>LNFM01001313.1_pt1 | contig 41964 bp, 39 predicted proteins | sample 596031 | NCBI WGS metagenome assembly LNFM01 (sample SAMN04254537, study PRJNA301005) | activated carbon metagenome | isolation source: dual media filters at the Ann Arbor, Michigan drinking water treatment plant | place: USA: Ann Arbor
CGCGGATCGTCTCGCTCACGCTTCACGCTCAATCATATCGCTCGTCGCATTGGGTCGAACATTGGCCAACTGCCCTCCAGCGGAGCGATGCGTGCATTGTACGGCAGCTTTGGAGGTGTGGGATAAGCTTTTTCAGCGCCCGCTCATGCACGATCCAGCCAACGCATTGCAGGCGTGGCGCTTATGCCGTGAATGAGAACCGAGATCACCACAACCAGACCGGTGATCGCCCACAGCTTCTCACTTGTGACGAACTCACCGTGATTGACGCCATAAGCGATGTAATAGAACGACCCGATGCCGCGGATGCCGAAGAAGGAAATCAGGCCCCGGGTTTTGGCGGAATGCCCAGAACCGAGGAGGGATATCCATCCCGCCAGCGGCCGGATCACCAACACGATGGCGAGCGCGACCAGACAATCGGTCCATGTCACGCTAGCGAACAATCCCGTGGCGATCGCTCCCCCAAACAAGACCAGCACGAGCATCATCAACAGACGTTCGATCTGCTCGGAAAAGTCGTGCAGAGCTTCGTGGTATTCGTGATTGCGTTCGCGGTCGCGCAGCACAATAGCGGCGACAAAAACGGCGAGAAAGCCATAGCCGTGGCAAATCTCCGCGCATGTGTACGCAACAAGAGTCGCGCCAATGGCCACCAGCCCATCGCGTGTCCCTGATAGGTTCGAGCGCGCTCGACCGAATGTGAGCCACCCCAAGGCGCGTCCCACCAGCCACCCTATGCCGACGCCGGCGCCGATGCGCCACAACACATCGCCTACGAGCCAGCCGCCGAGTTCGGCGCCGCTCGGCCACGCGCTCGATGACACGGCGGCCGCACCGAACACGAGCGCAAGATGCACAAAGGGAAATGCAAGGCCGTCATTGAGGCCAGCTTCCGACGTAAGCGCGAACCGGACTTCGTCTTCCCTGCCTGCACGGGGTGGGCCGACCTGCACCTCTGACGCTAGCACTGGATCTGTTGGCGCCAAGGCCGCGCCAAGCAGCAGCGCCAGCGCAATCGGAAGCTCCAACACGTAAAAGCCGAGCAGAGTGACGGCGAGGATCGTGACCGGCATCGCAACGGCGAGGAGCCGCCACGTCGTCGCCCACGCGCGCAGGCCGATCCTGCGATCGATCTTCAGGCCCGCCCCCATAAGCGAGATGATGACGACCGCTTCGCAGAGCTTTTCGACGATGGTGTCGTACGTACGGGGGTCTGGATCGAACTCCAGAAACTGAAATCCGAAAAGACCAGCGCCTAGCCCGACACAGACGATGGACAACGACAGCGGGGCTGCTTTGAGCGCGAGCGGTAGCCACGCGACCAAAAGCACGATCACGCCCAATCCCAATAAGAAAGCAATGTAAGCGTCAATCACGTCGCCACCCCTGGCGCCGAGTTGAGGCCGCCGCTTTACAACAAGCTAGGCCTCCCGCGGCGGTTAGCCAGGGGACCTTACGCAACTGAGCACGTCAGCGGCTATCAGAGCGACTTACAAAAGAAGCGCCGGCTGTGCTCGCGCGGGTATTTTTCGAGTAGCCCAAACTGGCGATACCCAAGGCGCTCATAAAATCCCACCGCCTGAAAGTCGAAGGTATCGAGCCAAACCGAGTGGCAGTTCCTTGCCTTCGCGGCGTCTTCGGCCGCTTGTAACAGGCCGAGCCCGTGGCCCTGCCCCCTCAGAGCTTCAGGCACAAACAACAATTCTACGAACAGCCATCCAAAGCTCGTGCGCCCCCAAAGGCCGCCCACAGTTTCACCGGTGTCGTTCTTCAAGAGAACCGCCAACGCGCTCGCTTCGATAGGCCCAGCGCGACTCTCGTTGAACGCACGAATGCCTGACGCGATGATTTCGCGATCTGCGGGCTCGGCGCTCGCAGAAACGATAATGGATGCCGTCACAAGCGCTCCCATTCACTAGACGCTGGCTGAGCGCCGCTCGACTTCTAGACGCTCATCGCACCGTCTCTTTCGGGACGGAAGCGCTGCTTATTCTGCTTTCGAACTTCGGCTTAGGCAAAAGCCGGAATCTGGTCTGGCACCATGCGAAATCGACGCCGACATCGAGCAAAGCATCTGATCGCCCACACGGACACGCAAATTCCATAACGGCGCCGACCGTGTAGGTCTCGCCGGCAACGAGCGGCACCGGCTCTCCGGTAACATGATTGGGAGCGGCATTGACGCAAAGCACCAGATCGCCGGGACCGACGGCATAGCTCATGGCATTCTTCCCTTACGCAGATCGGAAAATATGCTCATGCGCCGCCTTAGTCGATCCCAGGCGCGCGCTGCGGCACGACAGAAGCGACGTCGGGGAAAAATCGCGCCGCGATTTCGACCCGAAAGCATGCACCGCCGGCAGCCGCGCATGAGGCCGACACGTCTCCACCCAACAATCGCGCCACACGTTGGCTGAGCGCGAGGCCCAGACCCATGCCCTCAAAGTGTCGGGTCTGAGTGCTGTCAGGCTGGCTGAATGGCTCAAACAACTGGTCCAAGCGCGTCGGATCTAAACTGACGCCATTGTCTTCGATCTCAATCACCAGCCAAGAGATGCTCTCATCGACCCTCTGCGAGATGCGAATCTCAATCCGGCCGTTGGCGGTGGAACGCGCCGCGTTGGAGAGCAAGCCATGCAGGCAAAGGCCGAGCCTGCCTCCGTCGGTGAGCCACACGCCCGGCTCTGTCCTATCGATAACTTGGATCTCAGTGCCATTGGCCCGCGCGAGCGAGTCAACTGTATCGACGGCCTCTTGCACAAACTCTGTCGGCCGGCATTCATCAAGGTCTATGCTGATCTTTCCAGCGTCGAGCGCCGCAAGCTTCAGAACATCGTTGATCATACTGCGTAATTTGAACGCCGCTTCAAGCACGCTGCGATTGTCTGCCGCCGCATCGCCAGAGTCGCTATCGTCGGCTTCCTCGATCAACATTTCGCTGTAGCCAATAATGGCGTTGAGCGGGGTTCGCAGTTCGTGGCTCACATTGGCCATGAACTCGGACTTCGAGCGGGCAAGCTCCTCCGCCGCCGCCTGCCCCTCACGGGCATCCTTGGTGTTGTTCGCCGCTTCAATCAGTAGCGCGCTCGACTTACCGACGACTGCGCGAAAAGTGGCGACGGAAAGGCTCGCCGCCAGAGCGAGCAACGTCATCATGGCGGCGTTCCAGAAGGAAACCTCCTCCATGCGCATCCAATCGTTGGGCGCAGTGCCCAGCGCCTCATAGCTCGATGGCGGCAACACCTCCCGCACGACATGAAGGCCGGCATAGGTCAACGCCACGGCCAAGACCCAAATCAAGCCCGCCCGAACGCCCAGCAACAGAGTGCCAAGCAGCGGCAGCAGCATCAGAAAGAACGACGTTGTCGAGATAACACCGCCCAGCGCCCCGGCTGTTAGCGTCACGACAAGGTAGAGTGTGACGAGATAAACGTGGCAGAGCAGATCGAGATCGATCTTCGAACGCATCGCCAAATACGGGAAGGGCGCAAACGCAAACGGGGTTAGCGCGCACAGGAACGCGACAAAGGGACGCCCGCTGATGACACTGCCGCTGGTCAGCACAACCCACACGGTTGCGATGACAATGGTCAGCAACGCTGTGAACGTTAACAAACGCTTGCGCGTAACTTGAAGCAGAGAGGCGTCGGACCGGGGCGGATCAAACAGTCGTTCCCAGAAAGCGTCGAAATAGGCGAACATCTAAACGAGTATGGCGCCCCTGCGCTAAAGAACCGGAAATTGCCGGCTCGTTGCCGTCCAAGCATCCGCGTCTCCCGCGACAACGCTCCTGTTGCTGAGAGCCGGGTGACCGTTTGCTCAGCGCCACGGCCCGCCCGCCCGACTTAGTTCTCGAATGGCCGACGCGCTCCAATCGTGCCGTAGATCACATTCGCTGCGCTAAGGCCTGATGTCGCCGATTCCAGTCATTGCCGCCCACAGAACCGGTCATTCCGTCCCGGCTGGCGTCCTACACGAAGCTCCGGGTATGAAACTGCGAACTAACCTTGGAACCGAGGGTGAGTATGCCAAGCGCAACCGTACTTGAGCCGCTGACGGGCTACCGCCGGTACGCACCGGCTGAGATGCACGAAAAGGCGCGAGCCTTCTACGCCAACATCGCGCGTCGGCGAACTGTCCGCGATTTCGACAACGCCCAAGTCCCTCGTGACGTGCTTGAGCAATGTCTGCTGGCCGCAGGCACTGCGCCGTCTGGGGCCAACCAACAGCCATGGTTCTTCACCGTCATCACCGACACTTCGGTCAAACGGAAAATTCGCGAAGCCGCCGAGGCCGAGGAACGCGAATTCTACGCCGAACGTGCTCCACAAGAATGGCTTGAGGCATTAGCGCCGCTTGGCACCGACCCAAACAAACCCTTTCTCGAAGATGCGCCTGCACTGATCGCGATCTTCGCTCAAAAATATGGCGTTCGCGCAGATGGCAGCCGGTTTAGTCATTACTACGTGCCTGAATCCGTGGGCATCGCGACGGGCTTCTTGATCGCAGCGCTCCATGAAGCCGGTCTTGCCACGCTGACACATACTCCCAGTCCCATGGGGTTTCTCAACACGATCTGCGGCCGGCCGAAGTCGGAAAAACCTGTCATCCTCCTGATCGTCGGATATCCCAAGGCAGACTGCCAAGTACCGGCCTATGGCGGCGTCAAAAAACCTCTCGCGGAGATATCTTCCTGGCTGTGAGCGCCTATTTCTGCGATCCGCAAAGCCCATGGCAGCGTGGCTCAAACGAAAACACCAACCGGCTGCTGCGCCAGTACTTCCCGCGCGGAACGGATCTCCGCGCGCCGCCTCAACGAACGCCCACGGAAAACGCTGGACTTCCGCACCCCCGCAGAGCGATTTAGTGAGTGTGTTGCGTCGATCAGTTGAGGCCGCACCCAAAACGGCCGCCCCGACGAGGTGAACTTACGCTGCTTTCCCAGTGGACTTCCGTTGTGTTCCGAGCATGCATGCGTCAGCGCATTGGCGCAGCACGAGGTGAATGACTCGACAGGTTCAGTGCTGAGATTAAGCCCTTTCCCCCGAGGTTTCCGGGGCTTGCTCTCGTGCCGGCGCGTTGCCGGCAACGAAGGAGCAACAACATGGCCTCAAAAGAGCCCAAGCCGCGCGCGATCCGCCTTCCTGCCAAAGTCGGCAGAAAGAGCCAAAGAGCAGCCGCTTCTACTGCCAAACAAACGAAGGTCAGCGCCAAGCCGACAACCAAGCTTGATAGCGTGATTTCAGCACTTCGCGCGCCGAAAGGCGCAACGTTGGCTCAGCTTATGGCGCTCACCGGCTGGCAAATGCATTCCGTGCGCGGAGTGATGTCCGGCGCACTAAAGAAGAAGCGCGGTCTGGCGATCGTGTCGTCGAAGACCGGGGACGAGCGCGTCTATCGCATCGAGAGCCGCAGATGACACGTGCGGTTCAAGACGCGATTTGGGAGGCGATCGTCGATCGCGCCGAGTTGCTGCACGGCAAGGCAGTTAACGGCCAAACCAGACCGAGCTGGTGCAGAGCAACAAAAGTCGTCGCGCTCGCCGACCAAATCTCAACGCTCGCGCGCGCCACGGCCTTGCTGGCAGCTAAGAGACACACATGACCGATCTCGCTGCGCTTCGCACACTGAAGCTAACCGAGCTGCGCAAGGCTTGGCGCAATCAATTCGCCAGCGATCCGCCGCCCTTCCACTCTCGCGATTTGCTACTTCGGGCGTTCGTCCATCGGCTGGAAGTCGCAACCTTCGGCGATCTATCCCCACGCTTAAAGAAGCGGCTGACGGAGTTGGCCCAGCAGTTCGAAGCCGATCCCGATTTTGATCCGGCGCCGCGGCAAGCGCCGTCAGTGGGAAGCGCGCTGGTTCGGGACTGGAATGGGGTCAGGCACTTGGTGCTCGTGACTCCAGGCGGCTTTCAATACCTCGACAAGACGTACGCCTCGCTCAGCCAAGTGGCGAAGGTCATCACCGGCGCACATTGGAGCGGACCGCGATTTTTCGGGCTGGTCGGTGAAGGTCTGGAGCGCGCATGAAAAAGCTCCGCTGCGCCATCTATACCCGAAAGTCCACCGACGAAGGGCTCGACCAGAGCTTCAATTCGCTCGACGCACAACGCGAGGCGTGTGGCGCCTACATTCTCTCTCAGGCTGGCGAAGGCTGGGTCGCCGCCAAGAACATCTACGACGATGGCGGTTTCTCAGGCGGGAGTATGGATCGCCCTGCTTTGAAGCAATTGCTGGCTGAGGTGGAAGCGGGACGCGTGGATGTCATCGTCGTCTACAAGGTGGACCGCCTCACCCGTTCGCTTGCGGATTTCGCCCGCATAGTCGAAGTCCTGGACCAGGCCGGGGCTTCGTTCGTCTCCGTGACCCAAGCCTTCAACACGACCACGTCGATGGGGCGCTTGACGCTAAACGTGCTTCTATCCTTCGCCCAATTCGAGCGAGAGGTGACTGGTGAGCGCATACGCGATAAGATCGCACAATCAAAAGCACGCGGCATGTGGATGGGCGGGCACCCTCCGCTGGGATACGAAGTCCGAGATCGCGCGCTCCACATCAATGCAGCTGAAGCCGACACCGTTCGCCTGATTTTCGATCGCTATCTCAGCGCCCGCAGCGTCTATGAGCTGCGTGACTCCCTCAACAGCGACGACATCAAATCAAAGGCCTGGATTTCCAGCACCGGAAAAGAGCATGGAGGTGTGCTGTTCACCCATGGCGCGCTCTACCACATCCTCGCCAATCGGATTTATGTCGGCGAGATCGTACATCGCGAGCTAAGTTATCCCGGTCAACACGCGCCAATAATCACGCCCGAAGTCTTTACGGCGGTGCAGCAGAAGCTAAAGGCCGGCGTGCTGGGTTCGCCGATCACATTAAAGAAACGAGGTCACGCACCGACGCTTCTAGGAAAGCTTTTCGACGACAGCGGCAGTCCAATGACGAGCACGCACGCCAACAAAGGTCAACGCCGCTACCTCTATTACGTGTCAACCGCTCGCACCCAGCGCAGACTGGCCGGCTCGCTCGCCAGAGTGTCAGCGCCAAGGCTGGAGCAGCTGGTCAGCGAGATTGTAAATCCAATACTCGATCCACATTTCGCCTTTAGTTCAGAAGCCTCGACCTCCAACGCGATCCGCCGTGTCGAACTCGGCCGCGAGCGGATCACCATCGAACTCGAAGCGTCCTGTGTGTCGCGTTCGCACTTCGATGCTCTGGAGGACAATGCTGAATCGGTCCGTGTCGAACGCACACATCAGCTTGCGCGCCCGAGCATGGCGCGTCGCCTCCTATCGGCCGGCAATGAGCGTGCAAGGGAGCCGCGCATTGACCGAGCGCTCGTGCGCGGAATCGTTCAGGCGCGGCGCTGGCAAGCGATGATCACCTCAAGCGATGCCGCGTCGATCCTGGACATTGCCCAGAGCGAGGGCGTTTGCCCGATCTATATGGGCCAATTGCTTCCGCTTGCTTTCCTGGCGCCCGACCTCATCGAGGCGATCATCGACGGGCGCCAACCTACACGCCTTTCGCTGATCGGCCTGATCAAGGCGACACTGCCCATGCGCTGGGACGAGCAGCGCGCCCTCTTTGCGCGGTTCGCATAGCGTTATCGCGCACCGAGCAGGCTAGCGAACCGGTCTCTGACGAAAAAGTCCAAGGTTTGAAATCGGCCCCGAGAGATAAACCGTAATTTGCGCGTACATCTGCGTTCGCTGGCGTCTCTCTACCTTGAGGTTGAAAGCCAAGGTCGCGGAATTGGCGGGGTTTTTTGCATCCCTGTGCGGGACCGCTAAACTCGCGGGATCTTGGTGGTGGCGGGTGGACTTGAACCACCTACCTTGGGGTTATGAAGGGCGGCCGGGCTGTTTTCCCGCGACTTCCGCATTCTGCTTTTCTATTCCTAACCATTTGCTTTGGCGAGACTTTTGTTGCGTTCGTCGCTGACAGAGGTTTCCACTACGTTCTGCGGAATTGCTCCGCTCCAGGTGCCTATACGGTGTCAAAATCGGAGCGTGAAACGTGGCAGAGAAGGCAATACATGCGCGCATTGGCGTGCGCACGGTCGAAGCATTGGAATGTTCGCCCGACAAGGCGACGCGCGTTCGTTTGTGGGACGACAAGCTCCGAGGCTTCGGCGTTCGCGTCTCCGCCAACGGCCGCAAGACCTACATCGTCCGCTACAAATGGCGCGGCAAGAGTCAAACCTACACGATCGGCGTGCACGGAAGCCCTTGGAAGCCAGACGAAGCGCGTGCGCGCGCCAATGCGGTGCTGCAACAGGCCGAACGCGGTGAAGACCCGAGCCAAGCCAAGCGCGAGCAGCGCACGGCGCTTACAGTCTCGGACCTAATTGCGCTCTGGCTCCGCGACGGACCAATTTCCCGACCGACCAAGCGCGCCTGGAGCTGGAAAACTGACGGCTCGCGGCTGCGCAAACATGCGGCGCCCATCATCGGGCGCATGCTGGCTAAGGAGGTCAAACGCCGGGACATAGAATTCATGCAGGCCGAAGTCGCGCGCGGCGTCACCGCCGATAAAGAGCGCCGCAAAGGCAAAGGCCGCGTCAGGGCGACCGGCGGCGCGCTCGTGGCGGCCAATGTGGTTCAATGTGTCTCAGCCATGTACGGCTGGGCGCTCGATCAAGAACTGGTCGAAAGCAATCCATGCCTGCGTGTGAAGCGCGCCAAACATAACAGGCGCGTGCGCTTCCTGAGTGAGGAAGAAACCAAGCGCCTCGTGGCGACGCTCGATCAGATGGAAACGGCAAACGAGATCAATGCCGCCCATCTCGCGATCCTGCGCCTGCTATTGCTAACCGGGGCTCGCAAGTCGGAAATCTCCGATCTCAAATGGTCAGAGATTGATTGGGAACGGCGCTGCATCTTCCTACCGATCGAAAGATCAAAGACGGGCCATCGCGATCCTATTCGCCTCGCCACGCCGGCATATGAAATCCTACGGGAGCGCCTGGAGTTGGTCGGAACCGAAAATCCAAAGGTCTTCCCAAGCCAGATCAAGGGACGCGGTATTTCCACTGCGGTCGACAACACCTGGAAGGTCGTGCGCGCGCGGGCCGAATTGGTCGACTTCCGGCTTCACGACCTCCGCCACAACGCAGCGAGCGTCGCCGTCAACGAAGGCGTCTCCCTCTATCTTGCCGGCAAGCTACTCGGACATCGCAACGCCTCGATCACTGAGCGTTACGCCCACGTCGCCAACGACCCCGTGCACAAAGCTGCGGAGGCGGTGGCGTCGCGGATCCTCGCGACGGCTCACCCAAAACCTCAAAAGCCGCAGAGCCGCGCTTTGCCGCTTTCGGCCGTAGTCACTGTGTCGATGCAGCCAGTCACTTCCCTTTCGTATCATAACATGATACGTCATGGCGAAGAGCGATGATCCAGTCCTTCAAGGGTAATTGGGCCGAAGCTCTGCATAGGCTGGAAAGCCCCGGAAAAGGCTTTCCGGCAGACCTCGTTCGCACCGCGCAGCGCAAACTTGCGATGCTTGATGCGGCAGTGCGGCTAGAAAATCTGCGTCTGCCGCCAGGCAATAGGGAGCATTCGATCCGCATCAACGACCAATGGCGGATTTGCTTCAAGTGGACTGACGCCGGCCCGGAGGACGTGGAAATTGTCGACTACCACTGAAACGCCCGCACCTGCGAACAGGCGAAAGAAGCTGAAGCCAGTGCATCCTGGCGAAATTCTTCGCGAGGAGTTTTTAACCCCGCTTGCGCTCACGCCGTACGCACTCGCGAAAGCTGCCCATGTCCCCCGTACGCGCATTGAACGGCTCGTACGCGAAGAAACGCCCGTGACAGCCGATACCGCGTTGCGCCTTGAGCGCGTTCTTGGCGTTGACGCTGCATTTTGGACAAATCTCCAATCCGCCTACGACCTTCGCGTGGCCGAGCTTGAGAGTGGCGAGGAATATCGCACGCTGAAGCGATTGGTGCGGGCTCCCTGAATCACGAGGAAGAGCTCGGAATAACGAAGAAAAAGACCGGGACTTGATGGCAAGATAAAATGCCGCTGCACCTTGGATAGGCGCAGCGGCTTGTCTGCACATCTTATTTTCCAGGGCGTCACACATTGCGTTTTACGACGCACAATGTGTTCGCACCTTGGATAGGATTCGCCGCTCGCGCCGAACATTTCGGAGCGTTGGCAATGACCGATCGGCGGCAAGACGATTTGTTCGAAGGCGATTTCGGGCGGCGCAAGCCGCGCGCGCCTGAGCCAGCGGCGAAAGCGCCAAAGGTGCGCACGGCCGGCGAAAGCCGCGTCCGCTCAGCGTGGTTCAACCGATCGCGCGGCGCCGGCGCCGTAAAGCTCGCTGAGCCGCGCGACACGGCTTCGCAGCGCGTCATCGTGAAGGCGCGGTTTGTGGTTCACGACAAAGTTGGCGCCGGCGGCGGCGGTGGCGGCGCGCGTTCGCTGATGCGGCATACGCTCTATGTCGAGCGCGAGGGCGCTGGCCGCGACGGCGATGAGGTCAAGGTCTTCGACCGTCACTTGGAGAAAGCCGATGGCGCGGCCTTTGTCGATCGCTGCGCCGATGACCGTCACCACTTCCGGATCATCATCTCCCCCGAGAACGGCGCCGAACTCCAAAACCTCCGCGATTACACCCGCGAGCTGATGCACCGGGCCGAGCGGGATCTAGGCACGCGCCTCGACTGGATCGCCGCCGAGCACCACGACACCGGCCGGCCGCACGTCCATCTGCTGATTCGGGGCGTACGGGACACTGGCCGCGACCTTATCATCCCGCGCGCCTACATCTCGTATGGCATGCGCGACTTGGCTCAGGAGATCGCCACGCGGGAGCTCGGGCCCCGCCTGGAGAACGGGCTCTCCCGCGAACTCGACACCCGCGCCGAGCGCGCGGCTAAGCTTGAGCGGCCAACGCACCTCGACGCCCTGCTCCGCGAGCACGCCCGCGACAACGATGTCAGGCTGACCGACCTCCCCCAGGATGGAGGCACGCGCGGGCCGTTGGTGCAGCGGCTCAACCGGCTGGAGGATTGGGGACTAGCGCAGCGCGCCGACACTGGCGTGTGGCGGCTTGACCCTGAACTTGAAGACAAGCTTACGCGCCTCGGGGATGTGCGCGAGCGCGAGCGGGCGACAGCGCGGCTCATGGCGAAGGAGGATCGCGGCATCGAGCCCGAGCGGCTGCGGGAATTGGAGGCGGCGCATTCGAGCCAACGCGCCACCGGCCGGCTCATCGGCTTTGAACAGATGGGCGGCGATCCGCGTGGCCCATTCGTCATCGCCATGGAAGGCATCGACGGCAAAGTCTGGACGGCCAGGGTGGCGACACGCGAGCGGCTGCGCGAGATCGCTGGGGTCGAGCGCGGCGCGATCCTTCAACTTGAGCGCAGCGAGCCCACTCTCAAACCGGCCGACCGGACCATCCTTGCGGTGGCGCGCGAGAACGGTCTCGCCTATTCCGCGGAGTTACATGCGCAAACGATCCCATCCGATCGCGCCAACTACTTCCAGATGCACGAGCGCCGCCTGGAGGCGCTGCGGCGCGTGGGCATTGTCGAGCGCAGCTCCGAGGGCGTCTTTCGGCTTCCCGCCGATTACGAGGCAAAGGTGCGCCAGTACGAAGGGCGAGGCGCGCGCCAAGACGTACGGCTGACGTTGCTCGATCCGCATTCTCTGGAGCGGCAAACCAATTATCGCGGACCGACTTGGCTTGATCGGGTCAGCCTGGGGCTCGAAGACACAAGCCAGCTCAAACGTGAGCATTTCGGCCGAGAAGTTCACGAGGCTTGCGAAAATCGCGCGCGGACACTGGATTCAATGGGAATCGCCCGCGACAGCGACGACCGCCTGCATGGCGACCGAGACTGGCAGCGTCAGCTGCGACAGATTGAAAGAGAAGATTTGCTGAATCGGATCGAGCGCGACACCGGCCGCGTGCCGCACTTTGCGCGTGACGGCGATCGGGTCGCTGGGGTGTTCGCGCAGCGCATGCATGCAGCAGAGCGCAGTTTTGCGCTGATCTTCCACGGGCGCAGCGCAACGCTCGTGCCCTGGCGTGCTGAGATGGATCGCGCCTCCAATCAGCTCATAGCGGGCCGCGTCAACGAGCGCAGTTTTGACTTCAAGGTCGGACGCGAGGCGGAGAAGGCAATGAAGGCGATGGCGCCATGGTTGGGCCGTTAGCAAATCCCGCGAGATATGCAGCGCGTTGGGCCTTAGCTGCGGTCTTGAACTCACGGCTCTACACAGTGAGGTCCTGACGTCTAACGCTTCAAGCGAACGCCGGCACCGCCCCCAGCATCTTTCGGCATGAACGCGATGCCTCCCTTTTCCAACGCACGCTTTATGGCATCACGGTTGGGCGCCGTACTGCGCTCCGGTCCTCGCTCACTTTCGATCCTTCGGACGGTCGCCAGCGAAACACCACTCTCATCAGCGAGCGTTTGCTGACTCCAATCCAGGAGAGCGCGGGCGGCTCGAATTTGACCAGCAAGAAGCACTATTTTCGCTCACATGCGTTTTAATGTTGCGCGATAACGGCGCAGGTGATACTTTCCCGCTCACTAAATACTCGAAGGTATAAACAATGTCTCGACGTCCCCCCGGAACGGCGAACGAGAGCGCACGCGCAAAATCCCCAACACGCCGGCTTGTACTGAGTGGCGCGGCCGCGCCGCTGCTTTCCGGGAGTGCACCGGATCATGCTGCGCCCGTGTGTGAGGCTTGGCTTTCACTTCACGCCGAGCATGAGCGCCTTGGAAGGCGCTGGCAGCAGATCGAGACGCGGCTCTTCCGGGATCACAACTGGTCGAGGCTCACGCGCGCGCAACGCAAGCGCTTCCCCGAAAAGCATGAGATGGACGATCTCTATGATCGCATGGACGCGCTCCACGAAAAGAACCGCGTGCTACTCGAGTCGCTTCCCGCGCTCGTCGCGACTTCGCCGCTCGGCATCTGCGGCAAGCTCGCTATCGCCGCTATCGAGGTGTGTCCGGAGGAAAATGAGGAAGCGCATCGCCTGATCGCCAGCATTCTGCGCGACTATCGCGCGCTGCACGGCGGCTGACGATGGATTGGGGTTCTCTTTTTTGCTGCGCGCTCTTGCTCATGATGGCGATCATTGTGCTGCGGCTGCTTTGGTATGGGTTGATCATTTTGCTCGTGCTGGGTCCGCCCACTTATGCGGGCATTGTGGTCGGACACTTCGTCGGGGTTGAGTTCGATAGTGTTGGAACCGGTCTCCTCGCGGCAGTGATCATCTCAGGCTGTCTCATTGAGACTGCTCGCTACAGCTTGCGTCGGGTGCGCTGATGGCTCGCTTGTCACGCCGTAAAGTCGTCGCCGCCTTGGGCTCGGCGCCCCTGCTCGCGAACGGCAAGTTCGCGGCTGCGGTTTCCACCGATCCCGTCCTCCTGCTGTGTGCTCACTATGGCGAACTCGTCCGCCGTCAGGAGCAGCTGATGCGCCAGTGGGGCGATCGCGAGGCGTGGCTCGGAGCCAACCGCGATTGGTTCAATCTCAGCAAAGACGCGCAGCGTGCGCTGCCAGAAGCACAGCTGCTTTACGCCATCGATGAGGAATACGATCGCTGTGTGCGCGCGGGCGTTCGCATCGTGCGTCGGTTGCGCGCTGTCCCGGCGCTTACGGTGGAGGGCGCTGCCGCCAAGCTCAGCGTCGTGTCGGAGGTTATTGACCCGGAGGATTATCCCGGCGCCCACCGCGTTCTACTGAGCACCATCGAGGATTTGCACGCCATCGGCCGGAAAGGCTGACGCCATGCGCAAGTGGCGCGCAACGGGCCGCGTGTTCGACCGCTTCGATGCCCTAATCTTTCTGAAGACCCCGCACCTGGATGTCGGCGCGTGGCGTTTACTCCACGTCGATACGCTAGGTTGCTATTGCGACCATGAGGGCCTGTGTGCGCAGATGGATCGAGCCCAGCGGCGCGGAGAGCTGGTCACGCTCCGGGGGTTTGCAACGCGGATTAAGCGTCCGGACCCAACAGGTGCGACGCATGAGCTTTCCTTGATTGTCACGAGCGTTCGGGTGCATTTCGTCAATGGGCTGCGGCGACTGCGAGCCGTGGGGAGCGGCGCGCGTGCGAGTTAGGCCTCACGCCCTTGGGTATCGCGGTCATTGGCGGGAAGCGGCAGGTGATCGTTTGCTGCCGGTCGCAATGGCTCGCCCGACGATTGGCGCGGCGCGCTGCATTGTTGGCGAAAATAGTCGAGCAGATCGCATTCACGGTACATCGCGCGGGCGCCGACACGTGTGCACAGCGGCCCTTTGTTCTCACAGAAGAGCCGCGCCAGCGTTTGCGCCGACATGGAGAGACCGAGACCGGTGAGGAAGATCGCGGCGTCTTTGCGCGATAGCAGGCGATTGATGCGTTGCGGATCGATGCTGGTCATGTCCAACTCCTTCTGAGCTATCCACAGGCATGCCGAGACTCGACGCGAGTTGCGCTCCGTCAACGGACGCATCCGTGTCTCTTGACAGGCGTTCAACGGATGCCGCCAGCGACGGCAACGACGGGAGACGGCCCCGCAACACGGGAAACAAGGAAGTGCCACCGTGCTCGCGCGCGCCAAGGGCAAGCGCGTGCCGCGCCGCGCTTCGCGCGTCCCTTGACGCGCACTGCGCGCGATGGCTGACGCGAAAGCGTCGGGCCGCGGGGCGTCCCTAACATAAGTCGACGACGCCTGCCGGCGGCGTCGACCACAGGGCTTAGGGAGGCTGTTGAACTGTACCAGCAAGAGGCCCGGAAGGTGCCGGAGTCCCAAGAGGTCGCTGCTAAGACGATTGGCCGCAGCCAAATCAGCGTAGTTGAAACGTCAACCGCTTGAGCAAACTCGCTCGCGCCTTCGAGGACGCCGTTTGATGGATGACGAACGCGTAGTGACCGTGCAGACTCTCCTGCTTCGGCGCCTGAATGAAATGCCGGTCGGAAAGCTGAATGACGCCAGCGCGTTGCGCCCCCTCGCGGTCGAAATTGTCAGAGCTTTCAAGTCGAGGAGGCGGCCCAGGGACGCGAGCGCGGCAGTAGACCCCGTGGTAGGTAGTGGGCCTACATTCGCTGCCGCTGCCCGCATCTACATTGACCTCCACAAGGACACGTGGCGCAATGAAAAGCATGCCGACCAATGGTCAAACACACTACGCGACTATGCGTTTCCGATCATCGGCAATCTGCCGGTCACTGACGTCGACATCGAGTCGATAACCAAGATTCTTGATCCGATCTGGACAAAGAAAACCGAAACAGCTTCTCGAGTTCGGGGGCGTGTCGAGCGAATACTCGATTGGGCCACTGTTCGAGGGTATCGAAGCGGACCAAATCCCGCTCGCTGGCAGGGCCATCTACAGATGGTGTTTCCATCCAGGTTTAAGGTGAGAAAGGTGCGCCACCACCCGGCGTTACCATTCTCCGAAATGCCGACGTTCATGGAGAAACTACGAGCGATGTCGTCAACGGGCGCGCGCGCTCTTGAATTCACGATCCTCACGGCGTCACGATCCAGCGAAGCTACGCAATCGCGATGGACTGAATTTGACCTTGATCGGGCTATTTGGTTGGTCCCCGCCTCGCGCATGAAAGCCGAGCGTCCACATCGTGTGCCGCTCTCCACTGAAGCAATGTCGTTGCTTAAGAGAGCCGCGGAGCGAAACCGATCTCCCTGGGTCTTTCCCGGGCAAGGGAAACGCGGACCGGTCACGAATATGGTGATGCCAATGGTACTCCGTCGGATGCATCGCGATGACATCACCGTACATGGCTTTCGGTCTTCCTTCAGAGATTGGGCTTCGGAAACTACAGATTATCCACGCGAGGTCGCCGAAGCCGCCCTCGCTCACGTGATTGGCGATAAAGCCGAAGCTGCCTATCGGCGTGGTGACCTTTTCGAGAAACGTCGCGATATGATGCAGGCTTGGGCAAACCACTGCATCGAATCCGCGTCGCCGGCATCATAGCGCGAACAAAGTTAGCTCTCGCAGCTCGCCTCCGTGCGCCAGTCACAATCGTCTGCGGTATCCAATAGCGGTAGTCCGCATTTGCACGGTTGCAACATTGCCCGGGAGTTTTTGCATTTGGTATCTATTTGGTACCCAGCGAGAAACTTCTGAGCTGAGGCCAGTTAGGATGTTCAGCGAGCAATCTGAAATATTTCAAGATAACTGTAATCCGGTCAAAGCTCACCCCTACGATGTCAATGCGCGGCCCCTCCCCGGGTGTGCAAAGAATAGAAGTTGCTCCGGCACCCCTAAACTAAGCACCGCGATGCGGAGCCGAGATGTGCACTCTCCAGGTGACCACGGACCGTGGACATATGCTCACGCACCGTGATCGCGAAGTGCGGCGAGCAGCGGGTGCACCATTGGGCGCACCTCGGCCAGCGGACCTGCGATCAATGGTGGGAGCCTGAAACTGAATGGCATCGCGCCTGGAAGCGCAAATTTCCGGACGCCTGGCACGAATACATCATGCGCGACGACAGCGGTGAAAAGCACATTGCTGACGTGCAGACGCCGGATGGCGTTGTCATCGAGTTTCAGCATTCGCATTTGCGAGACGAGGAGCGCTCAGCTCGCGAGCACTTCTACCGCGAGATGGTTTGGGTGATAGATGGATTGCGGTTACGCCGCGACTTTCCCCGCTTCGAGAAAGGTGCGCGCGATCTACGGCCGGTTCGGCAGGGCCTCTTCACGCATCCCTTTGCCGAGGAATTGTTTCCGAGCAACTGGCTAAGGGCGTCGGTGCCGGTGTTCTTCGACTTTGGCGCTGGGAGTGTATCACCCGGAGACGCATGCGGACCGATGTGGTGCCTCTTGCCCCAACCGGATGTCGGCGCAACCGTTTTGAGAATCGCACGAGAAACATTCATCCGCGCGGCGAGCGGGCGAGCTGAGCAGCTTCTCTTCCGGCAACTCCGAAAGCTGCGCGCAGAAGCGGTTACTGCTGAGCGGCGCAAGCAGGAGCAAGAACGGCTTCGCTATATCGCGGCGATGATGCGCGCTCGGGCAAAACGGGGATGGCGATACGGACGGCGTTGGCCGTGAAGGATCAGCCAAGGCCGGGCATGTTTAACATTTTCGGTCGGATGCCTTGGACCGATGCCAATATAGACCGCACCCCGCCCGGGTAGCCGCAAAATGGAAACCCGTTCCTGGGTAAAAGCCTATGCCGAGGATGTCTAAATGTGCTTATTTTGAAATCCTGTTCGTGGCTCGGAGCACTAGTGTCAGGTACGCAAACATGCGCAAGAACACATAGTCGATGTCTGCGGCCTCTCGGAGGAGTTCCTGGTTGATCTCTGAGTGCCGTATCCTGAACGTATTCCCCATCTTGGTAAGAGCGGTCGACTCAACTTCGAGATTCTCCCGAAACGCGGAACCCGGAATCGCAACCCGATCGAGCAACGCTGCTGCGCTCGCGCGTTTGTCCGCTCCCGGTTCTAAGGTCTTGATCCTCTCGAAGGCATCCCACAATTTTTCGACTGCATCACGCCGATCTGCCAACTTGGGCGAGAGGAAAAGCCTCATCGCAGCGCCGAGTAAGGCGTCGGTCTCAGAATCCCCGTTGTTGGACGACTTCATCCAACTAAATGCATGAACGACAGGCGGTGGCAGTATGCGGCGCGCCGTTCCGTCGGTGTTGAGTTCTAACGCTATGCCGTTCCGGGCGAGGACAGCATTTACGTCAGCAACAAACTTCTCGAGACCGCGGTCTCTATCCCACGCCAAATGAGCGTGCCGAAAATAGCTGTGAAATCCGACCTCGTGCGGCTCACCGACACTCGCCGCGAAGAACTCAAGGATATCGAGTACTGTTGGTGCTAATGGCGTCTCAGATGCCGACAACGGCCATTCGACGCCCGGCATGTCCGCGCAGAAGCGCAGTCGTAACGCACTCTCGTCACATCCTGCCGCCGCTCCGCCGTCTGGGCAGCGCTCGGGAAACCGCCACCCAACGGCTTCGCTGCTCAAGCTGCCAGTGATGACGCTGAACAAGCCGCCCCAGACGCGATCATCGATGGTCTCGATCGTGCGTGGGCGCGGCCCCTCCTCGCGATCAGTGAAGTATTGGTCTCCCAAACGAAGCCACCTCTCAACATGCTTTGTAGCATCTCAAACGATGCTCTCCAATTGTGGGGAAGAGTAACAACCGAGCCGCGCGCACAGCGAACCCGCGCTAAGCAAGCCTGGAACTCAGCCCGAATTGCACCACCTCGCGTAGCGCGGCGGCCGAAGCTCCCTGCGGATGACGCGAAGCGAATGCCAAAACCAGATGCCCGCGTGAGGTCGTGTAAGTGCCGGCGCGCACTTCCGCTCCAGCAGACGCCAGCCCACACTTTTCCTCGTCCGTTTTCGGAAAGGCCGCCCACGCTTTTTCAGAGAATACAAACAGCTTGTTCGGTTGGTGCTCTTCTAGGATTTGCCACAGACGGCCGCACGCGCGTTCGTTCTCGTCAGTTGACGCCACTGCGAACTTGTCCTCGCTTGCACCGATGATGGCCGGCACAAAATTGAAAAACAGCACACGCTCCCAAAATGCCGCCCTGTCGTCGTAGTCGAATGCACGCGCAATCGCTGTGAAAAATCTGTAGGAGGCTGCGCCCGATATGACGTCACCGACGATATCGATAGTCAGCCCGTCGTGATCACGGTGGTCCGAGTAGTGAGAGTAACCGCAAACTGCGACTCGTTCCCCTGCTATCCCCTCATCGTAGAGCGGCGGCCGCCAGCAACGATGTTCAATCATGCGCACCTCCTGGCGGTTTTTGCTGCTGGAGCACGATTGTCTGATCGCGAGCAGTCAGCCGCGCGCGGACACGGACGACCAAGACCATCCAAATCGTGGCCTTGGGACGGTAGCAGCTCTTCTAGGTCATTCCCAATCAGCGCTTTTCAATTTGAGACTGCGGGCGTTTTCGGAAACGGATCGCTTCAGACTGTCACTGGCGCCTTCGGGAAACTCTGCTGACACCTCCACAACAACGCGGACATTCGCGTTTGGATCGGAACGCAGGACAGCGACGATTTCATCTGCCAATTGAACCATGTGCATCTTCGCAGTCGCAGGAGAAATTTCCGCTGTGGCGTAGAATGCTCTCGCGGACGACTGTGTCGGATTAACTCGCGCTTCAGCTACGCCCCCGTGACTAGGCCTTTCTGTTTCTCCGATCCCGTACGAGGTCGAATTTGAGCCTTGCGAAGTAGTGGGCTCGGACGGAACGCGAGTGGCATCCTCAAAGGCCTTTGCAGCATCCGGCTCAATGAGGATCAGGGTATCCTCGAAGTCAGCGTCGCCGGCCCCAAAGCTGAACCCAACGTATCTCTTGCCCTCCTCGCCCTGAGCAACACCGAAGAAGTCCCTGCTCGCAGAGCCAACCCGGATCGCTTTTGCGAGGACGTCACGCGAACGCAGGCGCGGCATGTATAGGTAGCGCAGCGTATCTTCGAAGAACGCGGCCGCCTTCGCGGCGACCTGGCCGTCTTTCCAATAAAGCTCCTTGAGCTTTGCTTTCAAATGGATCGGTGACCACGTCGAAATGACAAGCTCGTTGTCTGAGCAGACGCGCTCTATCTCTCCGCCGATAGACCCCCCGCTTGTCGCGAGCACGAATGCCTCGACATGAGGTTTAGGATCCGTCGGCGAGTCTTGCGAAGGACAAAGCAGCCACTTGTAGCATTCGCGAGCCGCCCTCGGCAGCACGTCGTTGGCCGCGCGCAACTCTTTCTCAGCCTGATTCTTTTGAAGCAGATCGATGTTGAGGCGCCCATCCTCAACGTCATCAACGATGGAGTTCCACGCCAAAGCCACACGCGCGGCATCGACAAGCCGCGAGAGCGACCCGTGGTCAGCGGCAAGAAACACAATGCGATTGCTGCGATATCTCGGCTTCACGCCATTCTTCGTGGCCGCCTCAAGCACTGCATCAAATGCTGGTCGCGTCTCGTCGCGTGAATACCAGTGCTCTGGCGGAAGCAAGACAAGTCGAAGTGCAGTGTCGTCGGGCAAATCCGCGTGAGGCGTGAAAACATGGACGCCATCAAAGATGGAGACGCCGCTAACCGCCTTCTTCAACGCCTCCGCGATTCTTCCGCGTACTTCCGTCTTCTCATCAAAGCGACGTTTGCGATCTTCCATCTCGCGGCGGAGGTTGGCGCGCGTATCAAACCAAAAGCGTGTGTTCTCTTGAGATTTGTCGCCGGAGGTATTGAGATAGTGCAGTCGGTCTGCGAGTCGATTCAGCGCGTCAGCATAAACCGATGACGACTGCCCAGCCTGGAGACAGCCCAAAATGATCCGAGCGCGGTCTAATCCGCGCGCGGCCACTTTCGTAACAACTGAGGACGGCGCGCTGCCAAGGAAGACTGTTCTCGCGATCCGCCGCGCCGCGCCGATCTGACCGAAGCGTGGTTCCTTGTTTTCTAGCTCCACTGTCTCCGCGCGGTCGCCGTCAATGTCGCGCTCGATGACGGCATCCCACCCAGCAGGAAGATAATACGTGAGCTCGTTGCGACTGCTACCGTCATGCAGCGGCAAACTGCCCGGCATGATCATCAAGTCTTTGTTGTCATCTTTCCAAAGACGATAGATGACCTTCGCCATGAGCTTGAGAACGCCGCGCGTGCGCTGAAACCCGTCAATCGTCGTCCAATCTTCATAGAGACGGTCGAAGACCTCGGGGTGTAGCGGATACGCTTGCAGAAGCCTGTCATAGTAGCGGCGCTCTTGCGTTTCGGACGGTAGCTTTGCGCCCTCAGCGATGTACGTATCCGCGAACGCGCGGCACACGGCCTCTCGTGCCTTCTCATCCCGCACCGGTTCAAACAAACGGCGACGCACAATTTCGAAGGCTTCCTCGGTAGCGACGGGCTTCCAAATGGCCTGCACCCGCCCGAAGGTCTTCTCCAGCGCCCGCAGCGCGGCGGCACCGCGCTGACTGCCTGCTTCCAAATCCGATTCAGGCAACGAGGCGAGCACGATAGCGCGCGGGACCAGCTTAACGGCTTCGGTGAGCGCCTGAACAAAGGAAAGATTGCTGTCGTAGGTGCCGCCGCTGAGCGCCTGACCTTCGGGGAATTGCCGCACATACGCGACCAGTTCGTCTATCAGCACCACGCACGGCGAGTGACGCTCCAAGAGGTCCCGCAGCACGTCCTTGCCCGGCGATGTACCGGTGGCATCCGATTCCGCGACGAGCGCAAACGCTTCCGAACCACCGAGTTGCCAAGCAAGCTCGCCCCAAAGCGTATTGACGACTTGCTGCCCACGTTTCCATGGCTGTCCCGGTCCGTGGGCGGTGCCGTCAATGACTGCTACCCGCGCTTGCGGCACATCCATCAACCCCGCGCGATCAACAAGCGCTTGAACGCCTGCAAGGTCGGACAGCGCTGATTTTCGTGTGGCGAGGTGATAGACCGCCAGCATGGTGTGGGTCTTACCACCGCCGAATGCGGTCTGAAGTTGGACGACTGGCTCCCCCCCTTTGCCCGCCAGTCGCTGCGCAACCTGCGTCAGGAGTTGCGCCATCCCCTGCGTGATAAAGGTGCGCTCAAAGAAAGCGGTCGCGTCCTGGTATTCTCGGCTCGCTTTGCCAGTGTTTACGGCCGTGATGTCGGCCGCAAACTCTGATTGTTGGAACGTTCCTTCAAGGACATCCTGGTGCGGAACAGCAACTTCTCTCCAAGGCTTCATCGCTCATTCCTCAACCGAACAGGTCGGATTGCGTTGGCTTCGGCGCGGCCGCAGCGGCGGACTCTATGGCGCTCCAGCTTGTCACGATTTCATTGTACGCGCGCGCATCTTCGGCTCGTCCCGCTCGCTCGCAAAGCGTGTAGAGCCTGTAGGCGAGCTGGCGCGAGGCCTCGGCCTTCAGTGTGAAGGCAGCGAGAATGTTGCCTGCCCCACTTTCTCCTTCTGTCTTAAAAACTCGGATCAGATGATGAAGCGCCTCCCAAATCGGCAAGCGCTCGTCCTTAGTTGCGTCCCAATCAGAAGGATAGTCGCTCCACTTCAAAAGCCGGACGACGCCGCCGCTCGCAAACAACACGCCCGCCGCTTTCACACCATCGACGCTCGTTCCTTTTGCGCGAGCCAATGTGTCGGCGTCGCCGAACTTGCCTTCACTCCAACCAAATTGCTCGAACCAATGCAGACAGAATTGCGTGTCGTGGTCGAAGTCATCCTCGGCGAGGAAGCGGTTGATGAGTCGTAGCGCACCCTGCACACTCATCGGTGTGCCGTCCGCTTCGAGCACGGCAGCGTACTTAGAGAATACGGCCATGCCCGGGCCGATGATCGCTTGAGACAAGTCGACCGGAGCGACCGGCGAACGGTCTTCGCCCGCCCCACGAGTCATCTCATCCAAAGCTTCAGGAAGAACCTGATTCAGTTCGCGCAAGAAGGCGCGTCGGGAAATTGTCTCCGCCGTCGCGGGACGCGGACGACAGACAAGAACGATGCTGGACGCAAGCGCATTAGCATCATTCGCTCGTATGCGCCCTGCGCCTTCTGTTCGGACTGGCCACGTGCCAGTCAACGCAAAGCCAGATCGAAAGACCGCGTCAAGAAATGCCTCCCAGCCCGTGCTGGAGGTCCCCTCAGTACTCTGTGTGTCCGATTGCTTGAAGGCGTAATAGATTGTGACTGGTAGTGATGGATGGGCTTGGCTCGCCAAGCGGTGCATCGCTTGGGTCATCCCACTTAAAAAGAACGCTTCCGCTTTTTCTTTACCCCCATGCCGAGCGGGCGTCGCCACAAGTTCCTCTGCTTTAGGCACAGAAACCGTGCTGAACAGCTCGGGATATATCGGTCTTAGAGTGCGACGGAGCCACACATAGAAGAAGTCAGACAGATCCGCGTAGCCGATGTTGTCGTAGTAAGGCGGGTCTGTGGAAACAATTTTCCCAACGGAGATTGACTGGGTCGCAGCATCTACCTGAACGGCTTGGGCGTCGGGTCGGGCCGGAAGAAAGTCAATGGCCATCGCTCCCTTGTCGATGGCGCTGGCGATGCTCCCGCCCGCATCAGCAAACGGATTCGACTCCGCAAAATCCCAGACCATCGAAAGAGCTTGCCTCGCGAAAGTCTCACGAAATGCTCCGCGATCATTCATCCAGGAAGCAAGAGATGATCCAATATTCGCGACCTTCGAGATTGCGCACGCCAGGTAAATCTCAATCGCCTCTGCGTAAGCGAAGGCGCCGCTGCCACCTGCGCTGAGACCGTTTTCCTTGTCGTTCATCCCTGCGACAACGGCATCCTCGAAAGCTTTGCTTCCAGAAGCTTTGATCACATCGCCAAAGGTGGTGAGGGCTGCCAACTGTCGCGCGGTGAAGAGGTCACTCCACCGAGTCATCCCGTAATTGGCTACTCGGAAGCCGAGCGCTTGAGGAAAAAATTCTACGTCTGGCTGCCAACCAGGTTGCACCTCTCGCGCGGCGCGTTCTTGATTGAGAGTTGGTGAAAGGTAGATTCGACCATTCGGCCCTTCAGCAACAAGCGCCATAAGACGGGCGCCCATACGCCCCGCTTTAGCCTCCGCTCTTATATACTCGGCGCTGATAGGTGCCTGCGAAAATAGGCAACGGAAGTTACCCCGCCCCAGTTTGGTACCGTCATTGGCCTCCGCCGGTGCTTTTTTCGCTCTCACCGTGAAGCGATAGCTATGGCTATCGATAAACGCTTCTACGTAAGCTTCACTATTGGCTCTGCTTGACAGCACGAAAGTAGATGCAAGCGGAACATCGACGTGACTGAAGGCCGGGTTTGGGCTTCTAACCGTTCGCGCCCAAATCCACGATATAACAGTCAGCTTCTGGCCGACTAGCGACTTGAGGTCGGGGCGCTCGTCGACCATGTCCGCAGTGATCTCGATCGGCGGATAGAGGTCACCGATGCGCTTTTGCGCTTCCGCGCGCATCCATTTGCCGTAGTAGCGCACGTCCTCGGCTAGACCCTGCGCTTCCGTCCACTGCCTTCCGATGAGATCGCAACTGCTGCGCGCCTCTGGATTGACCGGCCGGCGATCAGCGAACTTCGGCGGAATCTCAATCATCGCCTTGTTGATGAGCACGGCAACAGGATTTAGGTCTGATGCGTAAGCTTGAAGACCCAGCCGTTGCGCCTCTAGCGGAAGCGCACCACCTCCCGCGAACGGATCGTGGAATGCGGGCAACTTCTCAGGGTCGAATAACTCCGCGGCCCGGGCATGCTCTTTGTTAAGTTCGCAGGTCTCGCGCCAGGACCTACGGATTTCCACGCGAGCTTTTTCCAACACCTCTTGGTTGGTCGTGTTCTCCCACTTCACCAGGTCTTTGATGATCTCGAAAAGCCGCTTGCGGCTCGCTGCCCAACTCGCCTTGAGATTGCTCGGCGGAAGTTCACCGGCATGCTCAAGTTCCCACTTCCATGAAGGGTCATTGACCATCTGCGCGAAGATGACCGCTCGTGCCGCCGCCAACGGACGTCGCGCCCACCACAGATGCAATGTGCTGGGATGTCCATGTCGTATCGATTTCTCGCGAGCAGCGGCCTCGTTGATCGCATCCAGCGGCAACGCGACTTCAATCAGCTTTTTCGGTGATTTCACCGTAACCGTCATTCCAGCTATCTTTCTGTCAGCACGTGCCGAATGGCCGAAGAGAACGGAAGGCTCCGAGCTACATTTAATTCAGTTTCGAAGAGTTCTTGAATATCCATCGGCGAAAAACCTGCGTTGACAGCTTCGTCCGCCATGAGAACAAAGCCCGACACTGCGGCCTTCCGCATCTTCCGGAGTCGCCCCCAATTGGCGTCGAGAGAAAACACGCGAAGGGTCTCCGTCGCCCTGTGTTGATCTGAGAGCGAAAGGCCATTGCGCAGGCTAATCGTCCCGTCCGATCGAAACAGGAAAAACCTATCCGGATCATCACAACATGGGTCGATCAGATCAGCGACGTTGTACGGCGAGCCGTCACGATCCTTGAAGTGACCACACGAATCAGTCTGATCGCAGGACCAATATAGGTTAGCCCAGTCAAACGTCAGCATCGGATGGTCGTGCTTACGTCGGAAGTGCTCAATGTGCTGCCCGAGCGCATCGAGGTCCCCCTCGCAATAAGCGCAACGACGCCCCTGCATCGCCTCCAAGTGCAGCCTGACTTCCGCCTTATGGGTGCCGCCAACATCGTCCCACTTGTGCGTGGTATGGTGGTATCCGGAAAGACACTGTGGCGGCTGGCCAACCGGGCGATCCAGCTTCCGCATCGATCAGGAGTCCTCCGGAGTCGACTTTCGAACTCGGAAGTTCTGGAAGCGGATCAGCCGATCGCATTCAAGCACGACGGGATGCGTCTCTCCGAAGTGCGCGACGACCTTTTTCCGCAAGTCTAGCGCTTCAGGCGTGTCCGCCTTGCCGTCTTCGATTAGAGCGCGGTAGCTGCTCAAGGCAGCGACCTCTTCAATTTGTGGAACCGGGTCAACGTCCATCACCGCAGCGAGGACGTCCGCACTCTCAACACCACGAGTCTGACGCGCTGGCGTCTCCACCATCGCATCGCCCTCGTTAATGTGCAGCACGCGAATGGACGAGTTATCAACGGTGGACAAGACGTGTGGACTGTGGGTGCTCACGATAATTTGCAGCTTTGGGAAAGCTTTACGTAACAGTCCAAGCACCTGCTGCTGCCACAGAGGATGCAGATGCATGTCGACTTCGTCGATCATCAGAATTCCCGGAGTGAGCGAAGGAGCGCGCTCACCTAGAGCGGGATTCAGACTGACGCACCGGCGTGCAACATCGGCCACCAGCGCAAGCATTGTGCGAACACCGTCGCTTAAGTAGAGCAACGGCAACAGGCCATTCTTTTGATGCTCGGCAGTGAGACCGCCGAACTCCTCATCCCAATGTAGGTTGGACCATCCAGTTGGCCCTAAGACCAAATCGGCCGCAGCCCTGACTCCCTGCAACATCGCGAGATTAGTCGAGAGAGACTCTTTATACGCAGGCAACTTGGTTTGCTTTACGCGGTGCTCATACCACGCTGACAATCCCTTGTAGGAAGACGCAGAGGTGAGGCAATCGGCATAGCCCGCGACGCGTTCCTCGACGTTTGTTACGGAGGTTCGTCGCACCTCGGTTAGTCGTTGCTCGCCCCACAGGCGCGCCGTGCCGTAGACAGCGATCAACGGAAGCGCGTCGGCTTCAGTCCGAAGTTGGAGTGCGGCCTGTTGCGCTGGGCGAAGATGCTGCGTGCTGGGCCGAACCTTTGGCCCGTAATTCGTAACAGTGCTCTTCCACGTCACTGGCGTATCAAGTGACAGACTATATGCCTCGTACTCCGTAGGGAGGTCGGGCTTCATGCCACTTTTATCCCCTCGAATGAGACGCACATCGCTTCGCTCAATGCGGCGAATTCGTTCTTGGGTGTTAAGCGAATTGACGATCACTGAGAGCGCCGTCGCGGCGGCATCAAGAACCGCCGTCTTTCCGCTCCCGTTCTCAGCCACCAGCACCGTGAGGTCAGGGTGGAATTCGATATCGCAACGCGAGAAGCAGCGGAAATTTGTGAGCGCGAGCCTGTCCAGGCGAAGAGTTGTCATTGAGTTTCTGCCTTGGTGAGCAGCTCTGACAGATGGAAGTTGATCGAGGCAACACCCCACCCCGGCTCTCGATCAAATGGATTGCGAATGTAGTGCGGCCCGTCGATGGAATCGTCCTCACCGACAAAGACAATGGCCAAGACGAACTTGTCGCCCTGATTGAACGCGTAGAGCATTTCATTATGCGTGACAGTCACGGTGGTCGCGCCCTTGACGCGCCCTTTGACTTCAATGTGCCGTGGGTCCGATTGCTTGCCATTGCTCGTGGGTGGATAAGAGCTGATGTCCCATCCACACTTGTCGGCCGACACGTCGACTACTCGACACCCCCTACCTTCCTCGGCTCGCTGCACCGCCTCCATTGCCATGCGTTCTATCCGCTGACGGGCAGCGACATCGCGCGCAAACAGCGCTCCGGCAGGGTCGACTGACTCCTCTCCACGAAGCTCGTTCATCAAGCCTATCGGAACAATCAGAGCCGCGCCCAGAACCACAGGTGTTCCGTTGACGACATGACGCATTGATTGAAGGTCACGGCGACGACCTTCGAGCCGCGCCTCAAGGTCAGCGATCGTGCGCTCAACATTCTGAAGGTTCAGCCGAACATCTTTACCGGCTTCGCCGTCTTCTTTGAGCTTGATCCATCGGTCCTGCCAGAACGATATTTCCTTGCTGAGGCGTTCGTGCACCGCCGCGAGAGTCTTATCAACGTGAGCGATTCGCCGATCCGCCACATCGGAATAGTGTTCAGGCACCAACGTTGAAGCTGCGAGCGACACGGCTCTGGATTCTTGCCCCGATGCCAACCACGGTGCCGCAAGAACATCCGTCAACAGAGCGAGATCAGACACAGGCAAAGGCTCAAGATCCAGATGTGGAGCCCACCCTGCAAAGGCCGCCTCCCCACTTGGTGAGACTCGAACAAACTGAAGTCGCTTGGAAAGAACTGCGCCATCGCCCGATTTGATCTCGTGCGTTAGTAGAAACAGCAAAGCAGGCTCGACACCTTGATCCGCAGGATCAACAAGCACTGCACCTTGTCGCAACAAGTTTGCGTGTTGCTCTAAGATGATATCTGCCATCGCAAGCATCAGCGGATGTCCGGGATGCATTAGGACCGCGCGTTCGAGCCCCGGTTTCGTCAGTGGTTGAACCGCCTGTCGTTCAAAACAAATCCGACTGTATTTGCGGAGAACCGGTTCGCTCTCACGCCGATTTCGTCCCGTTATCCGTCGATCGCGTTCGCGCACTGACGCGGGCACATTGGTGACCTCTATACGCTCCGCCTCGCGCGGATGGGCGGTACCACCGAGCGCATCGAATGCCCTGTTGAAGAACGCTCTCACAAAGAAGGGCTGCAACCTTCTCGCTTCGGCCCGTTCCATCTCCTCCTTGACGGCGAAGAGACGGTCAGCACTCATCGTTTCTTGTGCGAGGGCGTTACGATCCAAGAGTGACCTAAGATGATCGTGATCGAGCGCCTGGTCGATTTTCTGAGTCAGGCGAGCGCGGACTTCCGGACGATCTCCATATCGAATGGCCTCGACCAAGAGGTCCTTGAGACTCGTACCCTCGAAAACCTCGCCTAAAACGTCAAACACGCGACCCTTGAGTGCCCGGCTCTCGACTTCGAGTTTCAGAAGCAAACGGTGATAGACATCGCCCTCACGCGTTTCTTTCGCCACGAGATTCCACAGATGACAAATCTCAGTTTGGCCGATCCTGTGAATGCGGCCAAATCGCTGCTCCAAGCGATTAGGATTCCACGGAAGGTCATAGTTGACCATGAGGTTCGCGTTCTGAAGATTGACGCCTTCGCCGGCGGCGTCCGTGGCGATCAGCACGCGCACGTCGGGATCGGAACGGAAGAGTGCCTGCCGCCTGCGGCGTTCATCGCGATGCGTGCCACCGTGGATCGTTGTCACAGCCTCGGGATTTCCGAGAACACCGGCGATCCTGTCGTGGAGATAATTCAACGTGTCGCGATGCTCTGAGAAGATGATGATCTTGCGCTGACGCCCCGAGGCATCGTGCATTTCGGGGTTGTTTTGAAGAATCCTCGAAAGCTCGTCCCACTTCCGATCCTGACCTGATGCAACGACCGCCTTAGCTTGCTGCTCCAGCCCGCGAAGTATCGTGATCTCCACTTCTAGTTCAGCCGCAGTTTTCGCGGCTGTCGCTTCGTCGATCAAGCTCTCTTCAAGGTTCTCCTGTTCTTCGGCGTTGAGATCTTCATCGTCTTCCGGCACCTCGTCGAGGGTCTCAGCCAACGCCGCACTCGCTCTTATACCGAGCTTTTGCTCGCGCAGTCGGCCTTCTAGGCGCTCGCGCCGCCTTCTCAGCGACTGAAAAATCGCTTCCGGACTCGACGCCAACCGCCGTTGAAGTGCAGCGAGAGCAAAGCCTACGGAACCCCTGCGAGCGCCCGCCAGTTGATCAGCCTTACCCATTTCGGTTTGGACGTATGTTGTAACGGCTTCGTAGAGCGTCGCCTCGATGTGCGAGAGTTCGTAGTTGACCGTATAAGCACGCCTTTCCGGAAACAGCGGCGTGTTGTCAAACTTGACCAACTCCTCTTTGACCATGCGACGCATCAGGTCGGAGGCATCGACCTTGTGCACGCCATCCCTAAATTTCCCATAGAAGCGATCTGAATCGAGCAATGAGAGAAAGAGCTGAAAATCCTCTTCCTTACCGTTGTGCGGCGTTGCAGTCATAAGAAGAAGATGGCGCGTGGCGACGCCAACCTTCTCCGCCAATCGAAAGCGAGCTGTCTTCTCCAGCTTCGAACCGAAATAATGGGCCGAGAGTTTGTGAGCTTCGTCGAAGACCGTTAAATCCCACCCGGACGCGCATAACTTATCCTGCAAGTCCTCGTTACGGGAGATTTGATCGAGACGAACGATCAAGCGCGAGTAGTCATCGAAGGGATTCCCGCTCGGCGAAGCACGCTCCAACTCGGCCGAATAGATGTGAAAATCGAGACCGAACTTCTCATGTAGCTCGTCGCGCCACTGTTCGACCAGGCTTCCCGGCGCAACGATCAGGATTCGTTGCGAGTCGGCGCGCATAATTAGTTCACGAATGTACAGCCCGGCCATGATCGTTTTGCCGGCACCGGGATCATCTGCCAGGACGAACCGCAATGGCTGGCGTGGCAAAAGAGATTCATATACGGCGGTGATTTGGTGGGGCAGCGGCTCCACGTTCGAGCTGTGCACTGCCATCATCGGATCAAAAAGAAATGCGAGATCGATGCGCTTGGCCTCACACGCCAGTTGAAAGTCAGCGCCCTTCCCGTCGAACGAAAACGGTCGCTCAGAGCTGGCAATGCAGACGTTGGCTTCATCTGTCCGGGCCAGCAGGCGCTCCTTCATCGTCCCGTCCGGGGTTCGATAAATGAGCTGTAGCGCTCCATCATTCAGCGGCACCGTGGCGACGACGGTTACAACCGCAGTCGGCTCTATGCCGGCCAAGCTCTGACCCTGCTTGATCTCTTCCAGTTTCATCAGGAATCCAGACTCCCTCTGGGTTGCAGTTATCCAAAGTACTGCGCTCCCGTCCAGGCGATTGGAGCCACCATCGCCCATCTCTGGGCTTCGCCCTGACAAGCCCCCAAGAGATTTCGTAAATTAGGGCGGAGCTTGTGCCAGATGGGCCGCCACCGCGTCGTACACACGTGCTGCATCGAAGAGACTGTTTGGCTGGATATCCGGCTCCTGCGCGCGTGGGGTTTTCTCAATGTTGGCGCTGTGACTCGCGGCGTGGTCAAATGGCGGACGCTTGGCGTTGATCTCCGGTCAGCTCAAACAACTGCCGATCTCCGCAGCCTCAGCGCGTTGCGCGTCACGGTGGTGTGGTGCGGCATTGGTGGCCTTCCCGAAACACAAGCGATCGCCATTGAGCGCGTGCGATGCCGCTTCGGCGGTTGGCGCTACTACTTCGTTTGCCCGCGGGCCGCCGGTGCGAAGTGATGCCCCTGCTCGACGGCGAATTCGCATCGCGTGAGGCGCATGCCATCATTTGCGCCAGTCAGAGCGAAGGCGAACTCGATTGCGCTTACCGGCGGCGGGACAAACTGCGCGGAAGGCTCGACGGCGCTAACGGCATTAGGACGCCGACAGGCGCCAAACGCGATCGACTGGCGGTGCAATGGCGTGAAGCGGCGCGAAAGGCCCGTGCGCTGCCCTCAGAGGCTTTGCGCCGTCGCTTCGGCATGTCGTGATCGACGACGATTGCGCCAGCGCTCACTCAGCGATTTTGTGCATTTGGTACCCAGCTGGTACCCAGCCGCGATCGAGTGCGTTGCCGCCTTCGCAGCGCTCGTCATAACTGATTGAAAAGAATCATGAAAATGGTAGGCGCGAAAGGGATCGCACCTGTGACCCCACGATGTCAAATTTGGGTAGCATCGGTTGCAAGTAGGTCGCGAAGCGGCTGGTCGCGCTTATGAACACCCTTATCCGCGTTGCGCCCTAGGAACGTCCGCTCTCGCAGCGCATCCGTGATTGGTGACTTCTGAAAAATCCCAGGAGCAGTCCTAACGTCTTTTGCGCCGCAAAACGGACATCAGGGCCGAATTCGGGAGCGTGATCGTCGACAACGAGACAATCACTTGCCGACCAGCGGTACGACGGATTGCTGAAGAACCTTCACCATCGCCTCGATCGCTTTCTTGGCATCATCGGCCTTCGTTGCTTCGGGAGAGCGCCTTGCGAACCCGTTGCCGCGACTTGACACCGCCGAAATCGCCCACAATCTGCCATACAACCCCACCGCGAGCGACTCGCTTGGCCTAAAGGGCGCGACGCTCACTTCTGTTTTTTTTGCTCTGGCTTCGCCTACCCCTCATGGCCCGGGCAATGGAGCTAGTCATGGTCGCGGAAGAAGACAAACCGCCAAAGCCTGGCGACCTCGTGGGGTGGCGCCAGGCCATCCGCGAAGGCCGACTTGCAGAATTCGAGCCGGAAACAATTGTCGCCGCGCTTCAAACGCTTGGACCCAAGACGGACAAGCACGTCGTCAACGCCTTGATGCAACACATCGCTGACCGGATCACGCGCAAGCTGCGCCGCACGATAAGCTGGCGTTACCCCAACGAGGGCAACGATATAATCGAAGCCGCGCACAGTCAGCTGATCCAAGCTGTGTTGCAGCCTAAGAGCGCTGACGGAAAAGGCCTGCGCGAAGCGTTCGAAGCACGCGTGGTCAATCGCGCTATCGATGCGCTACGCAAGGCCAAGATTGCGTACGCCCGCGAGCGTGGCGTTGAGGTGGACGAGCTAGCCGCACGCGCCGACCCCGCCCCTTCTCCGGAACAGGCGGCCCATGTCACCCACCTGCTCGATAAGATTCCCGATCCGCGCAAGCGTCTGGCGGTTATGCTTGCCATGCAAGGGGCGCCGAAGGGGTCAAGGAAGGCGTTTTCGATTGCCGAAGCGTGCGGGGTCACGCCCGAAACCATCGATGATTGGCTCGAAGAAGTCGCCGATCTGCTCAAACCATTTCTATTGGAGAAGGAAGATGAGTGAAGACCGAACGGAGGCCAAGCGCGACGAGGTTCTGTTCGCATTTCAGCGCGCGCATGAACGCCCGAGTGCCGAAAGCATCATCGAATGGATTAAACGGCATCCCGATTATGCCGAGGACATCCGTGAACACGCCGCGCTTATGTTGGAGATGGCGCTCCTCGCCGAAGCGGATGACGCCGCTGGCGAACCCAGCGCCGTGCTGCTGAGCCGTGGCCGCAGCCGTGCGCTATCGGCCGTTCACAACGCGCAGATCGCCGATGGCGCGACCATGGATGATGCCACATCGTTTGAAGTGATCATTGCAACCCGGCACACGTCCATTCCTGACATAGCCCGCTCGATCGATATCGATCGGGGGATTTTAGCGGACCTAGTCAAAGGCCGGATGCTGGCCCCAGCGGGTGAGCGGCTCGTCAGTGCTCTTACGGCGCTCCTCAACATCACAGAGGATGCGTTCGAGCGCGCGCTGGAGCTAGCGATGCAACAACCCCGGCTCGGAATGGCGCGATCGGATCGGCCTCCAGAACCGGTGCAAAGGCCATATGGCGACATCGTCCGCGACAGCTCGATGACGGCGGAACGCAAATCCTACTGGCTAGGCGAAGACTGACTTGGACGCTTGGGGCGATATCCGGCTCAAGGCGCGCGCGCTCCACGCAGAAGCCATGGCGCACACCAATGGCGACAGGAGAGGCGTTGCGATCATCGCCGCCGTATTCGAGCTTCACGACTTGCAACGCCGTGACTTCAACCCTGGCGAAAAAGCCGGCGAAGGAGTACAGGGCTTCCTCGAACGCGACGCCCGCACCGTCAACATCGTACGCGGCCTTGAGGCTCCAGAAGAGGCTCTCGTTCTCGCGCACGAGATTGGTCATTTTATTCTACACACCGATGATGTTGATGAGGTTCTTGTCGCCAGCCCGGCGTTGGGCGGTGACCTCATCGATAGCGGCGCCAATCACGTAACCGGCTATTCGGCGCGCGCGCGCAAAGAGATGCAGGCCGAGATCTTCGCGGGTGAATTCCTGTGCCCAGGCGATTGGATCAAGGAGCGATGGCTGGCGGGTACTCGCCCCCACGAGGTTGCCGACGATCTGGGCTTGCCGCCGGACCTGGTGATGAACCAGGCTATTCGCGGCATCTTGCTGCCGCCGCTCTCGCCGCCACCGGCTGCGAAGCCCATGCCGGCTGTGAAACTCGATGACAGTCAGGCAGAGGCTGCCGCATGGAGCCAAGGCCCGCTTTTGGTCGATGCGGGTCCCGGCACTGGCAAGACGCGCACGTTGGTGCATCGTGTCGGCGGCCTCCTAGACCAAGGCGCGCCTTCGTCGTCCATTTTGGCGCTCACCTTTTCGAACAAAGCCGCCGAGGAGATGCGGGAACGTCTGAGCGCTGCGCACGCCGACGCCAGCATCCAGATGTGGGTCGGAACGTTCCATGCCTTCGGTCTTGAACTCTTGACCAAGCATGCGGCGCTGATCGAGCGCACCGAAAAAATGCATGTCCTGGATCAGGACGGATCGCTAGCGCTGCTGGAAGACAATCTCGATCGCCTACCGCTGCAGCACTATCTCAATTTGATCGAGCCCGCGTATGATCTAGTTCACGTGCTGCAAGCCATCTCGCGCGCCAAAGACGAGATGGTGAGCGCCGATGAGTATTGCGCCGCTGCGGCCGCCGATCTCGCCGCCTCCACTGACGACACACGCGAAGCCGCGGAGAAAGCGGCGGAAGTCGGCGCGATCTACAAGGCCTATGAGCAGCTGTTGCGGGAGGCTGACGCGGTCGACTTTGGCGACCTGATCAAGCACTCCGCTGAGTTGCTGCAGAAGCATCCCGAGGTTCAGGAACACTACCGCCAGCAATACGCGCACGTTCTCGTTGACGAATATCAGGACGTAAACCTAGCCAGCGCAAAGCTGCTGCAGGCGTTGACCGGCCCCGGCCGCGATGTCTGGGTCGTCGCCGACCGGCGCCAGTCGATCTATCGCTTTCGCGGCGCCCAACCTTCCAATGTTGACCGGTTTCAAGAGGAGTTCGCCGGTCAAACGCGATCGCTCAAAGTCAACTATCGTTCGAGCACAGCTATCGTGCGCACGTTCGAGGCTTTCGCCGCCGGTATGGGCGGCGGCGCCTGGGAGGCCGCGCGCGCCGACCTCGGGCCCGTGTCCCTATCGTCGGCCGCCGGCACATTCGACGAAGCCGCCGCGATCAAAGCCAAGATCGAAGAGTTCCGCAGCCAAGGCATCGACCTCCGAGATCAGGCGATCCTGGCGCGCAGTCACTTGACCCTCGCCCGCATTACCTCGGGCCTCGAGCGTCTCGGCGTTCCGCTACTCTATCTCGGCGATTTATTTGAGCGCGACGAGATCCGCGACCTACTCTCGCTTCTTTCCATTGGCGCAGAATTTGGCGGCATCGGCCTCGTCCGCGTCGCACAGCTACCGCAATACGCCGCCCCGAAGGCGGACGTGTTGCTCTTCCTCGAATGGTGCCGGGCGGCGGATATCGATGCGCTCCGGGGCTTGCGGCGCTTGGATGAGGTCACCAGCTTAAGTCAAGCAGGTCTGAAGGCGCTCTCGCAGCTGAACGCCGACCTCGCGGGGACCGACAATTGGTCGAGCCCGTGGGTCGTGTTGACCACCTGGCTTTTTGAGAGCTCGTCCTATCTGGCGCCTCTCATTGAATCGACGAACCCGAACGCGCGCCAAAAGTTGGTCGCCATCTATCACTTGCTCAAGGTGTGCGACGAGTTCGCCTCGCTTGGCGAGCATACGCGCCAAGCATTTCTGCGCCGCATTCGCCGCATCGAGGCGCTCAATCGCGACACGCCCTATCGCGCGGTGGCGTCAGAAGCAGCCGATTACGACGCCGTCCGCGTTAGCACCGTCCACGCCAGCAAGGGGCTGGAGTTCCGCGCAGTGCACCTCCCCGGGCTCGCCACGCGCTACACGCCGCTGAACCGCCAAGGCGTGAGGTGTCCGCCACCGACCAGCCTGTCGCATTTGACGGTCGGCGTTGCCGGCCATGACGCCGAGGAGGAATGCCTTTTCTTCGTGGCGCTCTCGCGCGCCCAAGATCAACTCTCGCTCAGCCGCGCCGATCGGTACACGACCCAAAACGCGGCCCCGTCGAAATTTCTAGGCCGCCTGCCCCACCTCAAGGAAAGACGCGCTCCAGCGGCTGCGACGACCGCTGGCGAAGCCGTTCCTCATGCAGCGCCGCCCCGGCGCCAAACCTACGAAGAGCGCGAACTCGCCGCCTACGACATTTGCCCGGCGCGCTATCGCTATGAATTTATCGACGGACTTCGCGGTGCCAGCGACAACACCGCTTATCTTCGTTTCCATGGCTGCGTCTACCGGGTCATCGGTTGGCTTGAAGAGCGTCGTGCGGCGGGAGAAGCCGCGACTCTTTCTGAGGCTCAAGCGCAGCTTGACGAAGAGTGGAAACTGAAAGGCCCCACCAAGCACGGCTTCAACAAATTCTATCGCGCAGCCGCAGAAAGCATGGTCGCCAACATCGCCGATCGGATTCTCAACGAACCCGGTCAATACGAAAAAGGCGTTTGGCAGGTCGAAGTCGGTAAACACTTCATTGAGCTCACGCCGGACCGGGTCGTCACTGACGCACAGGGCCGCATCCGCGTGCAGCGGGTGAGAACGGGAAAAGTATCCAAGAGCGAACAGAGCAAAGGCCTTTACGCGCTCCTGCGCAAAGGCGCCCAATCGCGTTTCCCTGGCCGCGAGGTCTCGGTGGAGACCTATTATCCTGCCTCGGGATCAACCGTCGCTACCAGCGGCAAGGACGCAACCTTGCTCGCCAACTACACCAAAACGATCGAAGGCATCGAGCGTGGGGATTTTACGCCGAAGACGGGCGAACATTGCCCGCGATGCCAGTGTTACTTCATTTGCGGCGTCTAGCCCGGCGGACGCTCGTGTCGCCGCTTCCGTTTTTTTCGGTCTGAGTTCGCCTTCCTTGTGAGCGCGCAGCATCGCGCGAGAAAGGAATTGAACAATGACCAAGATCGCTTTCATTGAGGCGGAAGGGGTCGAGGCGGTTCGCGAAGCCGCTTTGCCCGATGAAGTGAGCCACGCCGCGCTGCTTGAGGCATTGCAAGCCGCCGGCGTGACGGTGGATGGCGTCAGCGTCTTCTTTGACGAAGAGGACGAACCGTTCGACGCCAAGAGCAAGCCGCGCCATGTCAAGGACGGCGCTCGCATCCATATCACGCGCTGCAAGAGGATCGCCGTCACGATCCACTATTTGGACCAAACCGCCGAACAGAAATTTGCGCCCGGAGCGCGGGTGAAGAGCGTCAAGGCGTGGGCGGTCCGCCACTTCCGTATCGACAAAGGCGATGCGGCCGAACACGTGCTGCAGATCTGCAATAGCCAGGATCGGCCGCCGACCGATACGCCGTTGCAAAAGCTGACCAAGGCCGGTGTGTGCGCGGTCTGCTTCGACCTCGTGCCGGAAAAGCGGGTCGAGGGCTAAATGAACGCGCCCGTTCGACCCGATCAGCTCTTGCTCGATCAAGATCTTGCCGCGCCGGAATTCCGGCGTGGCGAGATCGAAGGTCGCTGGCGCAAGGGCGATGTCGCATGGCCCCACGCCGTCATCTTCGTCTCAGCCGAAGCACGCCCCAGCGCGCCAGCCGAGTTCGCGTTTCGCTTCAATTGTGAAGGTTATCGGCAACGACCGGTGACGGCTCAGCCTTGGGACGCGGCAGCGAACGCGCCCTTGCCGGCCTCGCGCTGGCCCAACGGAAAATCGATCGCGCCCTCGGTTTTTCGTCCCGACTGGAAAAGTGGGCAATGCCTCTACCTGCCATGCGACCGCCTCTCGATTGAAGGGCATGACGCGTGGAAGCACGAGCACCCAGCCCGCCTCTGGCAACCGAAGCGCGGCATCATTTGCTATCTGGAACAGGTTCATGAGCTTCTCAATCAAAGCGACTATACGGGCATTCGTAGCGCCTGAGTGCACGCTCATGTGCCCAAGACCGCTATGGACCAACATCGTGCGCGAACTTCATCGCCGCGGAGCCAATCGCCACGAGGCGGGCGTGTTTTTGCTCGGTCACGAAAGCGAAGGTAAGCGCGTCGTCACCGGCGCCATCTATTACGACGAACTCGACCCATCGGCCTATGAGAGCGGCGTCTGCATTCTGCATGCGCCAGCGTTCGCAAGGCTCTGGTCGTTGTGCCGCGAGCGTAGCGTAAGCGTGGTGGGTGATGCGCACACGCATCCCGGCGCCTCCTATCAGAGCGAGTCCGACCGCAAGAACCCGATGGTGGCGCGTGCCGGCCACGTCGCGATCATCATTCCTGATTATGCGCGGGGCGGCCCCGATACGCGCCGCCTCGGCGTCTACGAATACCGCGGCAATCACGCCTGGACAGATCGCTCACCACGCGTAGGCGGCAAGCATTTTTTCTACGCCGGACTATGGAGCTAGCGCCGATGCCGGAGAAACTTGACCATCAGAACCTGCATCGCACGGCGAAGTACTTCATGGACAGCGGCCGCGCCGACAGCGCCGACGAGGCGCTGGCCATTCTGCAGGGCTTTGGTCTCAACATCGTGCTGGCCCCTGGGCTAACGCGCCGCCGCGATTGTCAGATTGCGGTGCTGACATTGGTGACTTTGGCGCGGCGAACCCTACTAGGTGGCGTCAACGTTGTTATTCTTGAAGACGCGCCACTCGCAGCGCCGCTCGCCGCTGCGGCGACTTTCTCAGCCGCCGTCCTCGAACTCGGAGGCAAAGTGGCGCAACAGACGCACTGCGATTGGCCGGACGCTACGATCGGCGCTGTGCCGCATCGAGAGGGAGCACCCGCGCACTGGCGTTTGGGTTGGCAGGGTTGGCGTGGCTTGGTCACTCCCGCCCGGATCGACCCATCAATGGATGACGCCGCCCTGCCGATCGCGCCCGCGGTGGCGGCGGCTGCGTGCGTGTCGGAGGCGTTTGCGTTCTTTACCGGTGATCATCCGATGGCCGGCAAAAGGTGCGCGGGCCTATCGCTTTGGCAACCGGGCGCGGCTGTTTTAGAGGACGACGCGAGCGAGCCCAAGCTCACATTTCTTCCCAGCCGCCTTTGGTTGGTCGGGTTAGGAAACTTAGGCCAGGCCTATGCGTGGCTGCTGGCGTGCCTGCCCTATCGAGAGCCGCGCGAATTTGAGGTGGTGCTACAAGATTTCGATGAGTTAGCGGCGTCGAACGACAGCACATCTGTTCTGTCCTCCCTGGCTGCCATAGGCATCAAGAAGACGCGCTGGGTGGCCGCGTGGCTCGAACGCGCCGGCTTCGAGACCCGCATCTGCGAAAGGCGTTTTTCCAGTTCGAGTCGCCGCGCGCCCGACGAGCCTGCCGTTGCCTTGTTCGGCGTCGACAATGCGCTCGCCCGCGTCGCCATCGAAGATGCGGGTTTTGAATTGGTCATCGAGGCAGGACTCGGCGCTGGTGTGAACGCATTCCGCAACCTCTCGCTCCACACATTTCCGGGTCGGCTGAAGGCGCGCGACCTATGGCGAGATACCGGCAGCGCTGCGCCCAGCGTTGCCGATTTGCCCGCCTATGAGCGAATGCGTGCCGATGGCTTAGAAGAGTGCGGTCTCATTCAAATGGCGTCGCGGACGATCGGCGTGCCTTTTGTCGGCCTCTTGGCGGGCGCCCTAGTGATCGCTGAGGTACTGCGGCGTCTTCACGGCGCGCCTGGCCTAGAGGTCCTTTCGGCGTCAGCGACCAACCTCGACGATATCGAATGCGTCACTTCTCCTTCGGAGCCATACTCACTCGGGCACCTGGAAATATAGCGGAGTCCGCTGACAGGATCTCCATGGATGTCCGCTATAGCGGATAGTCTGTAGCATCACCGCTTCCGAAAATGCCCCGGAGCAGACATCGACGCCATTGCCGGTGATCCCATCGGATTCACGCATTCGAGTTGTACATGATGGACGTGTCGAGCGTCCGGGCCCACGAGCGCGCCGGAGGTCATGACAGCGCCAGACGAATTGACTAGAACGACGACGCGTCGATCAGGTGCCTATTTGGTGCCTGGCGGTGGATAAGTCGGCGGAGCGAAGCGCTCCGCAGCGCGTAAGTGATTGAAGTGATTGGTGGTGGCGGGTGGACTTGAACCACCTACCTTGGGGTTATGAATTCCGCGGACCGGGGATATGGCCAACTACCAGGCACATTCACAACATACCGCAATCTCCTATAAATAAACATATATTGGTAGATCTCGGTAGCCTCAAGTAGCCCGCCAGATGTTGGCCGAATACCAGAAGTGCTGTACCTATGGCGTACCTAAACCGCCTAGGAAGGCATCGGAATGCCTGGAAAGAAACTGACAAAACGAGTTGTAGAAGCGCTGCCGACGCCGCGGGCGGGCTTCAAGGATCACTTCGACGCCGAATTGCGCGGCTTCCACGTCCGCGTGTTCGCATCCGGGCGCCGCAGCTACCGGCTCAAGTATTCAGTCCATGGGCGACAGCGCGTCGCCACCATCGGCGAGCACGGCTCCAGTTGGACAGCCGAGCAGGCCCGTGACCAGGCCGAAAGTTTTCGGAAGATTGCAGATCGGCGACGCGATCCAATTGAAGAGCGCGCGGAGGCAGAGCGAGCTGAGGCTGAGGCCCGACGCCGCGCGATCACCGTCAGAGAGTTGGTGGACCGCTGGCTGATAGAAGGGCGCGCCGCTAATCCGGCCAAACGGGAAAGCTCTTGGGCAACCGACGCCCGTAAGCTGCGGCGGCACATGGTTCCGCTGTTAGGTGACATCCACATCCAAAACCTGACCAAGGGTGACATCGAGTCCGCGCAGGCAAAGATCGCGGCCGGCGCCACAAAGTTAGACGAGAAGACCGGCTTTCGAGGCCGAGCTATTGTCCGCGGCGGTCGCGGCGCCGCTAGGTCCGCAGTCATGAGCTTGTCAGCGTGCTTGGCCTGGGCGGTTGATCAAGAGATCATCACAGCCAACCCGGCGCTTCGGGTGAAGAAAGAGAAGCCACGTCGGCGCGAAAGATTTCTTTCTGAGACAGAGACGGCGACGCTTTTGGACACTTTGAGTGCAATGGAAGGCGAGCGAAAATTGCTGCCGGTGTTCGGAGACATGATCCGTCTGCTGCTGCTGACGGGCGCGCGTAAGACAGAAATACAAGCGCTGCGCTGGTCAGAGGTGGATATGACCCGCGGAAGCATTGTGCTCCCGCGCGAGCGATCGAAGACGGGCGAGAAGATGATCCCGCTCAATGGCCCCGCCTCTTCTATTCTGGCACAGCGCTCACCCAGGCAAGGTTATGTGTTTCCTTCACCCGCAAACTCGAGGCAACCCGCGGACGGAATTCAAAAAGCGTGGGAACGTGTTCGTCGGCGCGCGATGCTCGATGATCTGAGACTTCATGATCTGCGCCACAGCTTTGCTTCATTCGCCGCTGCCGGTGGCGCTAGCATGCCGCTCATCGCGAAGGCGTTAGGGCATTCTCAGACTTCGACGACTGAACGCTATACGCACTTGAGTCACGATCCGGTTCGAGCCCTCTCCGAAAAAGTTGGCAAGCGCATCATGAGCGCCCAGCAGGGCAATCAGCGACGCCAAAAGCGCAACCCGATAGCGGAGGCATCATGAAGCGTCGTTCTCGGGCAAAGCCCTTTGACGAAGCCAACGAAGAAATGACGTGGTTGTGCGAGGGCCTGATGCTTAAGGACCTGATTGCACCCCCTACCTTCACCTCACTGACGGCGGAAATCGAGCGGTTAGGTCTTACGAAACGTGCGGCAAGCAAGATCGCACGCAGTGTACTTCAAAGCGCTCCGACGAACAAAACGGACAACACCTCTTGGGAGGAATTTCAGACCTTTTTGGACACGAACATCCATCGCGATGAGAACGGAAAACCCACGGGTTGGGGCCTCACTTGGAAGCACCTGCAGCTAATGTACCGATCTGCAGCGGTCGCCTTACAACGCCGACGCGCGCCAACGACGCCTGGCACGCACGCCAAGACCGAAGATGGTTGGAAGCTAGTATCGGAGCATTCTTGGCGAATTAGGCTGATCGGCATTGATGAGACAGCTGACGAGCACGTCGCTGCCGGCATCCTGTCGGGCGTGAACAACGCGTTTCGCCTCATGAGGGACCCAGGCGACTCTGGCGATTTGATTCACACCATCTTTCATCTCGCCGAGCTGAATTATGAACTCGCGCTGAGATTATCGGGGTTCAGGCAATTCGTTGAGATCGGTTTTTCCGTTGCCGAAAAAGGGGCTCTGGAGAATGGAGTGAGCCAAGCGGAGGCGAGGGGAGAAAAATTTTGGGCAGCGTATGAGGCCCAGTTCAAAGGCGCCCCAAGCGCGTATCTTCGACCTAACGCCTTTGCCAAAGAACATTGGAAGGAGTTTGGCTACCCATCAGCTAGCGCGGCCCAGAGGTTTCTTTCTCGACGCAACGCCCAGCTGGGTTAGCACAAAGCTGCCGTTTGCGCCGTCGGCTAAGCGGATCATTGTCCTCGCCTCCGGAGACATTTCAGCTAAGATTGCGGTCGGCGGTGGGGATGGCCGATGTTGCGTTTCAAACTAGTCCAACGTCTATCCGCAGCGGCGCTCGCCTTAGTCGGTTGTATGGCCTTGGTGTTCGCGCCCCAAGCCTTCGCACAGACCGCCCAGACCCAGCGCGACCTCACCGCACCTGCGCGCCACGCCGTGAACCAAGTCGTCTATGCCTCGACATCCACCTCAGCCGCCGCCGAGCGTGCGCTTGATGCGCGCATCAACGAGCAACGACGCGCCATCGAGGCGCTGAGCGGACGCATCACCCAAGCTGGCGGTC
>LNFM01002154.1_pt1 | contig 41962 bp, 36 predicted proteins | sample 596031 | NCBI WGS metagenome assembly LNFM01 (sample SAMN04254537, study PRJNA301005) | activated carbon metagenome | isolation source: dual media filters at the Ann Arbor, Michigan drinking water treatment plant | place: USA: Ann Arbor
TGGAGCCGCGATGCGGCATCCACCCTGTCGATCGAGAGGCGAATGCGCGATCAGATGCCGACGCAGCGCGTGTAGACGACGGGTGCCGGTGCCGTGGTGGTCGCTTCGGTTTCCGTCTCCGAGCCGCCCTTGCCGCCGCTGATGCCCAGATCGCTGTTGCTCAGCATGGTGCCGCTCTTCTTGCCTGCGCGAACGTTGGTTTTGATCTTCATTGCGAGTCTCCTGAACTTTGGTTGAACGGTAGCGACTTCGATCGAACCGTGGCCGGCGAGCACGATGCTCTCGGATGGTCGCACTACTGCAACGACCATGCCGGCTCGGTCCCGGCGCACGCGTTCTGGCGCCTGATGCAGGTGTTTGTCCTATGAAATCCATCGCTTTCAAGCCCCATGCATCTGGAATCGCTAGGGCCAGAGACGAGGCGTTGCCAGGGCTCGTTGGGGAATGTGCCCCGGATTTTCCGGCGGATTGGGGCATCGTCCCCATCGAGCGAGTCGCATCGTGAGGTTTTTCCCGAAGCCGACTGTTCAACAGCGAGCGTTCTGACAATAAACCCATGCGCAGACAATGGCTTGACGATGACATGTCGCGAATGAGAAGACCGGTCGAGGATGGCATGGTTCCTGCACTTCCCGTCGATCTCGCCGTCCACCGACCTCCTGCGATGAATCAGCCGCCCCATGCCTCTGCCGTGCTGTCCACGTGTCCTGTTCATGTCCGCCGTCATCTCGATGTCGATGACGAACTCATCCTCCCGCTGCACAAGCGCGTCGTCACGCAGTACGCGAAGAACGACGCGGGTGCGAGGGAATTGCGGCTCTTCTACGATGACAAAGAGATATCTTTCGACGAACCAGAACTGTTCGGCTTCGGTGAAGCACTTGCGCGCCAGGAGAGGTTCGTTGCGCGCGACGCGATGCGATGGGGCGAAGGTCAGGACTGGTTACGCGTGCGTCCGCTGTTCGAGCAATTGATCGACGAGGGCATCCTGCATTACGCGCAGGAGTTCGACATGAGCATTACAACGGAAGGGCACGATGGTCCTCGCCCCAATCCGCTGCCTGCTGCGCTGACGACGACGCCCAGGTCATGGACAGACTGCGAAGCAATCACCGAGGAGTTGACCGGGCGTCGGCTGGAACTGGGCTATCTCGAACTCGTCGTACCGGTCTTTCGTGTGGTGCACATGGCGCTCGACGCGGACGGTCGTCAGGTCGGCGAGGCCAACGTCTTTCCACCCGCACTTCGACTGGATGTCCCCACCAACTGGCGCGCGTGCATCTATCCGGGTACTCGACATCTCGACGAGCGCCCGATGAACGTCACGGCGCTCAAGGGCATGCGCGCGCACTGGACGACGATGATGGCTGCCATCCTTCGCATCCGGGAAGCGTATCTGCGCCGGTTTCCGGATGCGCGCGCCCGCTGGACGGTCGGCCATCTCGAACGTCTGTCGACCGCCATTCTCACGGTGCCCACCTATCAGGTCATGCGCATGCATGGCGGAGTCGAGAAAGGAAAGCTGCACCCGGCCCTGTCGTCGCTGTTTCGAGTGACCGACGGGGTGCGCATGACCATGCACCAGATGCTGTTCATCCCGATCGGCGAGCCGACGACGCAGCCGGATGAATCCATCACGACCCGGGATATCCTCGACTACGCCGAGCGCAACTACTCGTTTCATTCGGAGCATGGCGTGTGCGCGGGTCCGCGTGCCATGATGGAGGAATTCCTCGCCGTGCTCGTCGATGGCGTGCCGGCGCGCAATTCGGAAGCGGTGACCTTCGATCCGGAAGTCGAGTGCGCCCTCGCGGATGTCGAAGCCGCCATCGACTACGGTATGCTGGGACTGCAGGCATATGCCGCGGTGTTTTCGCTCTGGCCGATCATGACTCGGGCCTACGAACGGCTATGGGAGATCGTCCAGAAGTGGCAGGCGCAGACCGAGAAGGGCGCGGTCGCAGACCTCGCATCTCGCATGCGAGGCATCATCGAGAGTCTGAAGACTGTCACCTACCTCGGCGCCGAGCAGTGGCGCGTGGATCGCGAAACCGTCTATGCAGACATGTATCGACAATGCGGTCGCGGCCTCGGGCATCCGGAGCAGCGCGAGTCGCTTACCGAGCGTATCGCATCTCGGCACACGAAACAGTTGATCGACGTGGAGAGGGTGTTGAGCACCATGCTCGTTCGTCGCTTTCTGCCCACGCCAGAAGATGAAACGCATCTGGACGCCATGCTGCGCTGCCTAGTCGACTACTTCTCCCAGGAACAGGCCATCCTCGGGGTCGCTTGCGCTACCCAGGAAAAGATCAATGCCCTGCTCGGCCGGCCGGCGCCCACGCGGCCCTTCACCGCTGCGCAGATCGACATCCACGTGCTGCTGCAGGGACGCAAGGGCCGCCAGGTCCCCTACCTGGGCAGCGAACTCGAATCGATGCTGGGCATCGGCATCGTGATCGACAAGGATCGAATCGCGATTCGGGATGCGAGGGCCGGTTAGTCAGCGACCGAATCGCTGGGAAAGCGCGCGCCGTACGCTGCGCACAACACCCGACCAGTCGCCCAAGTGACGCTGGCGAAACAGACGCGCCGACGGATACCACGGACTGTCGCTGCGATCGAGCAGCCACCGCCAGTCCGGATGTTTCGGCAGCAGTATCCATACCGGTTTGCCCATTGCACCAGCGAGATGGGCGACACTCGTGTCCACCGCAATGACGAGCTCCGTCTGAGCGATCATCGCGGCGGTATCCGCGAAGTCATGGATGTTTGCCCCGAAGTGCCGAACCGATGTCTGGCCGGCAAGCAGGTCGGTATCGCCCTTGCGTGTTTCCTTCTGCAGGCTGATCCAGTCCGCATCGAACGTAAAGAGAGGCTCGAGTTCGCCGAGTGGGATGCTCCGATTCGAATCGTTTGCATGCGCGGGGTTGCCGCTCCAGACGATTCCGATACGCGGCCCCGAACCGGACCTGTCCGAGTTCAGGCGCCTGCGCCAGCGCGATTCCAGTCGCGGGTCGCTGGCGATATAGGGGCCTCGTTCGGGAATGCTTTCGAGGGTCGTCATGCATGCGGCCGGCAGACCCATCAGCGGACAATGCAGATCGAAGCGGGGGAGTCTTGCCCCTCGGGGAACGATTCGGCAGACCGGGGCAAGCGCGCGGAGCACCTTCTGCAAGGGACGCTGCACTTCGAGCACGACACGTGCACCCATCGCTGCGACTTCATGCGCATAGCGGGAGAACTGCAGGGTGTCTCCGAGCCCCTCGTCGGCATGCAGAAGTATGGTCTTGCCCATGATCGCCGAACGCTCGCCATGCCAGCGCGGTTGCGGGAACCGTCGCTGCCTGCCGTCGCGGGCGGAGCGGGTGAGCCAGCTGTCGTGATCCTGCCACGCACCCCGGAAGTCTCCGAGGAGTAGGCGGCACAAGCTCGCGTTGTAACGTGCGAGCAGGTGATCCGGTTGTACGCGCAGCGTTTGCACATAGCCCTTGAGTGCGTCGCGGATGCGTCCCGTCTCCGCCAGCGCGACGCTGCGATTGAAGGCAGCCTCGGCGAATGCCGGCTGCAGGGTCAATGCTCGGTCGTAGTACCGCAAGGCTTCGGCATGTCGGCCGAGCGACTTCAAGGTATTCGCACAGTTGTTGATCGCTTCAATCGAGACGGGGTCCGCTGCGAGCGCTGATTCGAAGCTGTTCAATGCTTGTTCGTATCGGTCAAGCTCGACAAGCGCGTTGCCTCGATTGACCAGTGCAGCCGCGTAGCCGGGCTTCAGTCGAACCGCCCGATCGCAGCATTCGATGGATTCCTCGAAGCGGCGCAGACTGCCCAGTGCGCACGCACGAACGTTCAAGGCCACCGGATCGTTCGGCCGGAGGGCAATCGAGCGATCGAGCGCAGCGAGCGCGTCGGCGGGACGCTGCATCAGCAGATGGGCGGCACCCAGGTGCAAATGCAGCGATGCATCCTCCGGGAAGGTGGCCGTAGCGTCGATCAGGAGAGGTACGGCCCGGTCGAGATCGCGCGTCTTGACGGCGATGATGCCTGTCAATCCGAGTGCTTCGGCATCCGCTGCATCGCGATCGAGCATCCTGCGGCACAAGCGGTCGGCCTCGGCGAGGTCGTTGCGCTGAAGGGCCACTCTCGCGCGGCCTGAAAGCGAGCGTGCCGAGGCTCGTCGCATCGTCGTTGGTTGTGTTGAGCGCGTTGAATGGGCAACGGGCGATTTGCGCATCGAAAATCTCCGTAACCGATGGGTGGAGGTGGCGGGTGTTAAGGGTGGGGCATATCACCCGCCCTGTGGGGCATCGGTGAATCGTGGCATTCAGTAACGCACCCGTTGTCGTCGATCTTCGTGGATCGATTCTAAGAATCGTCGGTAAAACAAGGCAAACCGCTCCGAGCGCTCGCAGTATTTGCGCTGGCCTGGATGCGCTTTGCATCGATCCGGTGCCGGCATGGTTCCTGCGCCTGGAGCAACCGTCGCCTAACACTTCCCTACAAAAGCAAGCACCGTGCACACAGCCGACCGTCATCGATGCCCGCGGCATCGTCCGCCGCTTGCGGGCGTGTCTTCGCATGTGTGCGATGCCGTGCAATGGTCAGGGTCAGGACCATGGCTGCGTCGTGCCCTCGAAGAGCGTCCGCGCGCGTGGCTCGGCGCGCTGGTGGTCGTTGCATGTGCCGGCTGTGCCGCGCCCAACGCGCCGCCAACATCGTTACCGCAGTCGGCGGCCGCATTCAAGGAGGCAGATCCGCAGTGGGTCGCCGTCGTTCCCGCGGATGCGCAGCCTCGAGGCGAATGGTGGAAGGCATTCGACGATCCGGTGCTGAGCGAAATCCAGGCTGCAAGCTCAGGTGCGAGTACCAGCATTCAGGCCGCGGCGGCGCGTTTGACCAAGGCTCGGTCGCTGGTTCGTGCGTCCGACGCGGGTCGAAGGCCGCAGGCAAGCCTGGCCGCCGGGCTCGATCGTATCGGGGGGCCGCTCATCAACGCTGCGGGGGGCAACGGTCTGTTGTACACCTTGGCGGCAGGCGTGTCGTACGAAGCCGACCTGTTCGGGCGCCTCACCGGCGAGGTCAATGCGGCGAGTCTCGATGCACAGGCGCACGAGGCCTTGCTTCAAAGCACGCGTCTCGCCGTTCATGCAGACATCGCACAAGCCTATTTCGAACTGCGCATGATCGACATCGAGCGACGCGTGGTCCGCGAATCATTGCAGGCCCATCGACATGCGTTGCAACTCACGCAACGGCGTTTCGAACTGGGCTCCGTCGCCGAATTGGACGTGGCACGGATGCAAACCGATGGCGCCGCCACCGAAGCCGAGCTGCTCGTGCTGGATCGACGTCGGGTGCAACTCGAACATGCGATTGCCTTGTTGGCGGGGAAGGTCGCTTCGACCTTCCGCATCGCGGAGCAGCGCGACATCGGTGCGCTCCCGCACATCCCACCCGGACTGCCCAGTACGCTGCTCGCCCGTCGACCGGACATCGCCGCCGCCCAGCGGACGGTGCTTGCCGCGCAGGCGCGGGTTGGCGTTGCGCAGACGGCGTGGTTGCCGAACGTGAGCCTCAATGCGTCGCAGGGCTTTGCGGCCTCGGATTTGGCGGGCCTGCTTGCCATGTCGGCACGGGCATATGGCATCGGCGCGCTTTTCTCGCTGCCATTGTTCGACGGCGGAAGGCGTGAGGCAGCCATCGAGGGCGCGAGAGCGGATCTGGAACTCGAAACGGCGAACTATCGAGAGCGCATTCTGGTGGCGTTTCGCGAAGTCGAAGATCAACTTGCGTCGTTGCGCGTGCTCGGGAATCAGGAGCGGGTGCAGTCGGTGGCGGCGGAATCGGCCACACGAGCGCGCGAGATTGCACGGTCACGGTACGAAGGCGGCCTGGGCAGTCAACTCGAGTTGCTCGATGCGCAACGTACCGAGTTGCGTCATCAGCGTCAGGTCGTGCAGGTCCGGGCGCTCCAGTTTCAGGCCACGGTGGGTCTCGTGCGGGCCCTCGGCGGCGGCTGGGAAGCGCCGCCCAAGCAAGTTTCGACTGCGAAGACTGCAACCGTGGGTTCGACCCTCCGGTAACCGGCTGCGCACATCGGCCCTAGTTTTGCCCCACCGCGGACACCACGCCATACGCATGAACCGAAAACCCCCAGAGCGCTTGCGCGCATCGCCCAATTTCTCGCTCAACTTCGACTTCGATGGGCGCCCTTATGTGGTCAAGGATACGGAACCCTATCCTCAGTACTGGCTGAGCGAGCGCGACCGACTTCTCCTGGCGATGTTTTCAACACGTCGTGGCGCAACCGTCGACGACGCGGTCGAAGCGTACATTTGTCTGACTAGGGCGAAGCGTTCCCCGGCCGAACGCAACAAGTCCGTCAAGGCTGTCGAGGCGATGCTCGGCGCGGGTGTCATCGTATCGATGCGGGGCGACACGTCGCGATATACGTCGGCCATCGTCGACGCGTATGTCGCTCATCGCCCTTTCCCCGAGGAGATCTCGGCCCGCATCGTTCAGGATGGGTCGATCACGGCCACCAGCGAAGTGCTCGACCTCGCCGGTGGCCCGGGAGATCTTTCTCTCGCGCTGGCTCGCGTGTCGAAACGTGTGTCGATACTGGAACTGTCCCGCGGGTTTCTGCGCGCGGCGAGCAACCGGGCGCGTGCCGCGGGTCTCGATCTCACCACGATCCTCGATTCCTGCAATCGTCTGGTCTATCGGGACGAACGATACGACGTCGTCACGATCTCCCAGGCGCTGCACTGGATGGACGACCTTCTGGTCTGTCGCGGCTTGTGCCGCTGTCTGCGCGCCGGTGGCAGCTTCTTCGTCGTGCAGGGGGGCTTCGACGTCGACGATGGGCATCCGCTGAGTCATCTGTTCGGGTCACGGTCCATCCTCGGTCACCGCCCCATGCAGTCGTTCGCGCAGCAGGCATGCGCCTTGTCGAAGCGTCTGTCCTTGCTCTTCGAAGCGCTGGATTCGCCCCACGTGCATCGCGTCGATCCCGCGCAGCGGCGTACCGACGATGGTGGCGCGATGCCACGGATCGTTCCGAAGGGCGTGACCCTTTATCGCCAGCGTCGTCCCATGGGGGTGGGATTCGCACGCGCCTTTCTTACCCCGCAGCACATCGAAGCGACCGGTCAGTCCGAGCAATCCTTCTGGACGGACGTCGAAGCGCGCTGTGCCGGGCGTCCGGATGCGGCAATGCTCGGGACCTACGACTGGGCGCTACTGCATTTTCGTCGGGATAGTCGACCGATGCGGCACGGCGAAGGTGGGCGCAAGGCGGTGATCGAGATTTCCTTCTAGTACGGGTCAGGTGGACGTTTCTGTCGTCACCCGGTCCGCACCGGTCGAATCAACGAACGCGACCCACGCCTCGCCGACGCTGCCGTTGCACGGTCGCGCCGATGCCAAGTAGTCCAGCGAGAAACAGGACCGCGGTCGACGGTTCCGGGACCGGGGCCGCAAAGCCGCCCACGACAACCACGCGTTGATCCTGCCCGAAGGTGGAAAAGAGGAAATCTCCCGTGACTGGATCGAGTACGCCGCCCTCGGCACCGCTCAGTCCAACGACGAAGTCGCGGCGTGTCGCCACGATCGGAATGCCATTGGTGTCGAGATCGTACGCGACGGCGTGGCCCGGAATGTTGTACTCCGAGACGAGCATCGTCGGTTGAGGGAAGAGATCGGAGCCCGGCGGCACGTAGACGAAGCCTTCGGGACCGTTGGGCAAATCGGCGAGTTGGACCACATCGCTCACGTCGTAGGTGCCGTTTCCATCCGGGGTCAGGTTTGCGGCATAGAAGGATCCGGTGTTGTAGGAGACCAGGCGCAATCCGCCCGTGTCGGGATAGCCGCTCGGTACGAAGTTCAGTGAGCCCACGGAACGATCCACGCCTAGCGGTCCGAGCTGGACCACTTTATCCGGCGCGGTGCTGCCGGGCTTGATCTGTCCCAGAAGGTTTTCGCTGTAGCCGGTGTAGAACAGTACGCCGCCCGGCCCGTAGGCCAGGCCGCCGTCGATCTCCGGCGCGTTGGCGTAGACGGTCGCGGTACCACTGAAGCCCACGATGTGATCGTCTGCGTCTCTTACGACGCCGATCGCGAAGATCTTGCCAGTCGGATTGTTGGCGTTGCCGCCGATGAGCAGGGTGTTCGGATCCCCGGCCTTGAGGGTCAGGCCGCCGAGGTTGCCAGTGATTCCCGGCGGTGCCCCCAGATCGAGCAGGGAATAACTTCCGGCATAGGTCGCCGCGACGACGGGTTGTGCGTTCGCGGGCCCCACGGATATTGCCGACCACGACGATACGACGAGAAAGAGTGCAATTAAACGAGCAAGCTGCATGTTCGGACCCCCGAAACTGATCTGCCCCATCTCGACGAGCGGCGCTTCATGGCACCGTAGTTTGGCGCTCGGCTTGCGTCAATGACACAGTTCACGGTAGGCCATTGGGCGGCGTGCCCCGGCGGCGGGGAGGCGGTGCCGGGCGGCTGCACGCGTAGAACGGCGCGGCAATCCGTGACGCCACCCCGGAACCCCTTTAGAATCGGGACGTTCACGCCGATGTAGCATGGCTGGCCCATGGTTCAGGTGCCTGAACGAGCCTTCTGGGTCGTTCGAACTCAGTCGGCCCGAGCAAGCGTATCCGTAGTGGTATCTGCAGGAACCGAGTCGGGGCGTAGCGCAGCCTGGTAGCGCGCGTGCCTTGGGCGCACGAGGTCGCGAGTTCGAATCTCGCCGCCCCGACCATTTTGGTTTCTTCTCGTGGATTAATGCTTTGGGCCCGCGCCTTGCTTCCCGCCGGGTATGAACAAATCGATGACTGCGACCACACACGGATCCATGGACTCCCTGATCGCTTCGATCAAGCGCAAGAATGTCGTGCTGTTCGTTGGTGCGGGCGTATCGATGAACCTCGGCTTGCTGTCGTGGAAAGGTCTCATCGCGAAGATGGCCGAAGACCTCGGCTTCGAGGCCAGCCAGTTCAGCACCTTCGGCGACTACCTCGCGCTTGCCGAGTACTACAAGATCAAGACGGGGAGCTTGGGCGGGCTGCGCAGCTGGATGGATCGCACCTGGCACTCGGACGCCGTAAACATCGGGGAATCCGACGCCCATCGTCTCATCGTCGAAACCGATTTTCCGATCATCTACACCACGAATTACGACCGCTGGCTCGAAATTGCCTTCGACCACTACCAGCGGCCCTTCAGCAAGATCACCAACGTGACCGATCTCGTGCGCATCCGCGAAGGCGCGACGCAGATCGTTAAGTTCCATGGCGATTTCGACGACGACCGCTCCCTCGTCCTGGACGAATCGAGCTACTTCGAGCGTCTCGAGTTCGAATCGCCGCTCGACATCAAGCTGCGCTCGGACGTGCTCGCGAGATCGGTGCTGTTCATCGGCTATTCGCTCTCCGATGTCAGTCTGCGGTATCTCTTCTACAAGCTCGACAAGCTATGGAAGCTGCACGGCAAGTATTCCGTGCGACCCCGCTCCTACATCTTCGTGCCGCGGCCCAATCCGGTGCAGGAGGCCGTGCTGGATCAATGGGGCATCAGCATGATCAGTTCCGATCGCGCCGATCCGAAGACTGCTTTGGTCGAGTTTCTCGAAGATCTAAAATCGAAGGCGAGCGAAGACGCTCGGCCCGACGCGCCCAATCTGCGGGCGGTTTGACGGGTCTACGTTCCATACCGAGTCAACGAAGCGGCAGGACGGCATCCACGTTGCGTGCCGTTGTCCGCAGGGGAGGCAATGAATGAAGATTCTGGGGTCCGCAGGCAGTCCTTTCGTGCGCAAGGTGCGCGTCATCGCCGCCGAGAAGGGTGTTCCGGTCGACTACGTGGTCCAGCGGCCGAACGTGCCGGGCTCGCCGGTGCCGCAAATGAACCCGCTGGGCAAGATTCCGGTCCTGGTCCTGGACGACGGGGACGTCGTGTACGACTCGGTGGTGATCGGCGAATACTTCGATGGCCTCAAGCCCGAGCCGCGACTCGTTCCCGCGGATTTCCCCGGCCGCATCGCGGTCAAGCGCTACGAGGCCCTCGGGGACGGGCTCGCCGAGGTGATCGTCTACATTTCGCACGACCTCGGTCCGATGAACGATCCGGAGCGTCGCGCCGAATGGATGCCGCGACAATACGGCAAGTTGGAGCGCTCGCTGGCCGTGCTCGAGCAAGCCATCGAGGGCCGGACCTGGCTGCACGAGAACCAGTTCAGCCTGGCCGACATCGGTGCCGGCTACGCGATCTTCTACATCGATCTGGCCATGAAGGATTACGACTGGCGCGCCAAGTTTCCCGGGCTGGTGCCCTACGGCGAGCGGCTCATGGCGCGGGAGTCGTTCAAGTCGACCATTCCTGCCGCGTAGCGATGTATACCGGCGGCAACCGAGGTTGCCCTTCAGTGCTGCGCAGGGCTTCCGGGCAAGTGACCACGGGGCGCTGCTCCGGAAAGTGTCCGTAGTGACAGCGGGCCGCGACGTTCGCTCGACTTCGATGGCCCGACTTGGAGATTAGCGCGGGTCGCCGCGAAGGAGTGCTCGGTCCGTGAGCGAACGTTCGAAGTCTTCGCGCCGAATCGATCCGATCTATTTCGCAACCGCGATCGTCGTACTCGTCCATGTGAGCTTCGGCGGCAGCCGCATCCTCATCTCGCTCTATGCGTTGGCGCTGCATGCCTCGCCGTTCGTCATCGGCCTGCTGATCTCCTTGTACGCCGTCATGCCGATGTTCCTGTCGGTTCAGGCCGGCCGAGTGGCAGATCGGGTCGGGCATCGACTGCCGATGCTGTACGGCAGTATTGCGCTCGTTGCGGCGCTGGTGATCCCCGCCGTTTGGCATGGGCTGCCTGCCTTGTTCGTCTCCGCGGCGTTGGCCGGAGGCAGCTTCTCCATCTTCAATGTCGCTGCGCAAGCGCTCGTCGGTGCGATGAGTACGCCCGAGAAGCGCGCGTTCAACTTCAGCACTTTGTCGATGGGCTACTCGATTGCGAGCTTGGTCGGGCCACTGGTCGTGGGGTACGCCGTGGATCACGTCGGGGCTCGATGGGCCTATGCGATCCTGGCCCTGATCCTGGTCGTGCCGACCCTCGCGCTACTGGATCGCAAACGGGTGCCGACCAGTCTCAAGCCAGGCAGCGGCGAAACAGGCAAGCGCAGCATCCTCGACCTGCTGCGAAACAAGAGCCTGCTGGCGATTTTCCTGGCGAGCGGGGCATGCGTGACGGGTTGGGATCTCTTCACGTTCTTCATGCCGATCTACGGCACGCGCATCGGGCTGTCTGCGACGATGATCGGGGTGATCATCAGCGCGTTCGGCGTGGCTACGCTCGTCGTGCGGGTGTTCATTCCGCGGTTGACGAAGCGCTATGGCGACAATCGGGTGCTCGGCTGGGCCATGGCGCTCGGCGCCGTCGCCTTCGGCTCGCTTCCCTTCTTCGAGAACGTCGGGTTTCTCATCGCGGCGGCGTTCGTCATGGGCCTCGGCCTGGGCTGCGGTCAGCCGCTCACGATGATGATCTGCTACAACCGGTCCCCCACCGGTCGAGCCGGCGAGGCGAACGGAGTACGGACCATGGCCAACAACCTGACGCACATGGTCGTACCGCTCGTCTTCGGCGCACTGGGTTCTGCGTTCGGCATGGGGCCGGTGTTCTGGATCAACAGCTTCGTGCTGCTGGGCGGAGCGTATCTCGGCGCGAAGCGGTTTTGAACCGTCCGTAGGTCGTCGCTTCGGTAGCATTCTTTCCGAGTATTGCCGCTTGTCTTGATTCCTTGCCGCATTGGGCAAACGGTATCTCGTCTGCGTCGGCGACAAGCGTTTCGAATTCGGTGCCAGACCCGACGGAAACCGCCGCCGGGTAGGGTCAGGGCGCGTTCTGCGCCGACTGAATCCGTCGCGAAACGTCTGTAGTCATCGGGTTGCCTCTTCGTCGCGACCATCGTTCATCCTTGTGTTCTCTCCTGATGTCGAATGCATGGTGTTGCGGCTTCGCTGCGCCGGCGTAGTTCTTTCGTCACGATATTTCGACTTCTACGATGGGATTGCCGAAATGTTTGCTCGCGAGAATTCGTGGGCGGCGGCCATCACCATGCGTCGTGTCGCACTCTACCCACAGGAGACAACATTCATGAGCCTACGCAATACGCTCGCGCTCGTATCCGCGATTTCCGCGTTCGCCTGCCTGCCCGCACGTGCGGCTGCGCCGGTGTTCACGGGAGAGCTCGGGTCGGGCGTCTACGCCGGATCCGTTGCAGCCGAAAGCGGACCCTTCACAGACGGTGCCCAGTGGTCGTTCTGGAAGTTCAAGGCCGACTTCATGGCGAACGTCGACATCACCGTGACGCCTAACGATACCTCGTTCGATCCGTTCATCGCGGTTTGGTACGGCATCGAGACCGATACGTCGAAGTACTTCGACATGATCAGCTCATCGATGAACACGACGTTCGTCGCAAGTGCGGACGGTGTCGGTCCGTTCGGTCCCGCAGGCGCAGGCGATCCAGCGCAGGTCAGCTTCACGAACGACTACGGCAACGACTACTTCACGCTCGCGATTGCCGACTACACCGATCAGCTCGGTGCCGGTCAACTCGGCTACTCGATCACCGCCGCGGTGCCGGAACCCGAGACGTATGCCCAGCTGCTCGCCGGACTCGGCCTGCTGGCGGGTGCGATGCGTCTGCGTCGCAAGTCGCGCTAGGCCATTGCGCTCTCACACCCAGTCCATACGAACAATCGATTCATTCGAACACAAGCCAGGAGAAGAACATGTCGAAGCACGACGAGCATATCGATGTATTGCGCGATCTCGCCCAGGGTGACGCGAAGAAGCAGATGGATCCGCACTGGAGCTACGGCCGACGCGGTTTCCTGAAGAGCGGCGTGATGGCGGCAGCTGCCATCGCGATGCCGATGCAGTTGCTGGGCGCAAAGGACGCGCGTGCGGTGCAGCTTCCGTTCAGTCCGGACTACGGTCCCATGTTCGACACGCCGGACATGGCCACCGGGTACAACCTCCTTCGTCTGCCGCAGGGGTTCAAGTACCGCTCCTTCGGTTGGACCGGGGACGTCATGGGCGACGGGATTGCCACGCCGGGTAATCATGACGGCATGGCGGTCGTCGCTTCGGATGCCAACAAGCTCGTGCTCGTTCGCAATCATGAACTAAGCGGCGGAGCGGGGGCCTTCACGCCGCCCAAGCTCACGTGGGATCCAATGGCCGGCGGGGGCACCAGTTCCCTGACGTTCAACCCGCGGACCGGGCAGTGGATGACCAGCTGGGCGAGCCTGGGCGGCACCTTGACCAATTGCGCAGGCGGGCCGACACCGTGGAACTCGTGGATGACCTGCGAGGAGACTAGTCGTGGTCCGCATACTGTCGTGAGCGGCGCTAACCCCTACCAGTTCCAGCATGGCTGGGTGTTCGACGTGCCCGCAGTCGGCCCGGCGAAGCCGATGCCCCTCAAGGACATGGGCGCGTTCAGCCACGAAGCGGTCGCAGTCGACCCGGTCACCGGCTACATCTACGAGACCGAGGACAGCACGCCCAGCGGCGTCTATCGCTTCATTCCGAACGTGAGGAATCGTCCCGAGCAGGGCGGCAAGCTGCAAATGATGAAACTCGTGGCGCCGACGAACAACACCGCCACGATCGACGGCGTGGCCTATCCCTACTTCGATACCGGTTTCACTTTTGCTGCCGGCACGAGCTGGGACGTCGAGTGGGTCGACATCAACGAGCCGCACAAGATGTTCATCACCGGCACGACCTATGGCGGCGTGCGCAGCCAGGGACTCATGCAGGGGGCGTCGAGCTTCCGACGCGGCGAAGGAATGTGGTACGGCAACGGCGTGATCTACATCTGCTCGACCAGCGGCGGCGCTGCGGGCGAAGGCCAGATCTTCGCCTACGATCCGCGCAAGGAGAAGCTCACGCTGATCTTCGAATCGAGCGGCAACGGTGTGTGCGACAACGTCGACAACATCGCGTGGAGCCCGCGCGGCAGCCTCATCCTGTGCGAGGACGGCGGCAACCCCGTGGCGCGGATGCACGGTTTGACGGTTGATGGAACGATCTTCCCTTTCTGCGAGAACAACGTCGACTTTTCCGCGGCCGGATTCGGCAGCTATACCCGTCCGTCAGGTCGGGTACTCAACTCGAATAGCAAGGGCGGCGAGTTCGCGGGCGCGACCTTCCACAACGAGTGGCTGTTCGTAAACATCCAGTCGGCCGGGATCACGTTCGCGATCACCGGTCCCTGGGACAACGGGGCACTGTAATCGGCATTGACCCCGCGGGAGCGGCGCTGGGGCGCTGCTCCCGCACATCGGCGGAGGATTCGACCGCCGATGCTTCCTTGAATCCACTATGGAGCACACCCTTGAACAAGCAATCGCTTGTGGTTGCCGTTCTGCTGGCGTCATGCGGCACGGCCCAAGCAGCGCAGACCTATACGTTTCGTGATGGCCTCAGTGGCTATACCGGCACACGCGACACGATGGTACGAAGCAACGAGACAGGGGGCGGCGCGGATTCGCGCGGAGTCAACTATGGATCGGTCGACTTCGTCAGCGTCGACGGCGACGACGGCAGCCCCGGGGCCAAGCCGAACCAGGGCTTGATCAACTTCGAGGGGATCTTCGGCAACGGCGCGAACCAGATCAAGCCCACCGACACGATCCTGTCGGCAAAGATCGCGCTCGAGGTGGACAATCCCGGGAGCGGCCTCACGTTGCACGACATGAAGGTCGTTTGGAGCGAGACGACGGCGACGTGTAGCAGCCTCGTCGGCGGTGTGCAGGCCGATGGCATCGAAGCCGTGGCTGCGCCCATCCTCACGCTCGGAGCGAACAACGGCAGCGAGAACGTCGGCACGGGTCAGCTGCTTCTTGATGTCACATCGTCGCTGCAGGCGGTACAGGCCGGTACCTTGCCCGGTTACGGCTGGGCGATGATTCCGTTGGCGGCCGGAAGCAACGGCATCGACTTCCACACCCGGGAGTTCGGTGAAGTGGCACTGCGTCCGACGTTGATCGTGGAGGTGTCGCCGGTTCCCGAGCCCGAGGCCTACGCCCTGATGCTGAGCGGGTTGGCGCTCGTCGGTTTCGCGCTTCGCCGCAGCAGCCGAAAGTCCTGACCCGGTCGACCGCGCGTTCCAGAAGGTCCCGCGACCCGACAGCGGTCGCCGTTTCCCCGGCGGCGACCGCCATGTCGGACGGACGACGTGATCCCACCTATAATCGGGTGCTTCGAAGCCTGGACACCCCGCTCATGATCAACAAGCCCGTCAAGAAATCGCCCGTGTTCCCTGCCGGCAAGCAGTGGGAAGCGAAGCCCGACGCGAAACTCTACGAATCCGAAGTGACGGCGATGGTCCGCTCCATGCGCAGCGACCCCTCGATTAACGAAGATCAGGAATGGGCCTGGCGTCGGTGGCGCTCGGGCGACAACGCGATCAAGCAGGACTAATCAAACCCGAAATTCGGTGCCAGGCACGTGCCTGGCACCGAATTTTTCGTTTTTCCGAGGAGGAGGAAGCGATGTCCAGAGTGCAACTGGTCGACCCTGCCGTGATGTCCGCGGAGCAGCGCAAAGTCTACGATTCCATCGCATCCGGTCCCCGCGGAGGCGTTCGCGGGCCGTTCCTCGCATTCCTGCATGTGCCCGAACTCGCCGACCGCGTCCAGCACCTCGGTGAACTCCTGCGGTACGGCACGAGCTTCGATCGTCGTCTGTCCGAACTGGCGATCATCGTCACCGCGCGCTGTCTGCGCTGTCAGTACGAATGGTTCGCCCATGCCAAGCTTGCCCTGGAAGCCGGCGTGCCAGCGGAAGTGATCGAGGCAATCCGCCTCGATCAGACGCCGCCTTTCACCGAGGACAAGGACCGGCTCGTCTGGAGTTTCGTGCGGGAGCTTGTCGGTGATCATCGGGTGAGCGACGCAACCTATGCTGCAGCGACGCAGACTTTCGGCACGCGTGGCGCCGTCGAACTCGCCGGGATCGCCGGCTATTATTCGATGATCGCGGCGACGCTGAACGGACACGCCATCAATCCGCCCGGCGAACAACCCTTCGCGGACTAGGTTGCGACTGCGCTCAGAACCACGTCCCTGACCGATTCCATCGTAAAAAAAGAAAACGCAGCCCGAGGGCTGCGTAAACCACTTGCGTGGAGGAGGATAGGAGGTAACACAACTTCGAGAGAGATCTTAATCTCGCCGTCATTCGGGGATAATCGGGAATAGCGGACAAGAAGGCCGGCAAATCGCCGCTCGGCGCATTCGTTCCAGGAATGGTCGATCACGTTCGACCGGCATCCGCGTGCGATTGCGCGACGGCAGCCGAAAGCGGACGATGCCTGCGGGCCAGCGCCAATGCGGCCACTACGCAGCAGATGCCACCGATGGCGATCGTAGCCGGTGCGCCGATTCGATCGGCCGCTGCTCCTGCGACGAGTCCTCCCAGGGGCGCCACCCCCAGAAAAGCCGCGGTGTAGAGGCTCATCACGCGGCCACGCACATGATCCTCGACGAGGGTCTGCAGGATCATGCTGATCGATACCGTCGTCAGCAGGATGCCGAAACCGGTCACCGCCATCAGCGCGAGCGACAGCGGAAACCAACGCGTCAGCGAAAACACGACGAGCGCGCATCCTGCACAGCCTGTCGCGACCGCGATCAGTGGTATGAGTCCCTTCATCCCGGACCGTGCGGACAGAAACACGGTGCCCAGCACGGCACCGAGCCCGGAAGCGGCCACGAGAAAGCCGAGGGTCTGCGGTCCGCCGTCGAACGCTTCGCGCACGAAGGCCGGCATGAGGGGCTGGTACGGAGTCGCCATGAAACTCACTACGGCAAGCACGATGAGCAACACGCGTATCGGGCGCGCCTGCCATGCATAATGCGCGCCTTCTTGCAGATCTCGCCACATCGGCCGACGTTCGATGCGCTGTGTGGTAGGGCGGCGCGGGATGGCCATCAGCGTGCCGAGCACGATGAAATACATCAGTCCGTTGATGAGGAAACAGACGGATTCGCTGAATACGGCGATCACCACGCCTGCGATCGAAGGCCCGACCAGTCGACCCGCGCTGCCCATGAAGGAGGTAACTGCCACGGCATTCGGCAGATCCGCCCGCGATGCGAGCAGTTCGGGGAGCAAAGCGTGCCGCACGGGCAATTCGATGGCGACCGTCATGCCGAGAAAGATGCCGAGCACGATCATGTGCCACGGCTGGATGATGTCGAAGAAGGCCAGGCCTGCCATCACGAAGGCCTGCATGAGCTGCAGCGTCTGAACGATGAAGAAAGCGCGATGGCGGTTGACCCGGTCGGCCATGGCCCCCGCAATCGGGCCGAGGATCAGCACGGGTATCTGCGAAGCGAACACCGTCACGCCGAGCAGGAGCGCCGAGCCGGTAAGCCGATACATCAGCCAGTGCACCGCAATCTGCTGTATCCAGTAGCCCAGGATGCCCGCCGCCTGACCGAAGACGAACAAGGCAAAGTCGCGATGACGCAGTGCGCGGAAGGGATGCTGCAAGCGCGATCCAGGCAAACGGGGGAGTGCGCGATTCTAAGCCTTTCCGTCCGGGTTGCCGGCGCAGACAGGCTGTCCCGTACTTCAGCCGATGATTCATTCTGCCCCCGGCGTCCCGCTGTTCACATTTCACCCTTCACGGCGCTGCGATGCCATCGCCCCGCCCCCGCCTTGATCGCCCTTACGGAACCGGGCACACTTCGGCGGCTTTTGGAAAGGACGGGAAACGAACCATGCGAATCGCCATACTCGACGACTACCAGGATGCCGCCCGGAACCTCGCCTGCTTCAGCAGATTGAAGGGGCATGACTTCATCAGTCTGACCGAGCACGTGCGCGATCCAGGGGAACTAGGGCGCAGGCTCGACGGCGTCGAAGCCATCGTGCTCATCCAGCAGCGTATGCGCATGCCGCGTGAAGCGATCGAGCAACTGCGTACCGTCAAGCTCATCAGCCAGACCGGTCGGCGCACGACGCACATCGACGTCGAGGCGTGCACGGAGAAGGGCATCGCAGTATGCGCGGGCGGCGTCAGCAATTCGTACACCACGGCGGAGTTCACCTGGGGGCTGCTCCTGGCGGCGGTGCGCCATATCCCGCTCGAAGTGCAGGCGCTCAAGTCGGGCCGCTGGCAGTCCACCGTCGGTACGCAGTTGTACGGTCGCACGCTCGGCGTGTATGCCTACGGCAAGATCGGCAGCCTCGTCGCCAACTATGGTCGTGCTTTCGGCATGAAGGTCGTGTGCTGGGGGCGCGAAGGATCGACGACGCGTGCACGCCAGGACGGCTTCGAGATCGCGCCGAGCCGGGAAGCGTTCTTCGAGTCCTGCGACTTCGTCTCGCTGCATCTGCCGCTCAACAAGGAGACGCGCGGCATCGTCACGCCCGAAGATCTCGCCCGGATGCAGCCGCATGCGCTACTCGTGAATACCAGTCGGTCCGGACTGGTGGGCGACACGGTGCTCGCCGATGCGCTGAAGACGGGGCGGCCGGGACGCGCAGCCGTCGACGTCTACGACGACGAGCCGATCCTCGGGGCGAACAATCCGCTGCTGCAGCTCGACCACTGCCTGTGCACGCCGCATCTGGGCTACGTCGAGCAGGATACCTACGAGAGCTACATCGGTTCGGCGTTCGATCAAGTGGTCGCGTTCGCAGCGGGCAAGCCGATCAACGTCGTCAATCCGCAGGCGCTCGCGCGCTGATCGACGTTGCCGCGAAAGAACAATCGGCTGGACTGACGGCCGGCCGGGAGGAGCAGTGGAGCGTTCAAACATCATGCATTGCGTGCTGCGCGTCAACGCGGCAGGTCATACGGCGTTGAAGTCACGACGCATGCGACTAGAGCCCTTCCTCGGCACGCCAAGCTGCTTCGACCCCAATCCGATTCCCAAGACGGCCTGAACGCCGACCCACCACCGACCGACGGTTTTCCAATGCTCATCTACGCCGCAACGATCTTCGTCAGCGCCTTTCTGCTGTTCCTCGTGCAACCGGTCATCGCCAAGCAGATTCTGCCCTGGTTCGGCGGCTCGGCGGCGGTCTGGACGACCTGTCTCGTCTTCTTCCAGTTTCTGCTGCTGTTCGGCTATGCGTATGCAGATGTCACGACCCGGCACATGAAGCCGAAGAGCCAGGTGCGGCTTCATGTTGCGTTGCTCCTGATCAGTCTTGCCGTACTGCCGATCATTCCGGATGCCGTATGGAAGCCCGCAGGGGAGGAAGATCCGACGCTGCGCATCCTGGGTTTGCTGGCTGCAACGATCGGTCTGCCGTACTTCCTGCTGTCCACGACCGGGCCGCTCGTACAGGCATGGTTCGCGCGCAGCTTTCCGAGCGGCACCGTGTATCGTTTGTTCGCCCTGTCCAACTTTGCATCTCTGCTGGCGCTGATCGCGTATCCCCCCTTGTTCGAGCCGTGGATCCCGACGCGCGCGCAGTCGATAGGCTGGAGTGTCGGTTACGTCCTCTTCGTGGGGTTGTGCGCTGCGGCCGGTTTCTTCAGCTTGCGCGCAAGCCAAGGGCCGTCGGTAGCGGTATTGGCGTCTGCCGCGTCGGGAGCGCCGAACGATGCGCCTCCTCCGAGAACGAGGGACTACGTCCTGTGGCTGCTGCTCGCGGCGATGGGATCGTACATGCTGCTGGGGGCGACGAGCCACATCACTCAAAACGTGGCGTCGGTACCGTTTCTCTGGATTCTTCCGCTGGTGCTTTACCTCGTGACCTTCATCCTGTGTTTCGAAGGCAGCCGCTGGTATCAGCGCCGCTTCTTCCTCGGACCGCTGGCGGTCATCGTCGTCGCGATGGCCTGGGGCTTGAACGCAGGCGGCGATCTCATGGAAGTGACTCATGCCGTGCCGCTTTACTGCGCGGGCCTCTTCGTCTGCTGCATGTTCTATCACGGCGAGCTTGCGAACATGAAGCCGGCGCCGCGCTACCTCACGCGCTTCTATCTGATGGTTTCGCTGGGCGGTGCCCTGGGCGGTTTGTTCATCGGCGTCCTGGCGCCCCTGGTTTTCATCACCTACTACGAATTCGGTGCCGGGCTCGTCGTGACCGCACTGCTTGCGGTCTATGTCCTCTGGCCGTTGCCGAAGTGGATTCCGGCAACGGCACTGGGTATCGCCCTCGTCAGCGCGTACAACGTGAAGATCTATATCGATGACCTCAAGCGCGGCACGATCCTGATGACTCGCAGCTTTTATGGCACCCTGCGCGTGAAGGATACCGGGCCGGCCGACGAGCCGACGACCGTGCGTCGCCTGATGCACGGTGTGATCATGCACGGCGAGCAGTACCTCGAGCCGAACCTCAAGGGCCAACCGACCACCTACTATGGGCCCGATTCCGGCGTGGGCATCGCGATCCGTCGCTACCGCGATCGTCCGTTGCGCCTCGGCGTCATCGGCTTGGGCACCGGCACGATGGCGGCCTGGGGCAAGCCCGGAGATACGTTCCGGTTCTATGAGCTGGATCCGCAGGTGCTGGACGTCGCTCAGCGACAGTTCACGTATCTCTCGGACAGCAAGGCCAGGATCGAGACGGCGCTCGGGGATGCCCGCCTCAACCTTGAACGAGAGGCGCCGCACCAGTTCGACATCCTGGCGATCGACGCCTTCTCGAGCGACTCGATTCCGACTCATCTCATCACCCGAGAAGCGCTGGAGGTCTATCTCAAGCACATGGCGCCTGACGGGATCATTGCCTTTCACGTGACGAACCGTTATCTGAATTTGCCGCCGGTGGTGCAGAAGATCGCGGATGCGGCCGGCCTGAAGACGGCGCTGGTCACGCACGATCCCGACGATAGCGACGACCGCTATTCGAGAACCGACTGGATGCTCGTTACGCGCGACGCGGATTTCCTCGCGACCGATGCGGTGAAGAAGGTCACCAGCAAGGTCGAGGTGCCCGCGAAGCTGTCGGTGTGGACGGACGATTTCAACAATCTGCTGCGCATCATCAAGTAGCGCAGCGAATCAGGCGGGCGCGGGTTCTGTTCGTTTTTCGGGGATGAACAGCACGAGCACGTTGGCGATCACGATCAGGCTCGTCAGGAAGTAGAACGCTGCCCTGAGCCCATATGCATCGGCGATGCCGCCTCCCGCCAGCGGCGAGATCGCGGCGCCGAGCGCCTGTACGCCGAACAGAATGCCGACGGCTGTGCCCGCCATGGACGCCGGCGCAGTCTCGAGCGACCATGCCTGGATCACCGGGCGTGTCGCGTACATGAAGAAGCCGAGCAGGGCGATGAGGAAGATGACCCAGACCGAATCCCCGACGGTGGCCAACGCCGCGATGACCAGAGCGGTCATGAACATGCCGCCCGTGAGCACGCTCTTGCGGCCCAGTCGATCCGACGCATATCCGGCAAGCGGTGCCGACGCAAAGGCGCACGCCTGCAGGGTGAACAGTGCGACGCCGACACCTGCCGGCGTGTACCCCATGTTGTTTGTGAGATAGAGGGGCAGGAAGGTGAGCAGCGCCGATTGCGCTGCCGTGCGGAACATCGCGCACAGCGAGATCAGGACGAGGGCCCGATCGGAGAACAGGGTCTTCAGCTGGCCGCAATAGCCCTTGAGTGTCCAAGGCCCCTTCGCGGACTTCATGTCTTTGCCGTGATCGAGATTCATCTTGCCCAACAAGACCAGCAATGCGACAGCCATTACCAGTCCGGGAAGCAAATTGATGATCACGACGCTGCGCCAGCTGTACGTGACCAGCAGTGCGCCGATGAGCAGTGGTGCCAGCGCTTCACCGAAGTTGCCGCCCATGCCGTGCAGCGACATCGCGAGCCCCTTGCGGTTCGGAAATCGTTGGCCCAGTGTGGACAGTGCCGCCGGATGCCACAGGTTGTTGCCGATACCGATGAGGATCATGCACGTCACGAGCATCCAGTAGCTGTGCGTGAACGCCATGAGCAGATAGGGGAAACCGATCCAGAATAGCGAGATCGCCATCAGCAGGCCTTTGCGTCCCATCGCGTCGACGACCGCACCGCCTGGGATATTCGCGATCGCGCCCACGGCATGCTGGACCGTCATGATGAAGCCGATCTGCGTATACGACAGCCCGAGTTCCTTGCCGATGATCGGCAGCAGCAGATAGAAGGTTGCGGGATACCAGTGTGTCAAACCATGGCCGAGAGAGATCAGCCAGACTTCCTTGAACGAGGCGGAGGCAGGGGCAATGGAAGCAGCGGGGGCATGCATGGGGAGCCAGTCCGGTGGAACGTATTCGAAGGATCATAGCAAACCCTGCGCGATATAATCTGCGGCCCACGCGCGGGAGGTCGCTGGCGAGCGAACCAACCCAGTCGCGCGATCTATCGTCAACGACGAGGCGTCACACATGATTCGCGATCAGGAAACCCTCAACATCCTGCTGGATACCGTTCGACGCTTCGTTCGTGAGCGATGCGTACCGGCCGAAGCCCAGGTGGCGGAAACCGACCGCATCCCGGATGACATCGTCGACGACATGCGGCGCATGGGGCTCTTCGGCTTTGCCATTCCGCAGGAATACGGCGGCATGGGGCTGACGCTCGAAGAGGAAGTGCTCGTGAACTTCGAGATCTCCCAGTGCTCGCCGGTCTTTCGTTCGATCGCAGGGACCAACAACGGCATCGGCTCGATGGGTATCGTGATCGATGGTTCCGAAGCACAGAAGCTCAAGTACCTGCCGCGGCTCGCGTCCGGCGAGATCATCGGCTCGTTCGCCTTGACGGAGCCCGGCTCCGGCTCCGATGCCGGTGCGCTGCGTACGAGTGCCCGCCGTGAAGGCGATGACTACCTACTCAACGGCACCAAACGCTATATCACCAACGCGCCCGAGGCGAGCGTCTTCACGGTAATGGCCCGCACCGATCCTGACTCGCGCGATGCAGCCGGCGTCACCGCATTCATCGTGGATCGGGATACGCCGGGGTTGTCCCTCGGTCCGATCGACAGGAAGATGGGCCAGCGCGGCGGACACACCAGCGACGTGATCTTCCAGGATGCCAGGGTGCCTGCCGCGAACATCATCGGCGGCAAGGAAGGCATGGGATTCAAGACGGCGATGAAGGTGCTGGACAAGGCGCGATTGAACATCGCGGCCGTTTGTGTAGGCGTCGCCGAGCGCATGCTGCAGGATGCGCTCAGATACGCAATGCAACGCCAGCAGTTCGGTCGTCCGGTGGCCGAGTTCCAGCTGGTGCAGGCGATGCTTGCCGATTGCCGGACCGAAATCTACGCGGCCCGTTCGATGACGCTCGATGCCGCGCGCAGATTCGACAACGGCGAGCGTATCGCGCTGGAAGCATCGTGCTGCAAGTATTTCGCCTCGGAGATGTGCGGGCGTGTCGCCGATCGCGCAGTGCAGGTTCATGGCGGCGCAGGCTACATGGCCGAATACGGCATCGAGCGGTTCTACCGCGACGTGCGCCTGTTCCGGATCTACGAGGGCACGAGTCAGATTCAGCAGCTCGTCATCGCTCGCAACATGATCAAGGCGGCAGGTTCGAATTGAGTCCGCTTCGCCAACCCTCACCCGGAGCATCGAGCGTGCGTACTTCCAGCCCAGGAGTGACCGCGGTGGTGTGCGCCGTCCTGACCGTTTGCACGGGACCCGTGCTCGCGCAGACGACGTATCCGACCAGGACCATACGCATCATCGTGCCGTATACGCCGGCCGGCACGACGGACATTCTTGCACGGGCCGTGGGACAGAAGTTCACCGAGGCCTGGTCGCAGCCGGTGCTCGTCGACAATCGTCCGGGCGCCAACGGCAATATCGGCACGGAGGTTGCTGCAAAGGCAGCGCCCGACGGCTATACCCTGCTGATGGGTACGGCTGCGACGCATGGAACGAATCCCGGTCTTTATCCGAAGCTGCAGTTCGATGCGGTTCGGGATTTCGCGCCGGTCAGTCTCGTCGCTGTCGTACCGAACATCGTCGTGGTGACGAACTCGCTGGCGGCGAAGAATCTTCCGGATCTCATCACGTATGCCAAGGCGAATCCGGGCAAGCTCTCGCATGGATCGCCCGGGCAGGGCAGCACGGGGCACCTGTCGGCCGAGTTGCTCAAGTCCATGACCGGAGCCGTCATGACGCACGTGCCTTACAAGGGCAGCGCTGCGGTCTTGCAGGATCTGATGGGCGGTCAATTGCAGGTCGTGATCGACAACATCCCGCCCTACCTGGCGCAGGTGCGCGCCGGGAAGATCCGTGCGCTCGCCGTCACCTCGGCCAGGCGCTCACCGGCCGCGCCGCAGTTGCCGACCGTGGCCGAAACCGGGGTCAAAGGGTACGAGGCGAGTTCCTGGTTCGGGTTCTTCGCCCCGGCCGGTACGCCACCGGAGGTCCTCGCCAAGCTCGCGGCCGAGACCCAGCGCATATTGCAGTTGCCGGACATGAAGGATCGCCTACTTTCGCTGGGTGCTCAGCCCGCTGCGAATACACCGGACGAGTTTGCCGTCTTCGTGCGCGACGAGATCGCCAAGTGGGGCGCAGTGATCCGCAACGCGGGCGTACGGGTGGAGTAGCCGCAGGGCGGGAGCAGCCCCGTGACAGGCGGCAACGCGGCAGTCGGGAACTCAACTGCCACGTTGCTCGACGAGCGCCTCAGCCTGTCGTCTTGGCGAGCCCCAATCGCTCTACGACTTCCTTCTCGGCCGCAAAAGACTTGCGTGCGAAATCGAGGAAGGCGTCCGAACCCATGTAGAACGGCGACATGCCGACCTTCTCCAGCATCGTGACATAGGTGCGATCGTCCATGGCCTTGCGAAACGTGTCGTGCAGAAACTTCACGAGTTCCGGAGCCATGCCCTTCGGCCCGGCGATGCCCCAGGGCGAATTGGCGACGATGCCGTAGATCTCCTTGAGCGTCGGCACGTCCGGCGTCTGCGGCGCACGCTCGCTGCTCCATGTCGAGAGAATTCGAATCTTGCCGCCTTCGAGCAATCCCCAGGGGGGCGTGCCGACGATCAGGTCGACCTCGTTGCCCAGCAGCGCGGCGGTGGTCTGGGCTGTGCCTTTGTAGGGAACGTGCACGAACTTCGTCCCTTCGCGTTGCGCGATGTCTTCCATCGTGACGTGCAGGGACGTGCCGACGCCGGGGCTGCCATAGCGGATATGTCCCGGCTTGGCCTTGGCCTCGGCGATGAATTCCTTCCACGTCTTCCAGGGTGAATCTGCGCGGACGGTGAGTCCGAAGTTGTAACCAGCTACGCAAATGATGTAGCTGAGATCGGTGACCGGATTGAAATTCGTCTTCGTAAGATAGGGCAGACGGAATACCCCGAGCGGGATCTGCGAGAGCAGGTAGCCGTCCGGTTTTCCGTTCTGGGCGATGTACTGTCCGCCCAGAGCGCCGCCGGCACCCGGTTTGCTGTCGATGACGACACGCTTGTTGCCGAGCGCGCGACTGAATGCATCGCCCAGTGCGCGCACAGCGACATCGGTGGGGCCGCCAGGGCTCCAGGGGCAGATGAGGGTAATCGGGCGCTCCGGGAAGTTGCCGATCGACTGCGCCTGCGATGGCCCGACGATGCCAGCGAGCGCAAGGCCGAGAGAGTGGGCGAGAAAGTCGCGGCGGGATTCGGACGCGGGCTGCGCCGGGCGTTCGGCCGAAGACGGCAGAGGGTAATCGCGCATATCGAAGCTCCTCCTTGTGTTTTGGATGCGGACTGCGCGTCGGCGGATTCGACTGCGCGATCTAGTGTCCTGTGCTGGAGATTCGTAGCATAAGTGCAAATCGCTACCGTCGATTCTCGGCGCTTTTATGGCACGAATCTCCGACACAGGACACTAGGTCCGACGGCGAGCATTATGCTTGAAAGTGCGCAGAGGTCGAGCGCGTCGATTGCGGCTGGCGTGTGCCGCTCGGCTCAGGGCATACTCGTACACCAGCGGTTCATTGGAGGAGAACGAGCATGACCGGCACCACGCGTACCCTGGCCCGCTATGCGGTCCAATCGCGCTTCGACACCCTGCCTGCCGCCGTACGTCGTGAAGGGCAGCGCGCTTTCGTCAACTTCATCGGCTGTGCGGCGGGCGGTGCGCGGGAAGAGGTCGTCGAGCGCATGCTGGCAGTCGTCGGGGAGCATGACGGCGGCGCCCGGACTACGGTAATCGGACGACGGGAACGGCTCGATGCTCTGAATGCGGCGCTTGTGAATTCATTGAGTTCGGCTGCTTTGGCTTTCAACGATACCCACTACCAGACGGTCGCCCATCCATCGAGTCCGGTGGGTGCCGCTGCAATGGCTATCGCGGAGCGTCGGCCTGTCACCGGCGAGGAACTCGTGCATGCCGTGATTCTCGGGATCGAGCTGCAGTGTCGCGCCGGGATGATCCTGAGCGTACCGCCCGCAGAGGTGTCGGTCGGTTTATCCATGCAAGGACTGGTCGGCGGCATCGGCGCTGCGGTGGCAGCCGGGCGCCTGATGCGTCTCGATGAAGCGGGCATGTGTGCGGCAATCGGACACGCGATCAACCAGATCGGCGGCCTGCGCGAGGCGCATGCGAGCATGGGGAGCCCGTTCACGCCCGCTCATGCTGCACGATGCGGGCTCTTCGCCGCGCTGCTTGCGGAGAAGGGGTTCACGATCAACGATACGATGATCGAGGGCGTGAAAGGATTCGCGGTGGCCTATGGTACGCGTGCGGACCCGCAGACGGCCATCGATCGGCTCGGTGAACACTTCGAGATTCTCTCGCTCGCATACAAGCCCTATCCGTCCGGGTTCGTGACGCATCCGGTAATCGACGTCTGCCTCGAGTTCGCCCGCAACGAGAACTACGATCCGGAGGACATCGAGAAGGTCGAACTCGTCGTCAACACGCTGACCATACAGCTGTGCAATCGCCCCGAACCGACAGATCGCACGCAGGCCTTCGTGAGCTTTCAGCACTGGGCCGCCGTGTCGTTGACGCACAAGGCGGCCGGTGTCGGGCAGGTGAGCGAGGCCGTGGTGGCGAATCCGCAGATCGCTGCGTTGAGGAAGCGGGTCGTTGCCACGGGGCGAGCCGACGTGCCGCGTGAAGCGGCCGAACTCGCGGTCACGTTCAAGGACGGCAGGACTGTGCGCGCGAATGTCGATCGCTGCATCGGCAGTGCCGGCGTGCCGATCTCCGACGACGATCTCACGCGCAAGACGCGCGGGCAGCTGCAGGGGGCTTACGACGATGCAACGTGCGAGCGCATCATCGAGCTATGTTGGCAGGTCGCGGAAGCATCGAACGCCGACGAGCTTTTTGCGCAGTTGAAGCGCGCGAACTGACGGCGTCCAGGCCTCTTACGCTCAAACGGCGACGCGGTTCGTGCTCGCGCGCGTGACCTCGTCCTGCAGTTCTTCGACGATGCAACCCATCAGGTCGGCGAGCTCGTCGACCTGGGCCGCATCGATGCAAAGCGGCGGGGCGAGGCGCAGCACGCTTCCCCTGGCAAACGGAATCACGCCGCGCTTCCAGGCCTTCATGTTGAGGCTGCCGACGAGGTTGCCGGCAAGCGGCTGATCCTTGCGCTGCGGATCGACGAAGTCGACGGCCATCAGCAGTCCGCGCGAGCGAACCTCACCGACGATGGGCAGTCCGCCGATGCGCGTCTCCATGGCGCGCTGCAGGCGTTGCCCCATGCGTGCGGAATTCTCGACCAATCCTTCACGCTCAAGGATTTCGAGATTGGCGAGGCCCGCTGCACATGCGACCGGATGTCCGCAGTAGGTGTTCGGATGGACGTTCTCTTCGAGACTGTTCTCGGCGAACACATCGGCGATCTTTTCGCGCGCGATCGAGGCCGACAGCGGGATGTAGCCGGAGGTAATGCCTTTGGCGACCGACATGAGATCCGGCACCACACCTTCGTGTTCGACGGCGAACCATTTACCGGTGCGGCCGAAGCCGGTGATGACTTCATCGGCAATCATGAGTACTTCGAGTTCGTCGCAGATGTCGCGCACGCGCTCGAGCCAACCCAGCGGCGGGATGATCACGCCGCCCGAACTCAGGCACGGTTCGAGAATGATGGCGGCGACCGTTTCCGGGTCTTCCTTGCGTACGGCATCGGCGAGCATCTCGGCGCAGCGGCGAACGATCTGCTCGTCCGAGCCCAACCCGCGATCCCGCAGGGGATACGGCGCCTGGGTCTTCACGAAACCCGGCCAGGCGAGCGGCTCGTAGGGCTGGAACAACTCGGGGATCCCGCACACTTCGAGCGTGCCGATCGTTGCGCCGTGGTAGCCGCGCTGCAGGGCGATGACCTTGTGCTTCTTCGTGCGCCCCTGCTTGAGCCAGTAGTGGCGCGCGATCTGGATCGAACGCTCGTTTGCTTCGGAGCCGCTCACGGCGAACAAGGTGTATTTGAGGTCCCCTGGCGCGATTTCTGCCAGCTTGGCCGCCAGTTCGGCCGCCGGGCGGTTCGAAAACTGTCGTGTCGTCGGATAGTACGCGAGTGTGGCGGTTTGCTTGCGCACCGCTTCCGCGATCTCGGGCCGACCGTGGCCTGCATTGACGACCGCAAGGCCTGCGAACGCATCGATGAACCGGCGACCTTCCTTGTTCCACACGTAGATGCCCTCGCCTCGCTCGAAGAGCATCGCCTCGTCGGGCAGATGGGGATGGTCCTGGGTCTTGTGCGTCCACAGGTGCTTGATCATGTCGGCGTCGTTCATCGGCGTTCCTCGTTGCGTAGGGGTGATTCGCACGCTATCGAGCCGAGCGGCTTGTGTCAACGCCTGGAAGGGGGGGCGGCGCGTCGGCGACGATCCATGCGAAAAATGCTGGGACTTTTCGCTTGCATCCGGCGGGCGGTACACTCGATTCTCGTGCCGTTCGGTAGTCTTGCTGTTGTTCTTCCCCTTTCCCGTTTCCCTTTTCACGTCGAAGAGGGGCTACCTTGGAGGCAAGATGAAAGTCACCGGTCGCTGCCACTGCGGCAGCATTCGCTACGAAGCGCAGATCGACGAGAACAAGGTGATGATGTGCCATTGCAGCGACTGTCAAATGCTTACGGGCTCGGCATTTCGTGCCAATGTGCAGGCGCCGCGCGAAGGTTTTCGTATCGAGGGCGGGCCGTTGAAGATCTACGTGAAGACCGCCGATAGCGGCAACAAGCGCGCGCACGCCTTCTGCCCCGAGTGCGGCACGCCCGTGTATTCGGCGTCGGTCGAAGAGCGTCCTCCCGTCTTTTCGTTGCGCGTGGGCTGCCTGGACCAGCGCCATGCACTGAAACCGAGCCGTCAGATCTGGTGCCAATCGGCTTTGCCCTGGTCTTCGGACCTGACCGGCATCCCGAGCCTGGGCCGGCAGTGAGATCGCAATCGATCGAGATAGATCCAGGCTGACCGCGCATTCACCGCACGCGCGTCGAAATCCCGCACTGCGGGATTTCGTTGGCGGAGGGGAGGAATTTCCCGATCGATCCACCCGTCGACAGGTCGTTACCGGGGACAGTGCCCCACTCACGTCTGAATGGCCCGACACCCTACGTCATGGTAGAGCCCGGATATCTCGATCGCCCGAACGCGGCAAGTACCGACGACGAAGGCACGTCCGTCGCTTGGGGATGTTCCCTAGGAAAAGTGGCAGCAGGGGCTGGCCTGACCTCGCCCGCAGTGCCGCCCAGGAGGCTACGCTGGCGCATCGACGGCGGACTCACGATCGAAACCGTCGCTGGAATCCATGCACGGTTGCTGGGCGAACTGCAGCCCGGGCTACGGTTCACCCTCGGGCTCGATCTGGCTCACATCGAATGCTTCGACGCTGCCGGACTGCAACTGTTGCTCGCCATCGAGCGGACGCTCGGATCGGGGCTCACCGTCGAGAACCCACCGCCGGAGGTCGCCGAGATCCTTTGCTGGACGCCGATGGGCGCTCATTGCACGAGCACCGGTGGTGCGGCTGAAAGGCGGCCTACGGGGAATTCACTCGCCGTCCGCAATCCCGCTCGGGATGCGCTCGCCTCGGACAACGACTGGTTGATCGGGGTCGACAGCTGGCACCTTTCGCTCCGATTCGACGACAGCGCGTTTCGGGCCGATATGGAACCCCTTGCGGCGATACGCAGCCTCGCCGCGCTGGGCGCGCTGGTTCACGTCAATGTCGTGGACGATCGTGTGCCGGCGCTCGGCCAACTCAATCCGACGGCGTGCTATATCGGGTTCGAACTCGACCTGCGCACGGATATCGACGCCGAGCGCGTGCGAACTGCGATCGATGCGCTCGGCAAACACGCGTGGGCACGTGCCATCGCACCGGCAGCGAGTGTCGATGAGTACGTTGCCTTGATTCATGTGTTGCCGGAAGGCTCGCTGCGCGCCAGCAGATTGCTGCTTGCAAGCGGCGTTCTGACGCCCGGCGAACTGACGATGGGACTTCGTGGTCGCGTGCGAGCACCGATCGAACGGGACATGTAGAGGGTGCAAAGCCGCGAAGGCAGGCGTTCGCAGGGCGTCTGTCCGTGAAGCGCCACCGCGGCTGCCCTGAATCAGCACACTGACACTTCGATGCGTTAGACTACCTCGGCATCGTATCAAGGAGGGTGTATGCGTATCGAGTTGCGTTTTGCGCGGCATGCTGCCGCCGCGGTGTTGGTCCTGGCGGGATCCACGATCGGGGGCGTTGTCCATGCGGCGGATTTCCCATCGCGGGCACTCAGATATGTGGTGGCCTTCGGTCCCGGCGGCCTCAACGATGTCGTCGGTCGCGCCTATTGCCTGCGAATGAGCGAGATCCTCGGACAGCCCGTGATCGTGGACAATCGTCCCGGGGCGGGCGGCAACGTCGGTGCGGAACTTGTCGCTCGTTCGACACCTGATGGCCACACGATGCTCAGCATCAGTACGGCTCACGCCATCGGGAAGTCGCTCTACAGCAAACTCAAGTACGATCTTGAGAAGGATCTCGCACCGGTCGCCCAGCTCGGATCGGCGCCGCTCATTACAGTCGTGCATCCTGGCCTGCCGGCGAAGAATCTCGCCGAGATGGTCAGTCAGGCGAATGCCAAACGCCTTGCCTACGGTTCGGGTGGCGTAGGCGTCATCAGTCATTTGTCGATGGAGATGTTCAAGCAGGCCGCCAAGTTCGAGGCCACCCATGTGCCCTACAAGGGCGGGGGTCCGGCGCTGATCGACTTGCTGGCCGGGCAGGTCCAGCTCCACACGAACGATATCGGCCTCGTGTTGCCCAGCGTGCGCGCGGGCAAGCTGCGTGCCGTGGGCATGATGACGGAGCGCCGTCATCCGCTGCAGCCGGATGTGCCCACCTACATCGAGCAGGGCCACAAGGACTTCGTGATGGGCAACTGGATTGCCGTCGTCGTTCCCAAAGGAACGCCGAAATCCGCGATCGACCGGTTGTCCACCGAGTTCGCCCGTGTCGCCCGCGAGCCGGAAATCGTAAAGCTCTTTGCCGCACAAGGCTTCGACACCACGCCGCTGAGCGCCGTGCAGACGGAGGCGCTCATCAAGAAGGAAGTCGTGCGTTTCGGTGAAGCGGTAAAGGCCTCCGGGGCGAAGGTGGAGTGAATTCCCCGAGATTTTGCGACGGTCGGCGCGGCTCGCTTCAAATGAAGCTGTGCCTTACCTTCGCGGACACCCATTCACTCAGCACGACACTGGCGAGAATCACGACGAAGATCAGCGTAACCTGGGGCCACGCGAGCACGTTGAGTGATGCCTGAAGCTGCAGGCCGATGCCGCCGGCGCCAACCAGCCCCAGGACGGTCGACTCGCGGATATTGATGTCCCAGCGAAATACGCTGATGCCCGCGAAAGCCGGAAGAATCTGCGGCCAGATCCCGTAGGTGAGAACCTGTGCCGGGCTCGCCCCTGTCGCGGCGATCGCTTCCACTTGTGCGGTGTCGATCTCTTCGATCGCTTCGTAGAGCAGCTTCCCGATGAAACCGATCGATCGCAGCGCAATCGCGATGATGCCTGCGAGCGCGCCGGGACCGATGATCGCCACGAGCAGCAGTGCCCAGATCAGCGAATTGATCGAGCGGGATGCCACGATCACGAACATCGCCACCGGTCTCACGAAGTGAACGCTGGGCGTGGTGTTCCGGGCGGCGAGAAACGCGATCGGTACGCCGAACGCAATGGAGAGGAGCGTACCGAGGGTCGCGATGTTGAGCGTTTCCCAGAGCGGCCACCACAGCTGATGAATGTATTCCCAGCGCGGCGGAAACATGCGTGACCCGAGATCGGCTGCCTGCTTGTGTGCGTCCCACAGGAACACCCACATCGTGTCGCGCGTCATGACCTCGAAGCAGAACACGGTGAAGGCGGCGAGCGCGAACCAGCCGGCAAACCGAAGCAGTTCCACGCCGCTGCTGCGGCGGCGCCAGGCTGGCTCGGACGGCGAAAGTGTCGTTATGGGCTTCATTGCACCTTGCGCCGGATCCAGCTCGATCCGTACTCCGAAAACATGACGATGCCGATGATGAGCAGGAGTATCGCTGCGGCGGAGTCGAACTCGTACCGGTCGATGGCCGTGTTGAGCGTGGCGCCGATGCCGCCGGCGCCGACGATGCCTATCACCGCCGATTCGCGAAAGTTGATGTCGAGCCGGTACAGTGACAGGCCGATCAGTCGGGGCATGACCTGGGGCTGGATACCGTAGTTGAGCCATTGCAGGAAGGACGCGCCGGTGGCCCGGATCGCTTCGGCCGCACCAGGATCGATGTCTTCGATATCCTCGGCAAGCAGCTTCGAGAGAAAACCGATCGTGGCGAAGGCGAGGGTCAGGAATCCGGCCAAAGGACCAAATCCGACAAGCGCCACGAGCACGATGGCGACGATGATTTCCTGAAAACTGCGTGATACGGCGATGATCGAGCGGCAGACGATATAGATCCATCGGGGGGCAACGTTACGCGCGGCACCGATCCCGATCGGGATGGAGATCGCGATTCCCACCACGGTACTCGTGAGCGTCATTGTGAGGCTCTCGATCAATCCGTCGCGTATGTCGGACCATCGGCTCACGAAGTCGGGAGGGAAAAACGCCGTGAGGAATCGCGCGGCTCGAGGCAATCCCTCGATGATCCGAGGGATGTTGATCTGAATCGATCCGATGGCCGCCGCGAGATACAGCGCGCTGCCGAGAATCAGGGTCCACCGCAGCCACGGGCTGACGATGAGCGGCGGTGGACGCCAGCCGCTTCGAGCAAGGGCGTGATTGGTCATGTTGCCGCGGCCATGCGCTCCTCGTCGATACCGGCTGCATCGGCGTCCGTATCGTCGGGATCCGAACGAGCCGTGGCAGCCGTCCAGTCCTCTTCGCCGTAGATCTGGGTCAGGACGTCCGGCGTCAGTGTGGACGGCGGTCCGTCGAAGACGACAATGCCTGCGCGCAGGCCCACGATGCGCTGGACGAACTGTTGTGCAAGCTGGACATCGTGGATGTTGATTACTGCCGAAAGGTTGCGCTCGGCGCACAGCTCACAGACCAGTCGCATGATCTGACGCGACGTCTTCGGATCGAGACTGGCCGTCGGTTCGTCGACCAGCAGAAGGTCGGGCTCCTGCGCCAGGGCTCGGGCAATACCCACGCGCTGTCGCTGACCGCCCGAGAGTGCATCGGCCCGCTTGTCGACATGATCGGTCAAGCCGACGCGGTCGAGCAAGTGAAACGCGGACGCAATCGTGGGCTGCGGAAAGCGCCGGAAATAGCTGCGCCAGAACCCGACGCGGCCGAGTTGACCGGACAACACGTTCTCCATGACCGTGAGCCGCTCGACCAGCGCGTACTCCTGAAAGATCATGCCCATGCGTTGTCGGGCACGACGCAGCTCGCGTCGGCTCAATGCTGTCAGTTCCGTTTCGCCGAGGTAGATGCGACCGCCGGTGGGCTCGACCAGTCGGTTGACGCACCGGATCAGGGTCGACTTACCGGCACCCGAAGGGCCGATGAGAGCAACGACCTGACCGGCGGGCACGGTCAGGTCGACACCGTCGAGCGCGAGGTCGCCCGTCTTGTAGCGCTTCGTCAGCGCTTCGATGCGCAGCATTAGGCGGTTGCGGCTACTTGCACTTGTAGCTGACGTTCATCGCGCTGTCGATTTTCCGCACGACTTCCCAGTGCTGCTTGTATGTGATCGGGATAAACTTCGCTTCGCCCGATTTCTCGAACTCCTTCTTCAACGCCGACCCTTCCCAGGGGAAGGTCGCAAACGCTTCTTTGACTTTCGCGGCGAGTTCGGGCTTGAGGTTGTACACGTGGCCGTAGCCGGTGGTGGGAAACGTCTGCGACTTGTAGATGCTCACCACTTGATCGGGCTTCACGACGCTGCGGGAAATCATCCGTTTCAGGACTGAATTCGCGATCGAAGCTGCGGGATAGTCCTTGTTCGCCACGCCGAGGATCGAATTGTCGTGCTTGCCGGAGAAGGCAGGCTTGAAGTCCTTGCCGGCTTCCATCTTGAACTCGGATTTCAGCAGGGCGGAGGGCGCCTTGAAGCCGGAGTTCGAGGTCTCGGAGGTGAATGCGAGCGTCTTGCCCTTGATGTCTTCGACTTTGGATATGCCGCTGCCGGGATGGGTGATGATCTCCATCTCGTAGCCGAAGCTGTTGTCCGCCCGGGCCATCATGGTGAAGGGGACGAACCCCGCGCAATTGACTGCGAGCGGATTGGAGCCTGTATTGAACCCCGCGACATGCAGACGGCCTGCGCGCATGGCTTCGATCTGCGCAGCATTGGACTGCACGGGGAAGAACTGAACTTTCTTGGCGGTGACTTTTTCCATGTGGCGAAGGAAGCCTTCCCATACCTTCGAATACACGGCAGGATCCTCGACCGGGGTATAGGCGAAGATCAGGACGCTAGGGTCCGCCCACTGTTTTGCATCCTTCGGGACGTCGGCGACAAGGTCGCCGTCTTCGTCGCAGAAACGGCTGTCGAGGGTCCCACGCTGGCAGCTCGACTGGGCGGAAGCGCTCTCGGCGACGGTCAGTCCGCCGGCCAGGGTGAGGAGTACCGCAATAACGGAGCGGCGTAGCTTCAGGATGTTCATTGTGACCTCGCGAGGACAGGAAGACGGGACACCGACCGTACGATACTCGCGTTACAAATCTGCTACAAGGACTGCCCTGTCGGCGCATTGCGCTGGCGAGCATGCTGCATTTCGCGCAAGGGCCGTCATGTCGAATCAGAAAATGCGCTATCGTTCGGCTGTCCAGATCGAGGAGGAGCGTCATGAGAGAGAAACTCGTTTCCGTGCGCGATGCGGCCGCCGGGGTAGAGAGTGGTCACCGGATCGTAATGAGCGCCACGTTGCAGCGTCCCCCCATGGCGGTATTGCGCGAGATCGTGCGGCGTCGGCTGACCGATCTGCGCCTCATCGGAGTGACCACGGGCGACATCAACTTCGACTTTCTCGTGGGAGCCGGGGCGGCTCGGGTGATCGACACATGCGCCGTGACGCTGGGCGAGTTCGCACGCAGCGGCCCTAACTTTGCTCGTCTAGTCATGGCCGGGCGGGTGCGGGCGCTCGACAATACGTGAGGGGTGATCTATTCACAGGCCCAGGCTGGGTCTATGGGTGTGCCGTACGTGCCAGTCATGGGGCTGGTCGGAACGGATCTGCTCGCACGCCGCGATGACATGATCGTTGCGCCCGACCCTTTCGGCAGCGGCAAGTCGACGGTAGTGGCGAAGGCGATGCAGCCTGACGTCGCCATCTTTCACGTCGAAAAGGCGGATCGTTACGGCAATTGCTCCGCGGGCTATCCGGTCGAGGCGGTCGTGCTGTGCGAGGCATCGAAGCACGTCATCGTGACGGCCGAAGAGATCGTCGACAAGGTCACCGAAAGGGAAGCCGTCGGGTGCTTCCTGCCGGGCATCCTCGTCGATCGGGTTGCGCATGCGCCGTTCGGAGCGCATCCGGGCGCATTGACCAAGTACTACAGCGTCGATCGCACGCACATGATGCGCTATGTCGCCGCTTCGAAGGACGATGCGGCGTTCGGCGAGTACGTTCAGGCGCATGTGTTCGACGTCGCCGATCATGCCGAATACGTGGAGCGCTTCGTGCCGCAGGCATGGCGTGATGCGGTTCGCAATCGGGTTGCCTGAGGACAGCGTATGGAGCACACCCGGAGAATGCTTCGATGACCGTCCCGATCTGCAACGATGCCGAGCACATGGTGGTCCTGCTGTCGCGCGAAGTTCGCGACGGGGAGATCTCTGCCTGCGGCGCGTTGTCGCAAATTCCTGCGGCTGCCCTGTTGCTTGCCCAGGAGACGCACGCGCCGAACGCCGAAGTCATCCTGCTCAATACGGTGTTTCGTCCGTTCGGCACGTCACGGCAGTTTCACTTTCTTTGCCAGCGCGGAGAACTCGGGCTCTTCTTCCTGAGCGGGATACAGATCGATCGGTACGCGAACTACAACCTGCATCAGCTCGGGCCGGACAAGGAGCATCCCACGGCACGCTTTCCCGGCGGCTACGGCGGCGGCATGATCTACTACATGGCGAAGCGCACCATCCTGTTTCGCACCGAGCATACGCGGCGCACGTTCGTCGAGAAGGTCGATTACGTGTCTTCCGCGGGCAGTTCGCCACCGGAGACGATCCGCGGTGGGCATTGTCATCAGGTCATCACGCCGAAGGCCGTGTTCGGGTTCGACAAGGTTGCAGGCATACTCCGATTGCAGTCGATCCACTCGCCCCATACCCTCGACGATATCCGTGAGAATACAGGCTTCGATCTCGGCGTCGGCGGCCCGGTGCCGGCGACCGTACCTCCCACTGCCGACGAATTACGCGTGCTGCGCGAAGTGGTGCGGCCGAAGATGATCGAGACCGGCACGTATGCATCGTTCGCCGAGAAGACGCTGGGCGCGCCATCGGACTCGGCGTGAAAGGGGAAAGGTGACTGGCGCCGCTCACGCAGCGGCCGGTGGAGCGCGCAAAGCGCGCCGGATCGATTCTCGCACTTCCCCGTTCTCTCTTCCCGCGGCACACCCTTCCCCTTTCAACCTTCACCGTTCACGCTCCGCCCATGCCACTCGACCTGCAACGCCTCTTCAACCCCCGCTCCATCGCCCTCATCGGCGCTTCCACCGAACTGGGCACCATCAGCGGCCAGCCGATGAATTTTCTGGTCAAGCGCGGTTATCAGGGCGCGCTCTATCCTGTGAATCCGAAGTACACCGAGTTGCTGGGGCACAAGTGCTACGCCGCCATCGACGAGGTCCCGGAAGTGCCGGACGTCGCGATCATTCTCGTCAACGCGCGGCTGGCGGTGAAGATGCTCGAAGCATGCGGTCGCAAGGGTGTGCCTTTCGTGATCATGTTCAGCTCGGGCTTCTCCGAGATCGGCGCCGAAGGCGTGACGATGCAGAACGAACTGCGCGCGATCGCTCAGCGCTATGGCATCGGATTCGTCGGTCCGAATTGCCAGGGCATCATCGGGGTGCCGGCGAAAGCCTATGCAGGATTCGGTTCGGCGTTCATCTACGATTACGAACCCGGCCCGGTCAGCATGGTGAGCCAGAGCGGCGGCTTCGGGTTCTCGGTAATGTCGCTTGCGGCCATGGAGGGGGGCGTCGGCTTTCGTTACGTCGTCACGACCGGCAACGAGGTCGGAATCAGCACGCTCGATTTCTGGCGCTTCCTCGTCGACGATCCCGGCACGCAGATGATCGCGAGCTACACCGAGGGCATGAAGGACGCCTGGCAGCTGCGTGAAATCGGCGAGGCAGCCCTCGATGCACGCAAGCCCATCCTTGTCTGGAAGGTCGGCAACTCGGAGGAAGGTCGACGTGCCGTTGCCTCCCATACGGCCAATCTCAGCGGTGCGACGGCACTCTATCAAGCCGCTTTCAGGCAGACCGGCGTCCAGCAGATCGAGGATATCCAGGACATCGTCGATTACAGCGCCGCCTTCCAGTGCGGCAAGGTGCCCCGCGGCAATCGGGTGGCGATCATCACGATCTCGGGCGGCGCCGGCATCATGATGACGGACGAAGCGATTGCTCGCGGGCTTGCGGTTCAGCCCTTATCGCCGGAGACGGTCGAGAAGCTGCGTCCGCTGGTGCCTTCGTTCGCCGCATTGGGCAATCCGATCGATCTCACCGCGGCGATCTTCGACGACACGGATCTTTGCCGCAAGGCGCTTGAACTCATCATCGAGGATCCGCTCGTGGATTCGGTGGCGATGGCCAACGCCGGGCTGCAGGGGGAAGTGGCGACGAAGGTGGCACGAGAGATCGTGAACGTTGCCCGCCGCTCGGACAAGCCGATCATGCTGGGCTGGAGCGCACGCCGCGAAGTGGCGGGTGTGGCGTACTCGATGCTCGACGAATTGAAGATCCCGCACTATCGCTCGCCGATGCGTTGCATGCGCGCACTGGCCGCGCTGACGAATCACGCGCTTGCCTGTGGTCGACATGAGGCGCGCAAGCGGGAGCCGCTGCTCGCGCTGTCGAGCGCCGAGTCGAAAGCCGAACTCGCCGCGAGCGGAACCGATCTGGCCGAATATCAGGCGAAGCGCCTGCTTGCCCGCTACGGCATACCCGTCACCCGCGAGGAACTCGCAACCAGCGCCTCGGAAGCCCGGCGGATCGCGTCCGAGATCGGCTTTCCCGTCGTGCTCAAGATCCAGTCGGCCGATGTCCCCCACAAGACCGAAGCGGGCGGCGTACGGGTGGGTTTGAAGTCCGCCGCCGAGGTCGAAGCTGCTTACGAGGCCATCCTCGTTTCGGTTCGGCGCTACAAGCCCGATGCGGCAATCGACGGCGTTCTCGTCCAGGAGATGGTGCAGGATGGCGTCGAAGTCATCCTCGGCATCAACAACGATCCCCTCTTCGGCCCGGCCCTCATGTTCGGTCTGGGCGGCATCTTCACCGAAGTGATGAAAGATGTGTCGCTGCGGCTTGCACCGATCCACGCTTCTGTGGCGCGCGAAATGATCCGCGAGGTGAAGGCGTATCCCCTGCTGACCGGTGCACGTGGCCGGGCGCCATGCGATGAGGATGCCCTGGTCGAAGCCCTGTGCCGATTGTCGGCCATGGCGATCGATCTGAAGGATCATCTGGCCGAACTCGATATCAATCCCTTGTTCGTCCTGCCGGCCGGGCGCGGGGTCAAAGCGGGCGACGCACTGATCAAGCCACGATCCCGTTGAGGGTATCGGCACCGGTCGCGCCGAGTCTGTGCGCGCCGCAGCAAATCGTTTCGGCAAGATGCCTCCCCGGCGTCGAGCGACGCGCTTCGCCGGGCCTCCCGTCACGGTTATCATTGGGCGATCCATCGAGGGAGATGCAGAATGACGAGCAAAGGGGCTGAGCTCGAGGCGCTGATACTGGCGCCGGAGATCGTGATTACACCGGGCGTATACGACGGCTATTCCGCACGCCTGGTCGAGAAGGCAGGCTTTCGTACCGCGACCATCTCGGGTGCGGGGGCTTCCGAAAGCCGCATGGGCTGGGCGGATCGCGGCATTCTGGGCTTCGAGCAGAACCTCGACAACGCGCGGCGCATCGCCGATTGCTGCGATCTGCTGCTGCAGGCCGACGCCGACACCGGCTACGGCAACGCCATGAACGTCTACTTCGTGACCCGGGCGTTCGAGAAGGCCGGCATGGCGGCGATCATGATCGAGGATCAGGTCTGGCCCAAGCGCTGCGGACACATGAAGGGCAAGGCCGTCATTCCCGCCGAGGAGATGGTGCAGAAGGTCAAGGCGGCGTGCGATGCCCGTCAGGATCGGCACTTCGTCATCAAGGCGCGTACCGATGCAGCCGGCCCGCTCGGACTCGAAGAAGCCATTCGCCGCCTCAACATGTATGCCGAGGCCGGCGCAGACTGCCTGTTCGCAGATGCGTTGCTCGACGAAGCATCGATCGCGAAGGTGGCGAAGAGCGTGCCGAAGCCGTTGTCGGTGAACATGGGGCTCGGCATACGCGCGCGGCCCACCACGCCGCTGATGACACCGAAGCAACTCCAGGAAATCGGCGTGGCCCAGATCTCCTATCCGCGGCTGCTGTCGACAGCTGCGCTGATGGGCATGACGAAGGCCATGCAGGTTTTCAAGGACGAGTACGTCGGCCAGAACAAGGTCGTCGATCGGCCCGATCTGCAGGTGAGCTTCGACGAACTGAACGATCTCATGGGCATGGCGTTCCTGGACGAGATCGAGCAGCGCTACACCGGCGGGTAGTTACGGCGCCGCGCGGAACGCAGACGAGGACAGCAGCATGGGCATGACCATCGCAGAGAAGATTCTGGCACGCGCCAGCGGACGCAAGATCGTTGCCGCCGGCGATCTCGTGACGGTACGCGTCGATACCGCGGTGCTCTTCGACAACAACTTCATGCCCAACAACTGGCCCGATGTGCGCAGGATCGATCACCCCGAGCGTGTGGTCGTGATTCTCGATCACCGCGTGCCGGCCCCGACGATCCAGGCAGCCGGCGCCCATGTGACGGCGCGCAAATTCGTCCAGCAGTTCGGGATCGCACGCTTTCACGATGTCGGCCAGCACCAGGGGATCTGTCATCAGGTCGTGGCCGACGAAGCCTATGCTTTGCCGGGCACGGTGCTGGTCTGCAGCGATTCGCACACCTGCAGTGCCGGCGCATTGAACTGCGTGGCGCGCGGGGTCGGCGGGCCCGATGTGTTCTTTGCCGCGTGCAAGGGCGAGACCTGGTTCCGGGTCGGCGAAACCATCCGCTATCAGCTCGAAGGTTCGTTGCCCCCCGGGGTGACGGCAAAAGACGTCTTTCTCCATATTGCAGGCATCTATGGTGCCCATGCGACTCAGAACATCGAGTTCGGCGGGCCGGCGCTTGCGAAGCTCTCGATTTCTGCGCGCAAGACGCTCGCGACGATGGGCGCGGAACTGTCGTGCGAGTTCGCGACGTTCGAATGCGACGAGGTGCTGCTCGAGTACCTGCGCAGCCGCACATCGGCAGCCTTTCAGCCCGAACACCCTGATCCCGACGCCCGCTATGCCGATGTGCGAGTCGTGGATCTGGGCAAACTCGAACCGCTGGTCGCATTGCCGGACAGCGTCGTCAACAACTCGCGCAGTGCGGGCGACGTGGCGGGCACTTCCATCGATCAGGCGTTCATTGGTTCGTGCGCGAACGGCACTCTGGAAGATCTGCGTCTGGCCGCGGCGGTGCTGCAGGGTCGTCAGGTGTCGTCCAGGGTGCGGCTGATCGTGACGCCAGGGTCGCAGCGGGTCTATCTCGATGCCGCCCGGGACGGTACGCTTGCCCGGCTGGTCGAAGCCGGTGCGCTCATCACGAGTCCGACGTGCGGCGCTTGCGGCGGCGGGCACATGGGCGTGCTCGGTCCGGAAGAAACATGCATCACCGCCAGCACCCGCAACTTCAAGGGGCGCATGGGCGATCCGAGTTCACGGGTCTACATGGGTTCACCGGCGACGGTGGCCGCCTCGGCGCTGACCGGTGTCATCACCGACCCGCGGCCGTACCTCGCGTAGGAGATCGCACATGCGATTCAATGCTCGCACCTGGAAGGTCGGGGACAACATCAACACGGATCTGATCCTCCCCAATCGCGCTTTCTATCTCACGCCGCAGGAACAGCCGAAGTTCGTGTTTTCGGCGAACCGGCCAGGGTGGAGCGATCTCGTAACGAAGGGGGACATCCTGATCGGCGGGCGCAACTTCGGCATGGGATCGAGTCGTCCGGCAGCGCGATCCCTGCGCAATCTCGGGCTCGCGTGTCTCGTCGCCGAATCCATCAACGGGCTTTTCTTTCGCAATTGCGTGAACTTCGCCTTTCCCGCGATGGAGTGTCCTGGAGTGGCCGAGGCTTTCGAAGAGGGGGACGTCGCCGCTGTATCCTTCGAGGATGCAGCGATCGTCAACATGCGTACCGGCGTGCGATTGGCCGGTCGCGGGATGCCCGCGGAATTGCAGACGATCGTTGCGGCGGG
>LNFM01002155.1_pt1 | contig 41955 bp, 31 predicted proteins | sample 596031 | NCBI WGS metagenome assembly LNFM01 (sample SAMN04254537, study PRJNA301005) | activated carbon metagenome | isolation source: dual media filters at the Ann Arbor, Michigan drinking water treatment plant | place: USA: Ann Arbor
TCAATCCCGGCCGGCAATTTTTCTCGCGCCTGCTGAATGCGTTCGTTCACGAGCTGGCGGGCAAAATAAAGGTTGGTGCCGTCTTCGAAGATGACCGTGACCTGCGACAGACCGTAGCGTGACAAGGACCGGGTTTCCTGAAGGCCGGGCAGCCCGGCCATCACCATTTCGATGGGAAACGTAATTCGCTGCTCGGCCTCCAGCGGTGAATAGCCGGGCACCGCCGTGTTGATCTGAACCTGAACGTTAGTGATGTCTGGGACGGCGTCGATAGGTAACTTCTGGTAGCTGTAGACGCCGACGGCCGCCATGCCGAGTGCCCCCAGCAGCACCAACCAGCGTTGTTCAATCGCAAAACGAATCAGTTTCTCAAACATTTTCTTGCCTCTGCTTGCGGACTGCCGCGCGGGTGTGCACAGGGGGGGAAGGAGAGCGGATTCGATAGTCAGTGGTCATGGCTCGCGCCTGCCTTGTCCAGATCGGCCTTCAACAGATAACTGCCTTTTGCGGCGTACCTTTCACCGGCGTCCAGGCCCTTCACGATCTCCACCAGCGAATCATCACGTCGCCCCAATTCGAGCGGGCGCGCTTCGAAGTATTCGCCATACCGACCGAAGGCAACCGTCCAGTCGCGCACCGTCTGGATTGCCTCCTGTGAAATGGCGACGGGTACGTCGATTTCTCCGGCGATAAGTTGGATGTTCACCGGCAGTCCTGGGCGCCAGATTCCGTCCGGATTGGGCAGCACGATCCGAGCTTTGGCTGCCCGCGTCTGCTCGCCGACGAGCGAGCCCACGTAAAACACGGTGCCGGTACTCTCCGAGTCGAAGGCACTCGCTTTGACCGTGGCGACCTGACCCACTTTGACAATATTCAGGTCTTTGGCGTAAACATCCATTTCTGCCCACACGGTGCGCATGTCGGCCACCACGAAAATGGTGGCGCTATCGCCGACCGCTTCCCCGAGCGCCAGATGCTTCTCAACGATCACGCCCTCGATCGGAGCCCTAATTTCGTAGCGCGTCAGATCGCCGCCGTTCGTCTGCCGGTCCAGTGACGCCAGTTTCTGCTGCGCGCTGCGCACGGCAATTTCCGCTTCTCGAAGCGATGTCCGCGCCTGCAGATAGTCCTGCTCTGCCGAAATCTGGTCTGCCCAAAGTTTCTGCTCCCTCGCATACGTTGCGCGCGCGAGGTCGAGCCGTTGTTGTGCGGCGAGCAGGTCAGCCCGTTGGTCGGCAAGTGCCTGACTCGAGATTACTGCGATGATCTGGTCTTTCTTGACCTTGTCACCGGCATTCGCCAACACGGACTGCACAATGCCCGGCAGCCTCGGCACTACGTGCACCGTGAGGTCCTCGTTCAGGCGCACCTCGCCGGTGAGCTGCAGCAGGTGGCGAATCCGGGCCGGCCCCGCGATCAACACGTCGACATCACTGAGCTTGATTTGAGCGTCGCTCATCGTGATGCGCGTCTCCACTTGGTCGTAAGCAAATTCATATGTTTTGCCGTCATGGTTCGCGGCAATGACCGCTTTGAAAGAGTGCGGTTCTTCGACCACCCGGTCGCCTTGGAGGTAGTCCTGCTGCGCGACAAAGGTGAACGGCTCGGGCGTTCGACCCAGGCGCTCCAGCGTGATGGTGATGCTGCTGGTCGTCGGCACGAGCGGCTTGCCGTCGCGGTAGGTATAGATCCGGAACTGCGGTTCAACACCCTGTTCAAAGATGGTGACCTCGACACCGTACCCGTCACGAACGAACAGCTTGCCGCCGTGCGGGCCTTTTCGTGGCCCCGTGTCGGCATGGGTTTTGTCGCCATCGGCGTGGGCGCCAGCTTCAGGGTGGGTGGCTTCAGCGTACTCGCGGTCGTGCTCGTCCACGCCGGGCTGAGGCGTCGCTGATCCGAGTATCAGCCAGCCGACCATCACGCTGGCCGCGAGCATGAGTGAGATGCCAATAATGTGCCTGCTGAAGCCTGTAATTTTCATTTAAGATCCCTGTCGATCCTGTTCACTGAGAGCATGAATGCGACGCACTTGATGCCTGGAGCAGATAGCGCGGCTTTCTGGCACGCGCCGACTGCGCCTTTCGCTCTCAAGGCGTCACGAGATGGGGCGACGTATCGCCTGATCTTTTTGAGACAATGTTGAGAATGACGGTGTCGCCGGGCTCGGGCTGCTGTTCTAAAGTCGTGTCGAACTTGAACGCTTGACTCCCATGCTGGTGCAGGGCATGCGCAGAAAGGGCGATTTGCTTTGACGCGCGAATATCCCCGGAATCACCGCGCAGCTGAATCACGAGAACGCGCGGAGAGGCAGTTCGAAGCAAGCGTTGACGGAGTCTCTGACCCCGTAATGCCCCGAACACGTGGACTCCCCGCTCCACCACTTTAATGTCGACATCTACGAACTGGATGGTGGTGGTGGCGTCAGGAATGATCACGAGACTCGGCCTCGTCGATATTTCGTGTTCAGCAGCCGTGGAGACCGGGGCGGTGAACAGGAGAAGAACGACGAAAATTGCCTGCGCGGAACAGCGCAAGATCACGTTGAAGTGAACGGTCATGGGAAATCTCCCGCCTGTCCAAGTGAGAAGGGCGCCGGGTACGGTACACGAGCCGGCGAATAGTGGTGCGAGGACGGACCCGAGAGGAGTCGCGGTGCTCACGGGTATACCTCCGGGTTGAGCAAATCCACATCAGCGAGTTTGTCCAGACCAGTGCCGATCAAACCTTCTAGCTGTGCAGCGGCTCGATGACGGCTGGCCATTGCTTCGACATGGACCGCGCGCGACTCGAACACGATCCGTTGTGCATCGAGTACCTCCATGAGGCCGAATTTGCCCTGGCGGTAGCCCTCGGAGGTTGCCTTCAACACTCGACGGGCCAGCGGTAGCACGCGAGTGCGAAGTGACTCCTCCTCTGCGCGTGCCGTCTGCAGCGCCTGATACTGAGTGTGTACTTCATTCAGAAGCGCAAGACGGTCAGTGGAGAGGCCCGCGTCGGCGGCCGCCATGTCGGCCTGAGCGGCAAGAATCGCGCCCTGATTGCGGTTGAACAGAGGCAGCGGGACGGAGAGCCCGACGACAATCCCGACATCATCACTGTCTGCGAATTGCCGGAGTCCGCCACTCAGTACGATGTTGGAAACGCCCATCGCGGACGCCAGTTGCAGCGCGCTGTCGCGCCTCTTCATTTCACTGGGCCAGCGCGCCAAGGCAGGATTGTGGTCAATCTGCTGAAGTACCTGAGCCAGCGGAGGACTTGTCGGCAGTGTCTCGAGCGTGCCGAGTGCCCGTGTGAAATGCGCGCCGCTCTCACCCCAATTCAAGGCCAGACGTTGGCGTGAGGCTTCCAGGCGGCTCTGTGCGGCAGTAACGGCAATGTCAGCGCGGCTGACATCCACCATCGCGCGTGACTCTTCGATTGGGGAGACCTTCCCGGCCTTCACTTTGGTCGCCACACCGCGCGAAAGCGACTTCGCGAGAGCAGACAGTTCCACGGCCAATTCAAGGCGCGCCTGAGCCACGAGCACGTCGATGAAAGCGAGCCGGGTACCGGTGACAATGGACAGCCGCTGCGAAGCCAGTTCCCAGCTGGCAATCTCGCGCTCTGAGTTGGCGAGTGCAATGCGCCTTCCGCGCTTGCCGCCGAGTTCGATTAATTGGCTGACTTGAAGGGTGGTTTCAGCAGCATTGAGGCCACTGCGAGTCCCCGAGCCCGCAAAGTTTTCGACCGCCACGCTCGCCTCAGGATTAGGCCGCAATCCGGCCTGCACGAGCCGGCCGTCACTCGCCATTATTTGGCAGCCTGCTAGTCGCAGGGCTGGATGATGTTGTAACGAACTCTGGATCGCTGTCTCCAGCGAAAGTTCGCCAGAGTAGACATCGCCGGTCACTTCATGTTTGACACACGCGTTGTTGCCGAAATCCGCCTTGAAATCGCCAGCAATGCAGGCGACAGGCAGCCAAAAAATTGAGAACAGGCGCAAGCTAAGGCGCATGGTCCACACTCCGGATAGTCATCGATGACGGCGCCATGGCGGCGCAGATGAGCTACCAGCGAACTATCGCTGGTCCGGGGGGCTGCTAGACGATCAGAACGACCGTGCGGCGCGCGATGAGCGTGAGGTTGGGAAGGTCAAAGGCAGAGGAGGACAACAGCAGCCGCTGACGCGCGATGACGACAACGGCGATGTAGAAACCCTCAATCAGCGTGCGTGCGGGGTCTTCGTCGGCGGTACGCTCGAGGGCTTTCGCAACCTGTGGGTTTGAGACGACGCTCGCTGATGACAGTTCGAAGTCCGTGCAACCCCCACAGTGGGTTGCCTGGATAGTTGGCAGTTCAGTCGCCGGAGCGGAGTGTGCAGGATGATCGCAATCCACGCCGGACACCAGCTCGACAGCCACGTGTCCGTCATCGCCGATGCAAAGCACCTGGCCCAGCATGGCGGCCGCATTCGCGAGCGTGCTGCTGCCAAAGGTAAGCAGCGTGCACCAGGCAATGACGCGAGCAAAGTTGAGAGGACTGAAGGACATGGGGCCTATGTACACTAGAACAGAGCTGATTGCTACCAGGCTACAGTAACTGGTAGAGCCCGATACGTCGTCTTAGCGGTGGTGGACGACGGAACTTTAGGCCCCCAAGTCCGATGAGCGATGAATTATCTTGAATCGAACGGATACACACCGTATTCAGATGACTGCTCGGCGAGAAGGTTTGGACATACAAATTGATATGCCGGTGCCACACCGTAGCGCGGGCGATTGTGGCTGCGCCTTCAAATCGCCTTGTGTCTTATTGGGATAACTTCAGCACTTCGAGCAATGAGATCTAGGTAGTCTGCCCACTCCTGCATCATCTTCCGGCGCGGCTCAAGATAGGCCGCCTTATTGTAGGTCCCGCGAATCTTGTCGGGATCGCCGTGGGCCAACTGCCGCTCAACCCAGTCAGGCTCGTAACCCTTGTCGTTAAGCGCGGTGCTGATCAAGTGCCTGAACCCGTGCATCGTCTGCTTCTTGTGATACCCGATGCGCTTGAGCATCCCCGCCACCGCGCCGTCACTCAGCGGAATGCGGGGGTCGTTGCGACCGATGAAGACGTGTTCGAAATTTCCAGTGATTCCCTTGATCTCCCGAAGCAAATCGACAGCCTGCGTGGGGAGAGGAGTCAGATGAAAGTAGCCGCGCTTCATGCCATCCCGATCTTTTTCAATGGTCCACAGACCTGCCTCCAAATCCACCTCGCACCATCGCACCGTGCGGGTGACGCCGGGTCGATTTGCAGTCCAAAGCGCCAGGCGCGCGCATGCTTTGACGAGCTGAGATCCGTCGTAGACATCAAGGGCATGCAGAAAGCCTGGTAATTCGTCCTGTGCGAGATGAGCGTAGTTTCGAACTCGCGGACCCGGACTCGCGATGGCGGCGAGATCACGCGCCGGATCGGCGGTCGTCCAGCCGCTGGCGCGTGCGTAACTGAAAATCGCCTTCAGCCACTGGCGGGCCTTCTTCGCCACGTCCAAGGCTCCCCGCCGTTCGATCCCGCTCACAAGAGCGCCCAGCTCTGGAGGTGAAATGCGATCGAGGGGACGGCTGCGGAGTTTGGGCAAAATATCCTTGTCGAGGTAGATACGCGCCTGCTGACTGGTTTTCTTGTCCCAGGCTTTGCTGCGGAACGCGTGCCAGGCATCAGCGGCCTCGCCAAAGGTATTGGCGACGCGTTGGTGCTCTGTCAGCTTTTCAATCCGTCGCTGATCGGCGGGGTCGATGCCTTGGTCAAGGAGAGCGCGGAATTCTGCCGCCTGGGCGAGCGCCTGTTTCAGGGTGGTAACCGGGTAAGGCCGTCCCAGCGAAATCATGCGCGGTCGCCCACCGATTCTGTAACGCAACCGCCAGTACTTCGATCCATCGGGCATGACGAGCAGTGTCAGGCCGCCACCGGCCGCCATGGTGTACTTTTCGGTTCTTGCCTTGGCATTTTTGACTTGTAATTCAGTCAGTTTGGAGGCCATGTGTAGCAGCCCGTTCGAAGAATAGGCCAGAGTGTGTAGCAAAAAAGATTGCTACTCAACTTTGCTACACCGATTGCTACACAGGTGGCATCAGCTCTGATTGGAACGGTTTGGTCGCCGCAGGCATAAAAAACCCCGCAGCTACGCGGGGTTGACGGTGAGTCGACTTGGATTTGGAACGCGTTGGAAGCGTTATTGGCTGGGGGACTAGGATTCGAACCTAGACTGACGGAGTCAGAGTCCGTTGTCCTACCATTAGACGATCCCCCAGTGGATCGAAGGCCGAATTCGCCGCGAATAATAGCCGAAATTATCGGCTGTCTCTATCCTCAATTGCCTGCGATTGATGACTTCGCACGAGGCGCTCGACGAGGCTGGCGGCCTCGAAGCACAGGCTGGCCGATTCATCCCGGCCCATGAGCCCGCATTCGCAGGCGAGGTAGAGCTGGGTTTGCAGGATGGTCAGCGCCTCGACGGTGGCGCGCGCGTGGCGCGTGCGGGCGGCCTGATCGGCCGCGGCCATGCGGGCCGCGAGGTGCTCCGGGATGCCCAGCGTGTTGCCGAGCACGCGCTCGGCGAATGCACGATCGTGCCAGTTCGCCAATAGACGGTAGACGCGGGCCGCCACATCGCAGCAGCGCGACCACAACAGACCTTCGGATAATGTATCCACGTGCAACCTCCTTGTTGTGTGTGGGGGCGTTCATCCTGAACACCCAAAACGAAACTGCCCGGCGGAGCCGGGCAGTCTGGAAGCCGATTAGCGCTTCGAGTACTGCGGACGCTTGCGCGCCTTGTGCAGGCCAACCTTCTTGCGTTCGACTTCGCGCGCATCGCGCGTGACGAACCCGGCAGTGCGCAGCGGACGGCGCAGCGCTTCGTCGTAGCACATCAGGGCACGGGTGATGCCCAGGCGCAGCGCGCCGGCCTGGCCCGAGATACCGCCGCCGGACACCGTGGCATCGATGTCGAAGCTGTGTTCGAGCGCCGCGGTCACGAGCGGCTGCAGCACGATCATCCGCGAGGTTTCACGGCCGAAGTAGGTGTCGAGCGTGCGACCGTTGATGCGGATATTGCCGGAGCCCTTCGTCATGAAGACGCGAGCAGACGAGCTCTTGCGGCGGCCAGTGCTGTAAAAGGATTCGGTTGCCATTGATTAAAATTCCAGGGGTTGCGGCTGTTGGGCCGCATGTTCGTGATGCGGACCGGCGTAGATCTTGAGTTTCTTGAACATCGCGCGGCCCAGCGGGCCTTTCGGCAGCATGCCTTTGACGGCGCGCTCCAGCGTGGAGGCAGGCGATTTCTGGATGAGCTTTTCGAAGGTGATTTCCTTCATGCCACCCGGATAGCCGGAATGATCGTAGTACTTCTTGTCCTGGGTCTTGGCGCCCGTGACACGGATTTTCTCTACGTTGAGAACGATGATGTAATCACCGGTGTCCATGTGGGGCGTGAATTCGGGTTTGTGCTTGCCACGCAAACGGCTGGCGAGCCCGGCCGCGAGGCGACCCAGGACCTTGTCGGTTGCGTCAACGACGAACCAGTCGCGCTTGATCGTGGATGGGGTGGCCGTGAACGTCTTCATGATTGCGCCTGCTCGAAAAGAGGCGCAATGTTACGGATGGCGTGTGGGCTTGTCAACGACGGCGGGGCTGCTATCCACCTGTTTTGACTCGCATTTCGAGGTGCCGTTATGAAGCCCGCGAATCCTTCCCGAGCAACCCGCCACTACGGCCTGTTCGACCGCCTGATCATGGCCGTCGACGGCGCCGTCAAAGGCCTCGGCGAACGGCCCCCGACCGGCGTGCCGTCGCCGGCCGACCCGCTCCCTGACGTGCCGATGTCCGAGGCCGATCAACGGCTTTCGGCCGCCATGATGCGGGTCAACCACACCGGTGAGGTCTGCGCCCAGGCCCTCTACAGCGCCCAGTCCGCGTGGGCGACCGATCCCGCGGTCCGCGCGATGCTGGAGACTGCCGGCGCCGAGGAGCTGGCCCATCTCGACTGGTGCGCAGGCCGTCTGGCCGAGCTGCACAGCCACCCCAGCCGCCTCGACCCGTGCTGGTTTGCCGGGGCCTATGCCATCGGCACCGCCTTTGCCGCGGTCGGTGACGACTGGAGCATGGGTTTTCTCGATGAGACCGAGCGCCAGGTCGTTGCTCACCTTGATGACCATCTCGGCGCCCTACCGCGCACCGACCGGCGCAGCCGGGCGATCGTGCTCCAGATGCAGCGGGACGAAGCCCGGCACTCGGTCACCGCGGTTCGCCATGGCGCCCGCCCGCTGCCGCTGCCGCTGCGCCTGCTGATGAAGGGGCAGGCCGCCGTGATGAAAGCGGTCGCTGCGCGCATCTGACCTGTCTCCGCTCCGGTTCAGGCACCGTCCAGCGAGCTGCGACGTAAAATGGCAGTTCAAACCACTTCACAGGAAAGACTGACCTTGCGATCCGCACACCCGATCTCCCGACCCTCGCGAGCGCTGCTCGCCATCCTGTGTCTGCTCTTCGTCCACACCGTGTCCGCTGCATTGCCGGACATGGCCAACGGCGCGCCGTTGCCGAGCCTCGCACCGATGCTCGACAAGGTGACGCCGGCGGTGGTCAACATCTCGACCGCCGGTCACGTCGAGCTGAAGCAGCACCCCTTGCTCAGCGACCCGTTTTTCCGGCGCTTCTTCGACGTGCCGAACATGCCGCGCGAGCGCAAGACTCAGAGTCTGGGCTCAGGCGTCATCATCGATGCCAAGCGCGGTCTCGTGCTGACCAACAACCACGTGATCGCCAACGCCGATCAGATCAACGTGCGGCTCAACGACGGCCGGCAGTTCGCCGCCGAACTGGTGGGTTCCGATCCGGAGACCGATGTCGCGGTGATTCGCATCGAGGCGACGGGCCTCGTCGGCCTGCCGTCCGCGAACTCGGACGAGGCGCGCGTCGGCGACTTCGTCGTCGCGATCGGCAATCCCTTCGGCCTCGGCCAGACGGTGACGTCCGGCATCATCAGCGCGCTCGCGCGCAGCGGTCTCGGTATCACCGGGTACGAAGATCTCATTCAGACCGACGCGTCGATCAACCCGGGCAACTCCGGCGGCGCGCTGGTCAACCTGCGCGGCGAACTCGTCGGCATCAATACGGCGATCTATTCGCAGAGCGGCGGAAATATCGGTATCGGCTTTGCGATTCCGGTCAACATGGCGCGCCAGATCATGGAGCAGCTCGTGGAATTCGGCGAGGTCAACCGCGGTTACCTCGGCGCCGAAATGCAGAACATGGATCCCGAACTTGCGGCGGCGTTCGGCCTGAAGACCGCCCAGGGAGCTGTCCTCGTGAACATCGTGCCGGGATCGCCGGCCGAGAAGGCGGGATTGAAGCCCGGCGACGTGGTCACCGCGGCGAACGGCAAGCCGGTGCGGGACGCATCCGATTTGCGCAATCGCGTTGGTCTGCTGCGGGTCGGAGATACGATGAAACTCGACGTGTTGCGCGATGGCCGTCGTCTGACGCTCAGCTCCGTGATCGCCGGGCGCACGGCGAGCAAATCGGCGGGCGGGATCAAAAACGAGCGGCTGGCCGGCGTCAGTCTCGGTGAGATCCCGCAGAACTCGGCCTATTACGGGCAGGTCGCCGGCATCATGGTCTTCGAGGTGTCGACCGGCACACCGGCGTGGGCGGCCGGCCTGCGCGAGGGCGACGTGATCACCTCGGTCAATCGCACGCAGATCGAGGATCTACCGTCGTTCCTGGGGCTGGTCGGGCAGGTCAAGGGAGCGCTGCTGCTTGGCGTCCTGCGCGGCAACCGCTCGGCTTACCTCGTCATCAGGTAAGGCTCCGTCAGCCCGCGATCGCGTCGTGATGCAGGGCCGCGCTGCCAGTCCGGCGCGGCTCGCGGAGCGGGGCCGCGAGCAGTCTGCGCAAGCCGGCAAGCGTCACGTAGTCATGCTTGCCGAGTTCGCCGCTGACGATCCTGCACGGGGCCTCCGGTTCGCCGAGGCCATCGGTCACCAGGGCCGCACCCGGGAAAGCGCGCGCGCGGGTATAGCGATGCGTGGTGATGACCGTGGCGAGGCCCGCCGCGCGGGCCGTCTTCAGCCCGTTCAGTGTGTCTTCGAATGCGACGCAATGGGCGGCCGGCAAGCCGATGGCCCGCAGCACGGCGAGATAGACGGCCGGCGAAGGCTTTTTCTCCGGCACGCTGTCGCAGGTTTCAATCGCGGCGAACCAGTCCCGCCAGTCGGCCGGCAGGTTCATGTCGAGCAGCGTGTCGAGATTGCGGCGGGCTGAACTCGTCGCGAGCGCGAGCGTGAGACCGGCGGCCCGGGCCTCATCGAGCAGCCGCGCGACGCCCGGCCGCAGCTTCAGATGCCCGGCGCGGATCAGTTCGCCGTAAATGGCGGTCTTGCGCCCGTGAATTTCCCTGATCAGGTCTGGGGTCAGAATTTCACCAGGGCCCTTCGCGAGCAGTTCGCGCATGTAGAAATCGATGCGCTCCCGGCCGCCGGAGATCGCGAGCAGGCGCTCGTAGAGCCGGGGACTCCAGCGCCACGGGATCGAGTATTCGGAAAAGACCAGGTTGAAGGCCTGGCGGTGGAGTTCTTCGGTGTCGGCCAGCGTGCCGTCCACGTCGAATATCAGGGCTTGCAGCGAATCCATGTCGGGGGTGTCGACCATCGTCCTCGTCAACTGAAGTCAGCGGCCGCCACTTTACCCCCATCGCGGCTGGAAGTTGTGCGTTCGTCCGCAGAATCGGTGTTCATCAGTCGGTTTCGAGTCCGGGCGTGGCCGGAGGTTCCAGTTCGACGCGCTCGATCTTGTCGAACCGGTCTGCAATGCGGCGCGCGGAGACATTGACCTTCTGCACGTCGTCGTGCGCCTGCTCGATGTGCCGGGCCAACTGGTCCATGCGCTCGCGAAACCGCTGGAAATCCTTGCCCAGATGGCCGAGGTGGTGCTGGATGATGTCGACCTGCTCGCGCGTGGCGGCGTCCTTGAGCACGGCGCAGGCCGTGGTCAGCACCGCCCACAGCGTCGTCGGCGACACCAGCCACACGCGCGCCGCGTGGGCCTCATCGACCAGATCGGGGTGATGGCCCTGGATTTCCGCGAACACGGCCTCGGCGGGAATGAACATGATGGCGCCGTCGGCGGTCACGTTCGGGACGATGTACTTCGACGCGATGTCGCGGATGTGTTTGCGGATGTCGACCTTGAACTGTCGCTCGGCCTGCCGGCGGTCGAGATCGCCGAGCGCGAGATCGGTCATGCGCCGCCAGGCTTCGAGCGGGAACTTGGCGTCGACCGCGAGCGTGCCGGTCGGCGCAGGCAGGAACAACGCACAGTCGGCGATTTTGCCGTTCGGCAACGGATGCTGCAGGCTGAAGCTCGCTTCCGGCATCACGTTGCGCACGAGGGCTGCCAGCTGGACCTCGCCGAAGGCGCCGCGCGAGCGCTTGTCGGCGAGCACCTGCTGCAGGCTCACGACTTCGCCGGACAGCGCCGTGATTTTCTTCTGCGCCTCGTCGATCAGCGCGAGGCGCTTGAGCACATCGGTGAAGGTGGCCGTGGTCTTCTCGAATCCATCGGCGAGCCGGCGGTCGACCTGTCCCGCGATCTCCCGCAGGCGCTCGTCGGTCGAGCGCGTCAGGGCTTCGACGCGCTGCCCAAGCTCCGTCGAGCTGCGCTGCAGGGCTTCGGCCACCTGTCGCTGCACACTGAGAAACCCCTGTTGCAGGCCCTCGGCCAGGCGCTGGGTGCTTTCCGTCTGGCGCTGTTCGAAGGCCGCGCGGTGGTCGGCCATGGCCGCGTGCACCTGTTCGCGCAGGGCGCCGGCCTGCGCCATCTGCGTCGTGCGCTGCTCGCCGAGTTCGCGCGTGATGGACAGGCGCAGCGCCTCGCCCCGCTCGATCACCTGCTCGCGCAGATGGACGGCGTCGCTCGCGCTTTGCTGGTGCGTGGCGATGCTGCGTTCGGTCAGCACGTCGAGACGCGATTTCAGGTCCTGCAGCAGCGCGAGCTGAGCATGCAGCGCCGCGCCCTGTCGGGCCTGCGCGCGCCATGTCAGCAGCAGCAGCGCCAGCGCGATCGCACCGGCCAGCGGCAACAGCAGGATCGCATCTTGTCGCAGGAGTTCGAGCAGGGCGGGAAGGGCGTCGGTCATCGGCGGCGCTTCAGCAGGGCGACGACATGACGCGGGGCAGGCAGACGGCGCGGAACACCATGTCGGAATGATACGCTGTCAATGTTCAAGAGGTCGATTGAAAAGGGCGCTGCAGGACGCATGAATCGGGAACCGCCAAACGATCGCCCGCCACCGCTGAAAGGTCGCGGTGCCATGTCCCGCCCGGATGCGCGTTATCTCGAGATGCAACGCGAAGCCGTCAGCGACGGCTGGCCGGGCGACGGCGACGAAGCCGTGACGACCTTGCGCACCACCGTCAGCTGGGAAAGCCCGCGGACTCTCATCAGCCGCAACCAATCACCCGATCTGCCGTTCGAACAGACCATCAATCCGTATCGGGGCTGCGAGCACGGTTGCGTGTACTGCTATGCGCGGCCGACGCACGCGTATCTCGATTTGTCGCCGGGTCTCGATTTCGAGAGTCGCCTGTTCGCGAAGGCGGACGCTGCGGCAGTCCTGCGCCGGGAGCTGTCGGCGCCAGGCTACCGTCCCACGCCGATCATGCTCGGTGCGAACACCGACGCCTATCAGCCAATCGAGCGCGATTTGCGCATCACGCGCGACATCCTCGCCGTGCTCTCGGCGACGCGGCATCCGGTCAGCATCGTCACGAAATCGGCCCTCGTCGAGCGCGATATCGATCTGCTGCGACCATTGGCCGACGTCGACGCGGTGCAGGTCTTCATCTCGATCACGACGCTGGACACCACGCTCGCGCGTAGACTCGAGCCGCGCGCGGCGTCACCACGCCGCCGGCTTGCCACCCTGCGCGCACTGGCGGCGGCGGGCGTGCGCTGCGGTGTGATGATCGCGCCAATCATCCCGGCGCTGAACGACAGCGAACTCGAAGCGATCCTCCAGGCAGTGGCCGAGACTGGCAGCCAGCACGCCGGCTACGTGATGGTGCGCCTGCCGCGCGAGGTCAATCCGCTGTTCCAGGCGTGGCTTGCGCAGCACTACCCGCTGAAAGCGTCGCATGTGCTGTCGCTGATTCGCGATCTGCGAGGTGGCCGTCTGAACGATGCCGAGTTCGGCACCCGCATGTCCGGAACCGGGGTGTTCGCGCAAATCATCAAGGCACGTTTCCAGAAGGCCTGTGCCCGGCTCGGACTCGGACGCAGCACTCATGCCTTGTCGACCGGTCATTTTCGCCCGCCACCGCGCGACGGCGCGCAGATGACGCTGTTCTGAAACGCGCGGCTGCCAGCGCGCAACCCACCCGCCCGTCCGCTCAGTGTTCGACGGCGCGGATGACGACCACCGTCACATCGTCGTGCTGGGCGGAAGGCCCGCGGAAGGCTGCCAGCGCATCGAGCACCGCCTGTGCAATGTCCTGCGCCGGTCGCGCGTGATGTTCGCGCAACAGCGCCCGCAGGCGCGTCTTGCCGAAGCGCTCGCCGCCGTCGGTCCGGGTTTCCCACAGGCCGTCAGTGGCCAGCAGCACCACGTCCCCGACACCGAATGCAGCGCTCGGCGAATCGTGAAACTGCCAGGCGCGATCGATCGCGAGCGGAATGTCCTCACCGCTCAGCTCGCCGATGGCCTGCTGCGCATCCTGCCACCACAACGCCGGGTCGTGGCCGGCACTCGAGCACACGAATTCCTGGCGCTCGACATCGATGAACAGGGCGAACAGTGTCATGAAATGTCCGGGCCGGACGTCGGCGGCGAGATGACGGTTGAGATGCGTCATGATGCTGGCGGGCGTCACGTCCGGCGTGATGCTGCCGTGGAGCAGCGCGCGGGCCGTGGCCATCAGCAGCGCGGCGGCGACGCCGTGCCCCGATACGTCGCCGATGACGGCGCCCAGCGTCTGGCGTCCGGCGTCGCGCAGGTCGAGGAAATCGAAATAATCGCCACCGGTTTCGTCGCAATAGAGACTGAGGCCGGCCACGTCGAGGCCGCCAAATGACGGCGCCTGGCGCGGCAGCAGTTGCTGCTGGACCTCGCGCGCGAGCGCGAGCGATTCCTGCACACGGGTATGCGCTTCGAGCCGCGGGATCATCGTGTTGAACGAGTCGCCCAGCGTTTCGAGTTCGTCGCCGCTCGAGATGTCGACGCGGCTCGAGAAATCGCCGTCGGCCACCGCGCTGACCGCGCGTTCGAGCGCGGAGATGGGTCCCGTGATCGCGCGCGACGCGTAGATCGACAGCAGACCGACGAGAATGGCAACGGCGCAGGCGATCAGCAGCAGCGCGTCCTGTTGGCGGCGCGTGGTCGTCAGCGCGTAATCGGCAGCTTCCTGGGCGGGACGCGTCGCGGCGCGTGTCGCCACCAGAAAGACGAGGTAGAGGCCGTCATCGCCAATTTGCCGGTACACGCAGTAGTGCGCTTCGCCGCGCAGGCTGACGGTGCGCATGCCATTGGTGCCGGCGCGCATGTCGCCGACGAGCCGCTCGAGATCGAACGCGCGATCGAGCCGCAGCGCTTCGACGTCGCGCGGTTCCTCCCAATCGGCACCCGTGTCGAGATGATCGTTGCGGGCGACGACGTGCAGCTCGCCGTCGGCGGCCGGGTCGGTCGGGAGCGCGGTCACCAGCACCTGGCTGGCGGCGCCGATATGGCGGGGCAAACGCAGGGATTTCAGCAGCTGGGTGACGCGCACGTCGATGCCCGTGACGCCAGCGAACCCGCCATGGCGATCGAACAACGGCATCGTCGCGGAGACCATCGCGAGCCGTGTGCTGACATCCGTGTGCGGTGGCGACCAGTCCATCGCGTGCCGTGCGCGCTGACGCGTGTACCAGATCCGCGTGCGCGGGTCGAAGTTCGCCGGATATCCGCCGTGACCCGGGTAGCTCGCGTGCACCCCGTTCTCGAGGGCGACGTACTGCCAGTACAGCAGTGACTCATGGTCCGCATGCAACTCGCGCAACAGCGGCGTGAGGCTGGTGAGGCGTTGCGCGTCGGCTGCCATGCTCTCGCGCGACACGCCTGGCGCGAGATGCACCGCCACCGAGGACAGCGACAGCCGCAACGGCTGCTGTCGCGTCTCGTCGAGCTGCCGGAAATAACGAGTCGGCGTGTCCTTGGGGCTGGCGTCGGCGGCCGTCGCGTCCAGCGTTTCGGCCCACAGCAGCGGTGCCGCGCCCCGGGGCCGACTGGCCAGCACCTGCTCGACTTCGCGCGCCTGCAGGCGGACCAGCAGTTCGACGACTTCGCGCTGGCGCTGAATCGTCTGGGCCTGACTGTCGGCAATCTGCAGCAGGTTCGCGCGCGTCTGCGCACTCAGGGACTGCGCGGACTGGCCGGCAAGCGCGGAGCCGAGCTCGGCGATCGTGCGGAGATCGGTCCACGCGATGAACAACAGGGGGCCGAGCGCGATGGCGCCGAGCAGCGCGAGGATCTTCCAGCGTATCGACAGGCGGGCACGGGACATGGCCGCAGCATGCCTGCCGCACGGCCGCTCTGGCCAGTGGCAGCAGGCGCGCACGGCGCCGTCCGGAGTTCGCGGCAAGCGCCTCGCGGGTTATCATCCGGCCGCTGTGCCGTACACAATTTCCCGCCCACCTGTCCGTGACGAAAGTTCGTCCGCATGACGCCGCTCGCGCGCTATGAACGCCAGCTGGCGCGTCCGGGTTTCGCGGCCGATCCCGCCCAACGGCGTGCAGCCGAGCATCTCGAGGCGATCCATCAGCGGTTGATCGCGCCCCCGGCCGCGACCCGCCGCTGGTGGCAGTGGGGCAGCGCCGCGCCGGCGCAGGACGCGCCGAAGGGGCTCTATCTCTGGGGCTCGGTCGGGCGCGGCAAGACGCTGCTCGTCGACATGTTCTTCGACTGTCTGCCCGAGGCGATGCGTCGCCGTCAGCACTTTCACTCGTTCATGCGCGACGTCCATGCCGAATTGAAGGCGCTGCCGCAGGTGCAGGATCCCCTCCAGGTGATCGCGAAGAAATGGGCGAGCACGATGAAGGTGCTGTGTCTCGACGAGTTCCACGTCACCGATATCACCGATGCGATGTTGCTCGCGCGGCTGCTGCAGGCGCTGTTCGATCGCGGCGTGATCCTCGTGACGACGTCGAACGACGTGCCCGACAACCTCTACCGGGGCGGCCTGCAACGCGAACGCTTCCTGCCGGCCATCCAGTTGCTGAAGGACCGGCTGACGGTGCTGGAACTGGCGGGCGGCGTCGACTACCGGCTGCGGACGCTCGAACAGGCGGCCGTGTACTACGTGCCGGACGACTGCGCCGCGCGCGCCGCGCTCGCCGCGCAGTTCGAGGCGCTGACGACGACGCAGGCGGTACCCGCGCATTACGATCTCGAAGGCCGCCCGCTGCCGGTGCTGGGTTGCCATGACGGCGTGCTGTGGGTGACGTTCGACGCGCTTTGCGGCGGGCCGCGCGGGACGGTCGACTACATCGAACTGGGCCGCTGCTTCCACACGCTGATTCTCAGTGGCGTGCCGCTGCTCGGTGAAGACCAGAACGACGCCACCCGCCGCTTCATCAACCTGCTCGACGAACTCTACGACCGCAACGTCAATCTGCTGCTGAGCGCCGACGCGCCACCGGACGGCCTCTACCGTGGCCAGCGCCTGGCCGCCGCGTTCAGGCGGACCGTCAGCAGGCTGTCGGAAATGCAATCCCACGAGTACCTCGCCCGTCCCCATAATTCAATTTGAAACAGATGCTTATCATTGTTACTTGACAACAAAAATAAGCTAACTATGCTAATGCCCTAATAGTTAAGTCATTCACTGGCCGCGTCCCGCCAGTGACAGTACAGAGGATCAGGGTTTTGGATCATCAAATTGAATCGGCAATCGCCAAACTGCTCGACCATCGCTACGGCGACGGGATCGTCTATGAACCGCGGCACCAGCAGCGCGGTTTGTTGCAGGCTGCGATCGCCGGCGGATTCGTCAGCGATGAAGGCTACGTCACGCGGAAAGGGCGGGCACTTCTGGCACGGGCGAGTTCGGTCAACGACCTCCGTGGGTGAGTAAGACAGGGCAACCTGTCACCAGCGTATTGGGGCTGCCACAGGCAGCCCTTCTTTTTTGTGGGCCGGCTTGCTCGTGAGCCGGGCGTGTCACGGGTTCGGCGTGGCAGTCGTCGGTGCGGCGGCTTCAGCCGGGTAGGTTTTCTCCATCAGCCTCTGCAACCTGGTCGCCAGCGACTGATGGTCGACGGCTGAATTCCGGCGCAGCACGTTCGACATCAGCGTCACCACGTAGTGGATGCGGCGCGGCGCGGCAGGGTGCTCGATCACCGCCACCGAGTTCATGAAGTTGCGCACATTGCCCGCATACGGCCGGCACACGAAGCCCGCCTCCGGCGCACAGCCGAACCACGATCCGCTCTTGAAATACACCGCCGAATTGAACAGCGCCGGTGACGATGCGTAGCGGATCCGGCGCTCGGTGCTGTACAGCAGACGTTTGATCTCTCGCGATGAGAACGCATCGACGAGACGGCCCTGTTCGAGCTTCAACATGTACTTCATCAGTTCGCGCGTCGAGGCATGGCTCGAGGTGCCCTGCACCTTGCGCTTGCCGGTCGCGGTGAAGAACGAGCCCTGGCGCAGCTGTTCGAGATTCAGTCCGTTGCGCGTGACGGGCGTCTGGATGAAGTCGGCGAGGGCCGCGGTCAGCGTCGCGCGCGGCGTCTCGCTGAAGTAGCGGCGGGCTTCCTCTGCCGATACGGGATAGCGCGTGCCGAATGCCTTCAGCAACATGCCTTCCTTCATCAGCGCCGCAGCCGCCGAATTCGAACTCGCCGACAGCATCCAGTCGAGGTATTCGAACAGCGTGCCACGATCGCCGGGCGCGAGCGGCCGACGAATCAGCCGTTCATTGTCGCGATCCCAGCGGCGCACGGTGTGTGAATCGCTGAGGACGAATTCGTCGGCGGTGACGACCGTCGTCTTGAGCAGTTCGAAGCGCCTGGCCTCGTCGTCGGGATAGAGATCGGCCAGCGCCTGGAAAATGCCGAGCGCGACGAGCAGCTTGCCGACGCTGCCGGGGTTGCGCAGGGTTTCGCCGTTGACCTCCGCATAACGCGGCGCGGCCGGATCGCTCAGATCGAGCACCGAGATTGCGTAGCCGGCCGCTTGCGCGCCAAGCAGCGCGCGCACCTGTCGCGTGAAGCCTTCGTCGGGCGCCGGCAGATCCGTGGCCGCCTGGTCCGCCAGCCGGATATCGACTTCATCGCGGCCCAGCAGCGCGCCGCGCGGTTGCCGGGTCCCCGGCATCTCGCCCGCCTGGACACGCCGCGCCTCCTCGAGACGACCAATCCCCGTCGCTTCATAGCTGTCGAGCGGATAGGCCAGCGCGGCACCGGCGCCGAGCATCGTCATCCACATCAGGCTGCGCGCGAGCGCGCGGAATGAAGTCGTCATGCACTCTCTCCGTGGCGGTGGGCGATTCTCAGGGCACGCCGTTCAGATCGACCGGCGTATCCGGGGCGCTCGTGCGGTTCGCGTCCAGGCCTTGCAGATAGCCGAGCCCGCGGGTGCGCGCGTTGTCGAGGAACGGACGAATCTGGAACAGGCGCAGCTCACCCTGCTGGAAGCCGAACTCGACATCGGCCGGGGCGGCCTGACCGGCAGCGTCGACGATCGCCGGAAAGCGCGTCGGCAGCTCACGCGAAAACTCGATCAGGCTCGCGATCTCCATGGGCTTCAGCACGCTGTCGCTGCCGCTCACCGGCAGCTCGCGGATACCCCCCGTCGGCACGATCTGTCGCCGCACCGGCGCCGTCGCCTGCGCGAGCAGACGCGCGCGGCCGCTCGGCACGTGAATGCGCAGCGACTCCGCCGCCTGACCGTCGACCGCACCGCCGACGCCTTCATTGACGGCCACCGACAGCCAGTCCGCGCTGCCCGTGTCGATCTCGCGCGTCACCAGCACGCCGGACTTCTCGCTGTCCACGCTCTGCAGCAGCAGGACCGCCGGGTAGACGTGCTCGGGCTGCGACATCAGCGCCTGGCGCCAGGCGAAGGAACGTGCAGTGAACGGCGAGGCCCACACGCGCGCAATTGCTTGCACGATCGCCTCTTCACCGACGACGTTCGGCAGCGTCAGGTTCAGACCTGCGCCGGTGAAGCCCGGCAGATCCTCGACATTGGTGTCGCTGCGCACGAACACCCCGTACGTGCCGTCGGCGCCGAACAGCGCGCGCAGCTGCGTGAGGAGCTCGGTCCTGAACGCCGGCCCCGGATCGGCGTGTTCGACCCATTGCTCGAGGTCCGCACGAAAGCGCTCGGTTTCGGTCCGCTGCAGTTCGCTGTCAGCCGGCAGCGCGTCGAGCCGCGCATACTCCTGCTTCATCCAGTCGAACACGCTGCCATCGGTGCCGGGTTTCGGCTGGTCGAGCAAAGCACGAAAGCGGCCGAACGGAATCGCGATGCCGTCGGCCACCGCGTCGGGATAGTGCGCTTTCAGTTCGCCGAGCTTCGCCGCCTTCGGGCCGACGGTGCGGCCCGAATCCGTGGCCCGCAGGTCGCGCAGGTTGATGAACGACTGCGCGCCGAGATCGAGCTTGTCGAGATCGACATTGATCGTGGTGTTGCCCGCAGCGCTGGAAGCCTCGGCGAACAGCGCATCGGTGTCCGCGCTCGCCGGCAGGATGCGCACGGCGCCGCCCGGGCTCACCGCCAGCACGATGCGCTGGCCTTCGCGTGCGCGCAGCTGCTCGAGCAGGCGCTGATCGAAAGCGACATTGGGGATGCCCAGATTGCGCGCAAGCAGTTGGACGTGCGACAGCGGATTGCCTTCGCCGGCCGTGAGGATGCCCGCGACTGGCGGCAGATCCGACACCGTTTCCGGCAGCACATAGATATGATCGCGCCGCAGTTGCCCGACTTCGCCGTCCAGCGCGAAAGTCAGAATGCCCTGCGCGAGCCCCGGGTTCAGCGCGCGCAGGCCGCCGCCGACATCCGCTTCGAACAACTGGTTGCTGATGCCGTTCAACCTGTTCGCGTCGCGCACGAGTCCGTCGACGAGCTCCGCGTGCGGCAACAGTGCACTGCCACGCACCTGATCCTGGATGAAGAGTGCGGCCTTCGGTTCGAGCTTGCCCAGCAGATCCATCGCCTTGCCGAAATGCTGGCGATAGTGCTGGCCCGCCCAATGCGGCGCGAGCGCGAGGTAGTCGAGCGTCTGCTTGTACAGCGCGGGCGTGGCCGTGTCGGTCAACTGTGCGAGTTCGGACCGCATGGCCTCGAACTGCCGCGCGGACAACAGGCCCGTGCCGTACAGGGCCAGCAGTCCGCTGTCGATGCGGGTCAGCCGCTCCCGTCGTGAGCTAGACCCGGCAACCTCGCGCAGGCTCGCTGCGAGCGTGAAGTACGTCGATTCCGCCAGCAGACTCGCGTCGACGCAGGCGAGGCGCAGGTCGGCGCTGACGGGGGAGGCCGTCAGTTCGCGCAGTTCGCGCAGCGCTGTGGCCGTGACGTGCAGGCGGTCGGCATCGGTCGCCGCGGCGCGCCAACGGGCGGCGAGCGTCTCGATGCCGTTGGCGGCGGTGGGAAACTTCTGTGCGGCAGTCGCGAGGGTGTCGAGGCGCGCGCCGAAGTCCTCGTCGTACAGGCTGCGAATCCCGGTCGCCAGTCGCCGGTAGTCCGCCTGACGCGTATCGGGCAGCGCGGCCGCGTAGGTGTCGACCGCGTCGGCGTCGGTGCGCTCGAGCCGGCCGTGAATCTTGTTCCGCAGCGGCTTGAACGCCGGATCGCGATCGGACAGGGTGGCGGCGAGCTGGCGCACGGCCTTGATTGACGAGGTCTCGAGCCCATGCGGCACGAGGCCGGCCGTGGTTCGCAGAAACAGGAAGCGCGGCCCGATCCATTCGCGCTGCGCGGCCATCTTCAGCAGCAACTGGCGGGCGCCCTTGCGTTCGTCCTCCTCCTGGAACGCCCCGCGGTAGTAGCGGGCCTGACGCAGGATCCAGCCGTCGTCGGCTTCGATCAGAAAGCGCTCGACCAGCATCTGCGCCAGCGGTGTGTGGAGCGGGTCTTCGGCGAGCAGCGCGGCGGCGTCGATATCGGCGAAGAAGTTGGCGACCCGATAGCCGGCAGCGCGCAGGGCGAGCGTCTGTGCCGACCATTGGCCGTGCTGATGGCCGCCGCCGTGCGGCTGGCAGGCGCTCGGCTTCGGTAGCAGCACCTTGCCGTCCTTGCAGAACCACCGGATCTGGTCGAAGGGGCCGCGCGGTGAGACCTTCATCTGTTCGATCCACGCGCGGTGCCCGGTTTCGTCGGCAGCCGTTCCCGTCACGGGCAGGCAGAGCAGGCTGCCTGCAAGCAGAAGGAGGCCCAGTCGGCATGTACTCATTGTGTCGTCCGTCGCAACTTCATGGATCCTTGCAATAACCCGCCGCGGTTTATGCCATCTTTCTTCAAGACCGGCCGCGCGTCGAGTGCCTTGCCGCGCGTGTCGAACGGGGCCGCGGGCCGTGACCGAGGACTGGCTCGCAGCACCGATCCGGCTGCTTTATTCCGGGAATAATAAGTTTCATAATCGAATGATAGAGCAATTTTCTACGGCGCCTTCTGAGATCGGCGAGCTGCCATCCGGGACAGGTGATGAATACTCCGACACCGTCACTTTCCTTTCGGATGGATTTGGCACCTCGCATATGAAACTGATCATCATCGACGACTCGAAGGAGTACATGTCACTCGTGCGTCGCATGCTGGCGCGCGAGATGCCCGATATCGAAGTCACCGAGTACGATCCCGAACAGCAGGGGGAGCCCGGTGCCGAGTTCGACTGGTCCATCTACGATGTCCTGATCATCGACTACCAGCTCGGTACCGCGAGCACCGGCATCGACTGGCTCACCCGTTACCGTCACGCGCCGGGGTTTCCGCCCGCGATCATGATGACCGCCGAAGGCGACGAGTACGTCGCGGCGCGGGCCATCAAGGGCGGTGCACACGACTTCATCAAGAAGTCCGACATCACGCCCGAACGCCTGCTCGGCCTGGTCCGCGACGCCGTGCGCGAACGCGACGCCCAGCGCGCCGACGGCGAAGTGACGACGCCGAACCTCAAGCTCGAGCGCGACGCCTTCATCTTTCGCGAAATGCGCCTGCCGCACGACCGGCGCACGCCGGACGGCCGTCGCATCGGCTACAAGTTCGTGCGCCTGATCGGCCAGGGCGCCACCTCCCGCGTCTACCTCGCCGAGCGTGCGCAGGAACGCAGCACGCTGGTGCTCAAGGTCATCGACGTCGCCAGCATCAAGGAACCACAGGTGCTGCAGCGCTTCGTCCGCGAGGCCGAGCTGGTCGCGGCCGTCAACAGCCCCTATGTCGTCAAGTTCCTCGAACATGGCTTTACCGAGAACTACGGCTTCATCGCGATGGAGTTCTTCACGCGCGGCGATCTCAAGCAGCGCATTGAACATGGTGTATCGGTCAGTGACGCCGTGAACTACATCCTGCATATCGCCTATGGCCTGCGTGCCATCCATGAGCTTGGCATCGTCCACCGGGACCTCAAGCCCGGCAACATCATGTTCCGCTCCGACGACAGCCTTGCACTGGCCGATTTCGGCATTTCGAAGCGGCTGGACGAAACCAGCGAATTGACCAAGGCCGGCAGCGTGCTCGGCACGCCGAACTACATCAGCCCGGAGCAGGCGCTGGGGCTCAAGGTCGACCAGCGCTCCGATCTGTACAGCGCCGGGGTCATCTTCTTCGAGATGCTGACCGGGCGGAAGCCGTTTCGCGCCGAGAGCGCCGCGGCGCTCGTCTATCAGCACGTCCACGCCGATATCCCGCAACTGCCTGATGCCGTGCGCGATTTCCAGCCGATCATCGACATCCTGCTGGCCAAGGATCCGGCCCAGCGCTTCAATTCCGCCGACGATTTCATCGACGCCCTGCGCAGCATCAATCGCGCCCACCAGACCCAGCGCTGAACCCGCGCTCCCCACCGGCTTGAATTGGGCGGCGAGGGGCCGCATGTACCCGTGACGCGCATCCCGCGCGGCGTCCTCACGGGGAACCATGGAAAGCAAGCAAGACAAGGCCACCACCGCCGGCGTTCCGGCTCTCCTCAAGGACAGTCTGCCGGGCAAGCTGCTGCTGTTGCCGCTGCCGTCGCGTCCGTTCTTTCCGGCGCAGACGATGCCGATCGTGCTCCCCGAGAATCTCTGGCTGGAGACCGTCGACCGGGTCGGGCAGACGCCGCACCAGATGGTCGGCCTGGTCTATGCGCCAGGCAACGGGCAGGAAATACCGGACGCCGGCCAGTTCGCGACGTTCGGCACGGTCGCGCGCATGCATCAGCCCGTGCGCGGCGACGGCCGCATCCAGTTCATCGCGGAAGGTCTGCAACGTTTCCAGATCGGCAGCTGGCTGTCGCGCAAGGCGCCGTACGTCGCGCTCGTCGACTATCCGCGGCCGCCGGACGAGAACGCGCAGGAAATCCGCGCCTACGCGCTCGCGATCATCGGCAAGATCAAGGAGCTGCTGCCGCACAACCCACTCTACAAGGAAAACGTCCGCGCCTACCTCGAGCGCTTCAGCCCTGACGACGCGTCGCCGCTGGGCGATTTCGCCGCTGCGCTGACCAGCGCCAGCGGGGCCGAACTGCAGGAAGTCCTGGAATCCGTATCGCTGCTGCGCCGCCTCGAGAAGGTGATGCTGTTGCTTCAGCGCGAGGTCGAGATCGTCGGGCTGCAGAGCGAAATCCGCCAGAAGGTCGAGGAGCGTGTCAGCGAGCGCCAGCGCGAGTTCTTCCTGCGCGAGCAACTGAAGGAAATCCAGAAGGAACTCGGCATCTCGAAGGATGACAAGACCATCGAGGCCGAGCGCTTTCGCGAGCGGCTGGCGGACTGCGTCGTGCCGCCGGAGGCGCAGAAGCGGATCGATGACGAACTGCAGAAGTTCTCGATGCTCGAGAGCGGCTCGCCGGAATACGCGGGCACGCGCAACTATCTCGACACGTTGACCTCGCTGCCGTGGGGCAAGTACACCACCGACCATCTCGACATCGATGCCGCGCGGCGCCAGCTCGACCGGGACCACGAGGGGCTGTCGGACGTCAAGGATCGGATCGTGGAGTTCCTCGGGGTCGGCGCGCTGACCGGGCAGATCGCGGGCTCCATCATCCTCCTGGTGGGGCCGCCCGGCGTCGGCAAGACGTCCATCGGCCGCTCGATCGCGGATGCGCTCGGCCGCAAGTTCTATCGCTTCAGCGTCGGCGGCATGCGCGATGAAGCCGAGATCAAGGGCCATCGCCGAACCTACATCGGTGCGATGCCGGGCAAGTTCATCCAGGCCATTCGCGAAGCGCAGAGTGCGAATCCGGTCATCCTGCTCGATGAGATCGACAAGATCGGCAGCTCCTACCAGGGCGATCCGGCGTCGGCGCTGCTCGAGGTGCTGGACCCGGAGCAGAACGTCGGCTTTCTCGATCACTACCTCGACGTGCGTGTCGACCTGTCGCGCGTGCTGTTCGTGTGTACGGCCAATCAGCTCGACACGATTCCGCGGCCGCTGCTCGATCGCATGGAAGTCATTCGCCTGGCCGGCTACGTCGCCGAGGAAAAGCTGGCCATCGCGAAGCGGCATCTGCTGCCCAAGCAGCGCAAAAAGGCGGGCCTGTCCGCGACGCAGCTGACGTTCAGCGACGCGGCCCTGCGCACCGTCATCGACGGCTATGCGCGCGAAGCCGGTGTGCGCAATCTCGAGAAGCAGCTGAACCGCGTCGCGCGCAAGGCGGCACTGAAGGTGCTGCGCAAGCCGACCGAGACCGTCAAGGTCACGCCCGACAACCTGTCGGAGTTCCTCGGCAAGCCCGTGTTTCGCCTCGAGGAAACGCAGCACGGCGTGGGCGTCGTCACGGGCCTGGCGTGGACCGCGATGGGCGGCGCGACGCTCGAAATCGAAGCGACCCGCGTGCACACCAAGAACCGGGGCTTCAAACTGACGGGGCAACTGGGCGAAGTGATGCGCGAATCGGCGGAGATCGCCTACAGCTACGTGTCGTCGCACCTTGGCGACTATGACGGCGACCCGGCGTTCTTCGACGAGGCGTACGTGCATCTCCACGTGCCCGAAGGCGCGACGCCGAAGGATGGTCCGAGTGCGGGCATCACGATGGCGACGGCGCTGCTGTCTCTCGCGCGCAACGAGGAACTGGCGCGGCCGCTCGCGATGACCGGCGAGCTGACGCTGACGGGACGCGTGCTGCCGGTCGGCGGCATCCGTGAAAAGCTCATCGCAGCCAAGCGGGTCGGGATCCGCGAAGCCCTGCTGCCAGAGGCGAATCGCGGCGATTACGAGGAACTGCCGGACTACATCCGACGCGGCATCAAGGTGCAGTTCGTCGCCCATTTCAGCGAAGTCGTCGACAAGGCCTTCCGCAAGCCGCGACGCCGGGCACGTGCGACGTGACGGCGACGCGGGCAGTCGCCCGGTCGTCGCGCCTGGGCGGGTCGTCAGCCGCGGCGAGAGTTCAGGCGTTCCGGTGCCGCAGGACGGCGGCCGCCCGTTCCCGCAGGATCGGCAGCGCGATGAGGGCGGCGCCGACGGCGAGCACGTTCATGACCGCGACGATCGCGAACACCTGCGGGATGCTCGCGCCGAGCTTGAAGCAGGCCATCGTGAACAGCGCCGAGGCGACCATGAACAGCGCATTCATCACGTTCAGCGCGGCGATGACCCGCGAGCGGTAATCGACCGCGGCGCCGGCCTGCAGCGCCGCGTTCAGCGGCACGATATACAGGGCGCCGCAGGCGCCGATGCCGGCGAGGTCGGCGAACACGCGCAGCGCTGCCGGGTCGGTGGCGAAATTCCCGAGCGTCAGACTGCCGGGCGCGGCGCCGCCCGCGCCCTGCCACCACAGGTCCAGCGCACACACGCACAGTCCGAGCGCGGCGAACGGCGACAGGCCGATTTCGACGCGACGTCGGGACAATGTTTCGCACAGCAGCGAACCGATCCCGATCCCCACGGTGAACGCGGCGTTCAGCAGCGTCACCGCCTGCTCGTCGGCGCCGAGCAGGTCCTTGCCCAGCATCGGCACCATGCTCAGGAACGTGGCGCCTTCGAACCAGAACCACGAAATCAGCAGCGTGAGCACCAGGGTCGGGCGATCGGCCGCGGCCGTGCGCAGGAGTTGCAGGGTGGCGCGACCCATGCGCCAGTCGATGCGTAGCGCTGCCGCGGGCGGTGGCGCCGACGGAATCTTCAGGGCCGCCAGCCAGCCGAGCACAGCGACGCCCGCCACGCAGGCGATCACGGGCACGGCGCCGTGTCCACGCAGGCTTGCGATGAAACCGCCGATCATCGCGCCGAGCAGGATCGCGATGTAGGTCGCCATCTGGATCAGGGCGTTGCCGCCGGTCAGTTCCCCCTCGCGCAGATGCTGCGGCAGGATGCCGTATTTCAGCGGCCCGAAGAACGCCGACTGCGTGCCCATCAGGAACAGCACCGCCAGCAGGAAGACGGCATTCTGCAACCAGAAGCCGACGGCGCCGAGGGCCATGATCAGGATTTCGGCGAACTTGATGTAGCGGATCAGCCGTGCCTTCTCGTACTTGTCGGCGAACTGGCCGGCAAAGGCGGAGAACAGGAAGAACGGCAGGATGAAGATGCCGCCGCTGGCGACCACGAGCAGACTCGCTGGCAGCGGAGAGCGCTCGGCGAGCGTGAAGGTGATGAAGATGACGAGCGCGAAGCGGAAGATGTTGTCGTTCAGCGCGCCGAGGAACTGGGTGATGAACAGCGGCAGGAAGCGACGGGTGGTCAGCAGGCTGAATTGACTCATAATGTCCCGCAGTGGCGCGCACGCCGGCTCAAGTATTCCAGGCCACCGCCGCTGTCGAAACCAGATTCCGGCCCCGAACCGACAGGCAGCGCGATGTCGATTGTAACGAGCTTCGATCTCCTAAAACATCGCCGCACCAAGATCGTCGCGACGCTCGGGCCGCGCACCACCGATGCGGTGTCGATCCGCGGCTTGATCCTCGCCGGCGTCGATGTGTTCCGTCTGAACATGTCGCACGGCAGCCATGCCGAACATGCTGCGGCGATCGCGCATATCCGCGAACACGCGGCAGCACTCGGCAGCCACACGGCGATACTCGTCGATCTCTGCGGGCCGAAGATCCGCACTGGCCGCTTTGTCACGAGTCCGCTGCTGCTGGCCACCGGCAGCGAAGTCACGATCACCACGCGTGACGTCGTCGGCGACACGACGCTGATACCCTCGCAGTACGAGCGCCTGGCCGGGGATGTCAGGATTGACGATCGTGTGCTGCTGAACGATGGCGCGGTCGAATTGAAGGTGCTCGGCGTGGCCGGCACCGAAGTGCGCTGCCTCGTCGTCAGCGGCGGCCCGGTGGGCAATCACAAGGGCATCAACCTGCCGGGCGTACAGGTCTCGGCGCCGTCGATGACGGAGAAGGATATGGCCGACGCTGCCTTCGCCCTCGCGCACGAGGTTGATTTCATCGCGCTGTCCTTCGTGCGCACGCGGACCGACATCGATGCGCTGCGCGCGATCATCGACGGCTATGGCGTACGACCGGCGATCGTGGCGAAGATCGAGAAGCCCGAGGCGCTCGACAACGCCGTCGAAATCATCGAGGCCACCGATGTCATCATGGTCGCGCGGGGCGATCTGGGCGTCGAACTGCAACCCGAACAGGTGCCACTCGCGCAGCACCAGCTGATTCGGCTCGCGCGCCGCTGCGACAAGCCGGTGATCGTCGCGACCCAGATGCTGGAGTCCATGATCACCAATGCGCGGCCGACGCGCGCCGAGGTCACGGACGTGTCGAACGCCGTGGCGAGCGGCGCCGACGCGGTGATGCTGTCGGGCGAGACGGCGGTCGGCGATTACCCGGTCGAGACGGTGGCGATGATGGGCCGCATCGCGCGCCAGACCGAGTCCTACCAGTTCTTCACGCGCCCCGCGGGCGGGCGTTCCCACGTCGACAGCGGCACCGGCCACCTGTCGTTCGGCGACGCCATCGCGAATGCCACCGCCCAGCTCGTTGCCGATACCGGCGCCCGGGCCGTGGTGGTGCTGTCGATGGCGGGCGTGACGGCCGGCACGATCAGCGCGGCGCGGCCCGATGCCCCGATCGTTGCCGTGTCGCGCGATCCCGCCGTGTGCAGGCGCATGAACCTGATGTGGGGTGCGCTGCCGGTCGTGGACACGGGAGCCGGGACCGAGAATCCGAATCTGATCGCGCGTCGCGTGGTGTTGCGACTGGGCCTGGCGGAACCCGGCCAGTACATCGTGCTGGTGCGCGGCTTCCATGCGGATCCCGAGCTGAACACCCCGACGGTCACGCTGATGATGGTGTGAGCCCGGTGCCGCGCTGACGCGTCCAGGCCGGTGCCGGCGTCGAACGGAGAGGGCAGGCGCTGCGCGCGCTCAGCGCACGCGGGCGGACGCGAGGCGGGTCGGGACGATCAGGCGGTGCAGTTCGGGTGCGAGCGCGGACAGCCATTCGCCGCCGCGGTTGTCGTCGGCGAGGCCGACTAGGATGTATTTGCGGCCCTGTGCTTCGACGAGCGCGCTGTCGGCATGCCAGTGCTGCCAGGTGCCGGACTTGCGATAAATCTTCACGCCCGGCAGACCGTCGAGGCCCTTGACGAACTTGTGCTTGATGCCCGGCTCGGCGAGCATCGACTTCATGATTCTGGTGAGCCTGGGGTTCACCAGTTCGCCGGCTTCGAGGAGATAGTAGAAACGGGCCGTCTGCATCGCCGTCGCGCCGTGCGACAGGTTGTGCAGCGGATCGCGCTGGAACGCGGCGCCCTGCGCATATTCCTTGCCGACCCACAGGCCACCGTTGACGACCGGGTCGTAGAGACGGAACTTCTCGGACTGCAGGATCCGGTTCACGCGACGTTTGCCAACAAGGTTCAGCATCCGCGTGGCATCGGTGTTCGACGACACGCGGATCATGCGCGTCATCGAATCGAGATTCGTCTGGTTCAACGCCAGCCGCCCGCGCTCGATCTCGACGAAGGCGCCGAGCAGGATCGCGATTTTCGGCAGGCTCGCCGCATACATCATGTGATCGCCATTGACCTCGGCGACCCGCGGCTCGCGGATGTCCGTGATGTCGATGAGGGCGACGCAGAGCTTTTCGCGCGCGACGTCATCATCGAGGGCCAGGCGTTCGAGCGCGGCCTCGAGGCCGTACTGGAGATCGGGATCGTAGCGTTCGCGCAGCGCGTCGCCATCCGCCATGCCGTCGGCCCACGCCGATGCGCACAGGGCCAGCGCCACGACGAAAGTCATGACCTGGCTGAATATGTTACGGTATCCCCCCATACTGGTCGGGACTCTAACATCGGGTCTCCGCGGCCCGCAACCCATCAGGAATGAGCCGAGGCGCGAAGCTCCCCATGCGCGCGGAATCTGCCGCAGAGGCCCCGAATACCCCGCGCCCACACGCCTGGGGGCGGGCGCTCGCCCTGTTCGCGAACTTCTTCTTCATCATCCTGGCCTACTACCAGGTCAAGGCCGCGTCCCGTTCGCTGCTGATCGAGTACGGCGGATCGGGTGCCCTGCCCTATGCATGGGTCTACTCGGCGCTGACGCTGGTCGTGGTCATTGCTGCGTATCACGTGATCGTCGAGCGCTATGAGCGTGTGCGCGTGGTGCTCGCGTCCCTGCTGGTGTTTGCGACCCTGCTCGTGATGTTCCGCACGCTGTTCACGCCGGACGACATCGTCAGCGCGACGGCGTTCTATGTCTTCGTCGACATTTTCAGCGTGGTGCTGGTCGAGCAGTTCTGGAGCCTGACAGACTCGGTCAGCAGCGCCGACGAGGGCCGCAAGAGCTTCTGGTTCGTCGGCACCGGTGGCCTGGTCGGCGGCGTGCTCGGGGGGCTGCTCGCAAGCTGGCTGGTCAGGTTCACGCCGCTCGAAACGCCGGATCTGCTCTATGCCTGCGCCTTGCTGCTGCTCGTCGTGTGGGCCTTGAACCTCGGCATGCACCGCGCCGGCGTGTACGCGGAGGTGCACGAGGCCGCGCCGCGCGAAGCCGGCGACTGGCGCGTGATGTTCCGCAACCGATACCTGGTGCTGATTGCGGTCCTGTTGTGCTGTTCCCAGCTCGCGCAGCCCGTCGTCGAATTCCAGTTCCTGAACATGGCCGAACGCCAATACGTCGAACTCGACGCGCGCACCGCGTTCATCAGCGAGTTCTTCAGCCTCCTCGGCGTGGTGTCGATTGCAATCAACGTGGTCGTCACGCCGCTGATGCACCGGCTGTTCGGCGCCATTGGCGGCCTGGCGCTGCAGCCGCTGGTGCTCGGGGTGTGCTCGGCGCTCTTCTACTACTCGCCGACATTGTGGATGGCCGGGGCGATGAAGATTGGCGACCGCGGCCTGTCCTACTCGATCAATCGCGCGTCCAAGGAACTCCTGTACATCCCGGTCGACCCCGTGCTGACCTACCAGGCCAAGGCCTGGATCGACATGGTCGGCTATCGCCTGTTCAAGGGCATCGGCTCCGGCCTCATCCTGCTCGCGATCAACTGGTTGTCGCCGGCCTCGGTGGCGATGGACCTGTCATGGCTCACGATCGCGATCTGCTTCGTGTGGGTGCTGGCCGTGGCCCAGGTCGCGCAGGCCTATCGCGCGGTGCTCGTGCGCGCATGAGTGGCGGCACCGGGCGGCTGCCGGCCGCGACCTGGGCGGTGGTGACGGCCACGCTGATGATTGCGCACCAGGTTGCCGGCAAGGCGACGCGCGATGCGCTCTTTCTCTCGCAGTTCGAGGTCACGGCGCTGCCGAAGATGGTGATGGCCTCCGCCGTGCTGTCGATGCTGGCGGTCGTCGTCATCGCGCGCCTGCTCGCGCAGTTCGGGCCCTCGCGCGTGATGCCCGGGGCCTTCGTGGTGTCAGCGCTGCTCTTCTTCGCGAGCTGGCTGCTGTACGCGGTGTCGCCGGACCTCATCAGCGTGCTCCTCTACCTGCAGATGGGCGTGTTCGGCGCGGTGCTGATCAGCGGCTTCTGGTCGGTGGTCAACGAGCGCTTCGATCCCTACACGGCCAAGCACACCATTGCGCGCGTCGGTGCCGCGGCCACGCTCGGCGGCCTGCTTGGCGGCGTGCTCGCGGGCCGCGTGGCGGACGCCATCGACATTCGCGCGATGCTGCTCGTGCTCGGCTTCCTGCACGCGCTGTGCGGCCTCGGCGTGCGCGCAATCGGCGAAGGCCGGCGGCCGGCCGGTGTCGCGTCCGAGCTCGGCCTGCTGCCGGGGCTGCAGCTGCTCAGACGCCAGCCGTACCTGCAGTGGATGGGCGCGCTGATGGTGCTCGTCGCCGTACTCGCGGCCCTGCTCGACTACGCGATGAAAGCGCAAGCCAGTCTGCGCTACACCGAGAGCGAGGATCTCGTCGGCTTCTTCGGCCAGTTCTACGCGCTGGTCGGTGTCGCGACCTTCCTCGTGCAGTGGCTGCTCGGGCCGCGGTTGCTGAAGCGTTTCGGCATCGGCCCCGTGCTCGCGCTGATGCCCGGCGTGACGGTGTTCGCGGGCCTCCTCGGTGCCGGGGTGGGGCGCCTGTGGGCGACGACGGCGATTCGCGCGGTGCAGATGGTGACGGTCAACTCGCTGTTCCGCTCGGCGTTCGAACTGCTCTACACGCCGCTGCCGCCGCTGACCAAGCGGCCAACCAAAGCCATCATCGATGTCGCCTCCGATCGGCTCGGCGACGTGGTCGGCAGCGGCATCCTGCTCGCGCTGCTCGCGATCGCGCCGGCCCTGAGTTCGGCGTCGGTCGTGATCGTGGCGGTGGTCGTCGCGCTGCTCGCGCTGGGGGTGACCCTGCGACTGCATCGCGGCTATGTCGAACAGCTCGCGGCGAGCCTGCGCGACGGTGCGATCTCGCTGCAGGCGGACGAAGTCGTCGACGCGACGACGCGCCACACGCTGGCCGAAACGTCCGCCGCCAGCGAACGCGAGATGCTGCTGTCGAAGATCCGGCAGATGAAACTGCAGCGCGCGGGGCTGGTGGATGCCGTTGCCGCCGAACGCACGGCGACGACTGCCGACGTCGCGCCCGATCCGGCCGCCGCGGGCCTCGGCGCCGCGGTGGCCGCGCTGGTGTCCGGCGACGAGGCCTCAATCCGGCGTTGCCTGGCGGGCCGCTTCATGGACGCGCGCCTCGCGCCCTATCTCATCCCGCTGCTCGCCCACGATGCATTCGCCGGTGACGTGCGCATGGAACTGCGCTGGATGGCACCGCGGCTGATCGGTACGCTCGCTGACGCACTGCTCGACCCCGATTTGCCGCTCGCCGCGCGCCAGCGCATTCCGAGCGTGCTCGAAGTCACGCACAACCCGCGCGCGGTCGATGCGCTGATGCGCGGACTCGAAGACGAGGAATTCAACGTGCGCTACAGCAGCGCACGCGCGCTGGCCCGCATGCACGCGCGCGATGTGGACATCGCGATCGACGGCGGGCGCATCTTCGCCGCGGTGGAGCGCGAGCTGGGCGTCGACGAGAGCGCGTGGGTGTCGCGCGATCTGAGCTACGACCTCGAGCTGCGCGGCGAGGGCGGCGAACTCTCCGACCTCGACGATCCGCGGATGAACTACAGCATGGAGCACGTCTTTACGCTGCTCGGCCTCGTGCTCGACCGCGAGGCGCTGCGCCTCGCGCTGCGCGCGGTCGCGAGCCGCGATCGCGGCCTGCGTGGCACGGCGCTCGAGTATCTCGAAAACGTGCTGCCGGAAGACGTGCGCCAGGGTCTCTGGCCCTGGCTCGGCGAAGTCGTCGAAGGCGCGATCCGCAGCAACCGCTCCAGCAATGCCCTGGTCGAGGATCTGCGCCGCGGCGTGGAGTCCTGAACGCCTGCCAGGCTGCGGGCAATGCGTGCCCGCCGGCGCGAAGCGCGCCCCGCTGTGCACCACTCAGCCCGTCGGCGTGTCTTGCGCGGACTGCATGTCCCACAGCATGGTGCGCCGGTGCGGCCTCAGCTCGATCCACCGCTCGTCGTCACAGTTCATTCGACAGAACAATGCGCCGCCATGGGTGAATTCCAGCGCCGAACCCGCAGCGATTTTCAGCAAGCCGGCGGTCGGCAGCCTGGCACCGCTGCCGATCGGCACCCCGTCCGTCCCCTGACAGAGCAGCACCGAACCGACCACGCTGTCGAGCGCGATGCCTGGTGGCCCGAGGAGCAGGCTCACGGTGGGCCGCGGCGCATCGTTCAATGCCGCCAGGTGTGCGAGCACGAAGTCCGACAGCGGCCCGGGCTCGGCCGATACCCACTGGCCTTCGCTCGAGCGTATCCGCGCACAGAATTCCTCGAACGACGCGGCAATCTCACGCCAGTAGATGTCCGGCCAACGATCCGGCGTCGTGTGCACGTGCTCGTTGGCGAGGACGCGGGGGCAGGACGGATCGAGGCGATAGTCGAGCAGCAGCCACGTGTCATCTCCGATGTCACAGCCGCCGCCGATACAGACCACCTGTTCCACGTCGATGAACGGCAGCTCGACGGGCGATGTGGTCGCGCTGCCACGCCTGGCCTTGCAATCGATCGCACCGTCCTCGAAGGGCGTCTCCGCCCGCCGCATGAGCACGTCGACATCTTCGTCGCCCTCGTCCGGGGACGCATGGAGTTGCAGATCGAGGTCGGCGAGAAACCGACACCCGGGATAGCGACTGAGCTTGTCGGTATCGAGGCGGCAGGCGGGCCAGTCACCGGCCTGTCGCAGCGTTTCGAGCAAGGGTGGCACGACATGCGCTTGGCGTGTCATCGCGCAGCCACCGCCTGTGCCTTGGCGAGCGGCAACTCAATCAGCCCGGGCGGGCGACCGCGGATGCGCTCGATCCAGTCCAGACGGCCGGCGCGTGGCGCGCGGACGACGATCGGTTGCTCGAATGTGCGCCGGGCGCGTCGCTGTCCGTCGATCCACTCAATGGCGGCGCGGCCCCGCAGTGGCCTCGGTGGGACTTCCGACCCGGCTCTCATCGCGCAGCCTCCGCACGCGGGGATTGGTCGCGTCGATTTTACCGGCAAGCGACGCGCCGGCGCAGCGCGATGTGTTCACCGACCCCGCTGCTGTCCCGGGGCGGTGGCGTGGATCCCGCGCTCCGCGCGCGTCGACGAAGCCCTGGTGGCGTCGCCGGGGTGGGTCAGCGATGCGCTGATGCGCGATAGGCACGCCCCGACACGCCCGGCACAATGGCGACAGGCCGTCATGCACGAGGAGTCCATCGAATGTCGTATCGCCATCTGCTGGAAGCGCAACACGGTCATGTCAAGGTCGTGACTTTCAATCGCCCGGCGCGCGCGAATGCCAGCAGCCATGAACTGCTGGTCGAACTCGAGGCCTGCGCCTTCGCGCTGCGTGAGGACGGTGACACCCGCGTCGTGATTTTCACCGGCGCCGGCAAGCATTTCTGCTCAGGCATGGATCTGAAGGAGTCGCGGGCAACGGATGCGCCGATGGTGCTGCGCCGCCGCCGCAACCAGGCGGGCGCGCGCGCCATCCGGGCGCTGTGCGGCATCGACCAGATCACGATCGCCGCGTGGAACGGCGCGGCGATGGGCGGCGGCGCCTGTCTCGCCACCGCGCTCGACTTTCGCCTCGGCGCCAGCGACTGCTTCATGCAGTATCCGGAAATCGACCTCGGCATGAACCTGATGTGGGAGAGTCTGCCGCTGATCACGCATCTCGTCGGCCCGGCGCGTGCCAAGCGCCTGGTCGCGGGCGGTGAACGCCTGCATGCACCGACGCTGCTCGAATGGGGCATCCTCGACGAGATGGTTGCGCCCGCCGAACTCATGCCGCGCGCGCTGGCGCTGGCCGGATTCTATGCGGCCAAACCGCCGGTCGCCGTGCAGATGATCAAGCACAGCGTCAACCGCATCGTGTCGGCGCTGGACCAGAGCATCATGCACATGGACGGCGATCAGAACCTGTTCTGCCGCACGCTGGCCGATCATCCGGAAGCGGCAAAGGCTTATCTGGAGAAGCGCCCGCCGCGATTCACGGGCGATTGAAGCCGTCGCAGGCCGTCATCGGGCCCGACGTCGGGCCTGCTGGCGGCGTCGCGAAAAGAACCCGGGTTGTTCCGACACGACAGGCGCCCGGCGATGCCGTGGCGCAAGCCGTGCCGCGCGCTGGGAACCAGGTGCCCCAGCGCCCGCTCCGGGCTTCCTAGAACGGGATGTCGTCGTCGAAGTCGTCCGGCGGCGGACCCTGGTCGCGCGCGCCGCTGGCGCCACCGCCGCTGCCGCCCCCTCGGTTGCCCCCGCGCGGCGCGCCACCACCACCGCCGCCACCGCTGTAACTGCCGCCGCCCTCGCCGCCACCGCCCATGCCCCCGGCGCCGCCGCGGCCGCCGAGCATCTGCATTTCATTGGCGACGATTTCGGTCGTGAATTTCTCCGCGCCTTCCTTGTCGGTCCATTTGCGGGTGCGGATGCTGCCCTCGACGTAGACCTGGCTGCCTTTTTTCAGGTATTCGCCGGCGATCTCGGCGAGGCGCCCGAAGAACACCACGCGATGCCATTCCGTGCGTTCCTGCTGATCGCCCGTTTCCTTGTCGCGCCAGGACTCGGCCGTGGCCAGGCGGATATTCGCAATCGCACTGCCGCCGGCCGAGTACCGGACTTCCGGATCGGCACCGAGGTTGCCAATCAACATGACCTTGTTCAGTCCGCGAGCCATTGGGGTTCTCCGTGAGTGGTGGTGGTTGAGCGCGTTGGCGCGATTCTAATCGACTGGCCGGTCTGCCGGCAGATCGGGCGGAGCGGCGTTCCGGTCCGCGCCTCAGGCCGGTGCGTCGGCCGCGCGCAGTGCCGTCTGCCGCAGGCTGTAGAAGAGCCAGCCGGCGCACAGCAGCGCAGCGGCGGCGAACACGCCGCGGCTGCCGGCATAGCCCGCCAGCGCGCCGCCGGCGAGGCCGCCGATGAAGGTGCCGAGGAACTGGCCGGTCGCATAGGCCCCCAGCGCCGAGCCCTTCTGGGCGCTCGGCGCGGCGCGCGAGATCCAGCTCGGCAGCAGGGCTTCCAGATAGTTGAAACCAGTGAAGAAGATGGTCAGGGCGATGCCGATGGCGTAGAGCTCGGCCGGCAGCGTCCACAGCAGCGCTTCACCGATGCCGAGGCAGACGATGGCGCCGGCGAAGAGCCGTCGGTCCATCTGCTCGCGGCTCGAGCGCAGCAGCGGCCAGATGAACAGCACCGACAGCGCCAGCACCGGGATGTAGATCTCGAAGTGCTGGTCCTTCGCGATGCCGAGTTCGCCGGCCAGCAGCACCGGGATCGAGACAAAACTGGCCGCGAGGATCATGTGCAGGAAGAACACGCCCGTCTGCAGATGCCACAGTTCGCGGGTGGTGTCGCGGCCGTCGCCGCGCGGCGCTTCGACCGGCAGCGCGGCCGCGTCGGGCACCGGCACCACCAGCCACAGCAGCGCCAGCGCACCAAGGCCGAGCACGGCGCCGCCAATGAAGACCCCACGCAGACCGAACCAGGCGTCCAGCAGGGGGCCCACGAGAAACGAAATCGTGAAGGCCGCGCCGATGCTCATGCCGATGATGGCCATCGTCTTCGTGCGCTGCGCCGGCCGCGTCAAGTCGGCCGCGAGCGCGAGCGTGGCGCCGGAAATTGCCCCCGCGCCCTGCAGCGCGCGGCCCAGGATGACGGCATAGATGTGGTCCGAGGCCGCCGCCACGAGGCCGCCGAACGCGAAGATCGCCAGGCCCACGGTGATCACCGGCCGTCGTCCGATGCGGTCCGACCACTTGCCAAAGGCGATCTGCAGGCTGGCCTGCGTCAGGCCATAGATGCCCAGCGCGCAGCCGATCAGCAGCGGGGTCGCTGCCTCGAGGTGCTCGACATAGAGCGCAAGGACGGGCAGAACCATGAACAGGCCCATCATGCGCATGAAAAATACGGCGGCCAGCGCAAGGGCGGTCTGCACCTCGCCGCGGCTCATCCGGTCAGGCATTTCCACAGGTGAAATTGTTTTGTCGGGCGGATTGGAATCCTCGTATATTACCCGTTTGCCGTTCCGGCTAGCCAGCGAGATCACCCGCCTTGCCGATGGACCACATTCACCTGCGGGGTGCGCGCACCCACAACCTGAAGAACATCGATCTCGATCTGCCCAGGGACAGGCTGATCGTCATCACGGGACTTTCGGGTTCGGGGAAGTCCTCGCTCGCCTTCGACACGATCTACGCCGAGGGGCAGCGTCGTTACGTCGAATCGCTGTCAGCCTACGCGCGACAGTTCCTGTCGATGATGGAAAAGCCGGATATCGATCACATCGAAGGCTTGTCGCCGGCCATCTCGATCGAGCAGAAATCGACGTCGCACAACCCGCGCTCGACCGTCGGCACCATCACCGAAATCTATGACTACCTGCGCCTGATGTACGCGCGGGTCGGCGAACCGCGCTGTCCCGATCACGACGAAGTCCTCGAAGCGCAGACCATCTCGCAGATGGTCGACCAGTTGCTCGAACTGCCGGAGGGCACGCGGCTGATGATCGTGGCGCCGGTCGTCAAGAGCCGCAAGGGCGAGCACCAGGGCGTGTTCGACCAGCTGGCGCGCCAGGGCTATGTGCGCGCGGTCGTCGACGGCCAGGTGGTGATGCTCGACGATCCGCCGAAGCTCGAGCTGAACAAGAAGCACGACATCGACGTCGTCGTCGATCGCGTGAAAATTGGCGGTGACCTCAAGCTCAGGCTCGCCGAGTCCTTCGAAACAGCACTCAAGCTCGGCGAGGGCGTCGCGAAGGCGCAGTTCATCGACAACCCGAAGCAGGCCGAACTGTTGTTCTCGTCCCGCTTCGCGTGCCCGCGCTGCGGCTACAGCATCAACGAGCTGGAGCCGCGGCTGTTCTCGTTCAACAACCCGAGCGGCGCGTGCACGAGCTGCGACGGGCTCGGCGTGATCCAGTTCTTCGACCCCGAGCGGGTGCTGACACGCCCCGAGCTTTCATTGCCCGCCGGCGCGATTCACGGCTGGGATCGCCGCAACGCGTACTACTTCGAGCTGATCAACGCGCTGGCGAAGCATTTCAAGTTCGACATCGACACGCCGTACCGGGACCTGCCGGCGAACGTCCAGAAAGTGATCCTGCACGGCAGCGGCAAGGATGAACTGCCGTTCACCTACCTCACGTCAGCCGGCCGTAGCTACACGCGCAAGCACCCGTTCGAAGGCGTGCTGCCGAACATGGAGCGGCGTTACCGCGAGACCGAGTCCGCGGTCGTGCGCGAAGAACTCGCGCGCTTCCTCGGCTCGCAGCCCTGCACCGAATGCAAGGGCATGCGGCTCAACCGCGCGGCGCGCCATGTGTTCATCGCCGGCCGCGCGCTGCCGGAAATCACGCGGCTGCCGATCGGCGGCTGCCAGCGCTTCTTCGATGAACTGAAACTCAGCGGCAAGCGTGGCGAGATCGCGGAGAAGATCGTCAAGGAAGTGAAGCTGCGTCTGCAGTTCCTGGTCAATGTCGGGCTCGATTACCTGACGCTCGACCGCAGCGCCGAAACCCTGTCCGGCGGCGAAGCGCAACGCATTCGCCTGGCCAGCCAGATCGGCGCCGGCCTCGTCGGCGTGATGTACATTCTCGACGAGCCGTCGATCGGCCTGCACCAGCGCGACAACGCGCGCCTGCTCGAGACGCTCAAACATCTGCGTGACCTCGGCAACACCGTGATCGTCGTCGAACATGACGAAGACGCGATCCGGCTCGCCGATCATGTCGTGGACATGGGCCCGGGGGCCGGTGTCCACGGCGGGCGGGTGGTGGCGCAGGGCACGCCGGCGGATATCGAAGCGTGCGTCGAGTCGCTGACGGGCCAGTACCTGTCGCGGCGGCGCGAGATCGCGCTGCCGACGCAGCGCCACCGACCGGATCCGTTGCGGCTCTTGAAGCTGTTCGGCGCGAGCGGCAACAACCTGCGTGGCGTCGACATCGAGATTCCGCTCGGGCTGATGGTGTGCGTGACGGGCGTGTCGGGCTCCGGCAAGTCGACGCTGGTCAATGACACGCTCTATCACCTCGCCGCGCGCGAACTGAACGGCGCCAGCCTCGACCCGGCCCCGTACGAACGCGTCGAAGGCATGGAGCAGTTCGACAAGGTCGTGGATATCGATCAGAGCCCGATCGGCCGCACGCCGCGCTCGAATCCTGCAACCTACACGCAGTTGTTCACACCGATCCGCGAGCTGTTCGCCGGGGTTCCCGAGGCGCGCACGCGCGGCTACCAGCCCGGCCGCTTCAGTTTCAACGTCAAGGGTGGCCGCTGCGAGGCCTGTGAAGGCGACGGCGTGATCAAGGTCGAGATGCACTTCCTGCCCGATGTCTACGTCGCCTGCGACATCTGCAAGGGCAAGCGCTACAACCGGGAAACACTGGAGATCCTGTACAAGGGCAAGACCATCAGCGAAGTGCTGGAGATGACGGTCGAGGAGGCGAACGAGTTCTTCGCGCCGGTGCCGATGATCGCACCGAAACTCCAGACCCTGATGGACGTCGGCCTGTCCTATGTCCGCCTCGGACAGAACGCGACCACGCTCTCGGGCGGCGAAGCGCAGCGCGTGAAACTGGCGCGCGAGCTGTCCAAGCGCGACACCGGCAAGACGCTCTACATCCTGGACGAACCGACGACGGGCCTGCATTTCTATGACATCGAGCAGCTGTTGAAGGTGCTGCATCGCCTGCGCGATCACGGCAACACGATCGTGGTCATCGAACACAATCTGGACGTGATCAAGACCGCCGACTGGGTCATCGACCTCGGGCCCGAGGGTGGTGATGGTGGCGGCACGATCGTGGCGGTCGGCACGCCGGAGGACATCGCCGCCCATCCCGGCTCCTATACCGGACACTTCCTCGCGCCGCTGCTCGCGCCGCCGGCGGCGACACCGAAGGCCAAGGCGAAGACCAAGGCCGGCAAACGGTAGCGGCGGTGAAGCTGCTTTGGCCACCGGGAACACCGAGGTATCAAGAGGGTAAACGGTGTGGTGAAACGCCATCGACATCGACCAGCAGCATGGTGTAATCGACTGCTGCAGGCATCGAGGCGAATGAGCGTGGCGGCGCGATGTCGGAGCGCCCCTGTCAGCACCTGACTTGCCCGGTGTTCGCGGTGGCAGAGGCCACGCCCAACGATGATTGAGCCGGCACTCAGATTGCGATCTGATCCGCCAGGCCCGTGCTGTAGATCAGAATCACGGGCAGTTGCGCCATCATCGTCACGACGTGCACGGCGAGCGTGTCGTAGCCGCGCGTGCCGTTGAGGCTGTCGGCGGTTTCGCCGAGGGTGCGCCCGACGTGGCGCGCAAGCCGGTGCATCAGCCAGGCGCCGGCGAGCACGAGCACCATCACGTCGACACCGGGCCAGATCGAAATCGCGCTCATGTGCAGGTAATCCGTGAGCCACGCGAACAGGAAGGCCGTCGCCAGCATGCCCTGCAGCGGCAGCACGAGTTCGGGATGTCGATGCAGCAGTGGCAGCACGGGCGCGAACAGCGCGAGCAGGAAGGCGACCCCGAGCACGGTGCTGGGCCCGGCTTCATGGGCGGCGAGCAGCACCTGCAGGTCCGGTGCCTCGCGCAGTCCGAACAGGCCCGGATAGGCGAGATGCACGAACAGCACGATGCACGCGGCGCGCATCAGCGGAATGCCGACGTGTTCCCAGAACCACAGCGTCGGCGTGTTGTCGTGGCAGTGGCGCTCGATGAAGCGCTCCAGAAACGGCTCGAGCGCCGCGAGCACGGCGTACACGCCGATCGCCAACAACACCTGACCGTCGAAGATCGCAGCGAAGAAATTCACGCGGGGCATGGTGCCTCAGCGCCTCACGCTTGGCCAGAACCGCGCGCCTGCCGGGCGGCGGGGCCGCGGTCGCGTTGTGGTCAAAAACGACTCGCTCAGGCACCATTGGCGCTGATTAAAGCTTTCGGGACAACGCCATGTCGGCACTGATCTGCGGCTCCTTCGCCTTCGACAATATCATGGTCTTCCAGGACCAGTTCAAGAATCACATCCTGCCGGACAAGATTCACATCCTGAACGTGTCTTTCCTGGTCCCCCGGTTGCGTCGCGAGTTCGGCGGCTGTGCCGGCAACATCGCGTACAACCTCAAACTGCTCGGCGGCCAGCCGCTGCCGATGGGTACCGTCGGCATCGACTTCACGCCGTATGCCGAGTGGATGGATCAGCACCAGATCGACCGCACGCACGTCAAGGTCGCCGAGAACACGCTGACCGCGCAGGCGTTCATCACCACCGATCTCGACGACAACCAGATCACTGCCTTCCACCCGGGCGCGATGGAACAGTCGCATACGAACAAGGTCAGCGATGCGCAGGGCGTGACGATCGGCATCATCGCCCCCGACGGCCGCGACGGCATGATCGAGCACGCGCGCCAGTTTCGCGCGGCCAACATTCCGTTCATCTTCGATCCGGGCCAGGGCATGCCGATGTTCAACGGCGAGGAACTGAAGCATTTCATCATGGATGCGACCTGGGTCACGGTGAACGATTACGAAGCCCAGTTGATGCAGGAACGCACGGGCTGGACGCCGGCGGAAATCAGCCAGCACGTCGAGGCACTGATCGTCACGCGCGGCGGTGAGGGTTCGACGATCTATCGCAAGAACGCGACTATCGAGATCCCCGCCGCGAAGCCGAAGCAAATCCTCGACCCGACCGGCTGTGGCGACGCCTATCGTGCGGGGCTGCTGTACGGCCTGATGCACCGGCTCGAGTGGCCCGTCATCGGACGCATGGCGTCGCTGATGGGCGCCATCAAGATTGAGCACGCCGGTACGCAGAATCACCGTTTCACGCGCACCGAGTTCGAAA
>LNFM01004474.1_pt1 | contig 41955 bp, 50 predicted proteins | sample 596031 | NCBI WGS metagenome assembly LNFM01 (sample SAMN04254537, study PRJNA301005) | activated carbon metagenome | isolation source: dual media filters at the Ann Arbor, Michigan drinking water treatment plant | place: USA: Ann Arbor
CGACAACCGGGTGCTGTTCCACCGCGTGGCCAACACGCTGAACTACCTGGACATCAAGACCGTGGTGGTGAGCTGCGGCACCTGCTACGACCAGTTGCAGGGTTACGAGTTCGAGAAAATTTTCCCGGGCTGCCGCATCATCGACATCCACGAGTACCTGCTGGAAAAAGGCATCACCCTGCGCACCGATGCGCCGGGCCAAGGTTATCTGTACCACGACCCGTGCCACACGCCGATGAAGCTGCAGGAGCCGATGAAAACCGTCAAGGCGCTGCTCGGCGACCAGGTCCTCAAGTCGGACCGCTGCTGCGGCGAATCCGGCACGCTGGGCGTGACGCGGCCCGACATCTCGACCCAGATCCGCTTCCGCAAGGAAGAGGAACTGCGCAAGGATGAGGCCACGCTGCGCGCCAGCGGCGCGGTGGCCGCGTCCGGCAATGTCAAGATCCTCACGAGTTGCCCGAGCTGCCTGCAGGGCCTCTCCCGTTACGGCAACGACCTGAACAACGGCCTGCTGGAGGCCGACTACATCGTGGTCGAGATGGCCAACCAGATCCTCGGCAAGGAATGGCTGCCCTCGTATGTGGATGCGGCCAACAATGGCGGCATCGAACGCGTGCTGGTCTGATTCACTGAAAGACGAACATGGCAGGCCTGCAACCCGGAACCCCGACGCCCACCGCACTGACGGTGCACGGCCAGTCACGCATCCTCGAGGTGTCGTTTTCCGACGGCGCCGAATTCAAAATCCCGTTCGAGCTGATGCGGGTGTACTCGCCGTCGGCCGAGGTGCAGGGTCACGGCCCGGGCCAGGAAGTGCTGCAGACCGGCAAGCGCGAGGTCACGGTGATCGAGCTCGAGCCCATCGGCAACTACGCGGTCAAGCCGGTGTTTTCGGACGGCCACGACAGCGGCATCTTTTCCTGGGATTACCTGTATTTCCTCGGCGCCGAGCAGGCCCGGCTGTGGGCCGAGTACACGCAGCGCCTGGAAGCGGCCGGCATGCAGCGCGATGCGCCCATGGTGGCCGCCGGCGGCCACGGCTGCAGCAGCCACTGATGCGCGCTGCCACCGGCTTTGATACCGCTATCAATTTCATAGCTGCTCGCGTCCGATACACGTCGGCTGGTGTTGTTTTTCAACATAAATGCCGGGCAATGCCCCACGCGGTGACAGGGTTGTCGCTTGAATTGCCGGCTTTCACCCCTAGCATTGGTTTATGAGCAGCACCCATTTCGGATTCCAGTCTGTCGACGAGAAAGACAAGGCCAGCCGCGTGCGCGGCGTGTTCGATTCGGTGGCGCCCAAATACGACGTGATGAACGACCTGATGTCCATGGGTCTGCACCGCGTCTGGAAGGCCTACACCGTGATGGTGGCTGACGTGAAAGAAGGCCAGTGTGTGCTGGACATCGCCGGCGGCACCGGTGACCTGGCCTTGGCCTTTGCGCCCAAGGTGGGCAGCAGCGGTTGTGTGGTCCACACCGACATCAACGAAGCCATGCTGCGCGAAGGCCGCAACCGCCTGCTCGACGCCGGCAAGGTATTGCCGACAACCGTGTGCGACGCGGAGAAGCTGCCTTTTGCCGATGCCAGCTTCGACCTGGTCACCGTGGCCTTTGGCCTGCGCAACATGACGCACAAGGACCTGGCGCTGGCCGAGATGAACCGCGTGCTCAAGCCCGGCGGCAAGCTGCTGGTGCTGGAATTTTCAAAAATCGCCAAGCCGCTGGAGAAGGTCTACGACTGGTATTCCTTCAATGTGCTGCCCAAACTCGGCAAACTGGTGGCCAACGATGACTCGAGTTACCGCTACCTGGCGGAGTCGATTCGCATGCATCCCGGCCAGGACGAGCTAAAGGCCCTGATGCATAAAGGTGGTTTTGGCCATGTGGACTATCACAACCTCACCGGCGGAGTGGTGGCATTACATGTTGGAATCAAGTGCTGAAGCAATTACATAGAGGAGACGTCATGAAATTCTGGTCTGCAATTCTCTCGGCCGTACTGGCCGTCACCATGCTGCTGGCGTACTCGCCGGTTGCAGAAGCCAAACGCATGGGCGGCGGCGGCTCGGTCGGGCGCCAGTCGTCCAATGTGACGCAGCGCCAGGCCAACCCACCGGCGACTCCACCCGCCAACACGGCTGCAGCCGCGCCCAAGAAGCCCTGGGGCGCCATGCTCGGTGGCCTGGCCGCCGGCCTGGGCCTGGCCTGGCTGGCTTCCTCGCTGGGTCTGGGCGGCGCCTTCGGCCAGATCATCATGTTCGCCCTGCTGGCGCTGCTGGTGATGGTGGTGGTCGGTTTTGTGATGCGCAGGCTCAAGGCCGGCAACGGCCAGGGCGCCACGCCCTACGCCATGCAGGGCGCCGGCAATGCCGCCACGCCGCGCAATTACAGCCCTGAAAACGTCGGTAACGATGCCTCGGCCCGCCCCTGGGAGCGCAACAGCATGGCGTTTGACGCCAGCAAGGCGACCGGCGGCTCCATGATCGGTTCGGGACTGGCCGGCTCGCAGGCCTGGGGCGTGCCCGACGGTTTTGACGCCGAAGGTTTCCTGCGTGCCTGCAAGACCAACTTCGTGACCCTGCAGGATGCCTGGGACCGTTCCGACGTGAACAGCCTGCGCGCCATGATGACCGACGAGATGCTGGAGCAGATCAAGGCCCAGCTCGCCGACCGCGAGTCGCACACGGGCGGCAGCGTCAACAAGACCGATGTGGTCATGCTCGAAGCCAAGCTGCTGGGCATCGAGGAACTCAGCGACGTCTACATGGCCAGTGTCGAGTTCTCCGGCATGATCCGCGAAGACGCCTCGGCTGGCCCCAGCCCTTTCCGCGAGGTCTGGAACATGACCAAGCCGCGCAGCGGCGGCGGCTGGCTGGTGGCGGGCGTACAAGCGCTGCAATAAGCCCTCACCCCCGGTCCCGGCGGGTCTGAAAGCCCCTTCATCGCTTGCGCGGTGAGGGGGCTTTTTCAATCTGCTGCAAAATCGGGGGCGTATGAGCACCAACACCACGTCCCCGCTTTCTTTCCTGCAATCCTTGGCCACCCGTTTTCAGCCGCCCGCCTGGGTGGTGGATGAGGGGCAGCAGAAACTGGTGCTGTTCCTGAACCACGTGCTGATGCAGGAAAAAGAGGCGCAAAACCGCCTGCTGCGCAAAAAAGGCAGTGTGGTCCATGTGCGCTGGGGCGTGTTTGCGCTGGACCTGCTGATCACGCCGGCCGGCCTGCTGGACCGCGCCGCGCCGGGCGCCAAACCCGATTTGCTGCTGGCCGTGGCTGCCGAGTCTCCTGCGGTGGTCATGCAGTCGGTGCTGGCCGGCAAGGCGCCACCGGTGAAGATCGAAGGTGATGTGCAGCTGGCCGCCGAGCTCGGCTGGCTGGCCGACAACCTGCGCTGGGATGTGGAGGAAGACCTGTCCCGCATCATCGGCGACGTGCCGGCCCACACGCTGGCCGGCTTCGCGCGCCAGGCCATCTCGGGCCTGCGCCAGTTCCTGGCCCAGGCGCCTGTGCCGCCCGCGGCCTCCGCCGCCGTGGCGGTGCCGCCCGCGCCCGAGCCGCCGAAAGCCGCTTCATGAGCCGCCTGTTCCGGGGCGTTTTTATCGTCTGGACAGTGCTGCGCTTCGGGCTGGATGAACTGGTTCTTTCGAGTTTCAGCAAGCCCTGGATACGCACGCTGACGCGGGTGGTGTCCGTGGGCCGCGACCTGCGCTCCCCACGCGGCGCGCGCCTGCGTGAGGCGCTGGAAAGCCTGGGTCCGATTTTTGTCAAGTTTGGCCAGGTCATGTCGACCCGTCGCGACCTGCTGCCGCTGGACATCGCCAATGAGCTGGCGCGGCTGCAGGACCGCGTGCCGCCTTTCAATTCCGACATCGCGATCGCCATCATCGAGCGGGCCTTTGGCCGGCCGATCACGAGCATCTTCGAGACCTTCGAGCGGCAGCCGGTGGCCAGCGCCTCGATTGCACAGGTGCATTTCGCCACCTTGCCCGGCGGCCGCGAGGTCGCGGTCAAGGTGTTGCGCCCCAACATGCTGCCGGCGATCGAAAAAGACCTGGCGCTGATGCACATGATGGCCGGCTGGGTGGAAGGCCTGTCGGCCGACGGCAAGCGGCTCAAGCCGCGCGAGGTGGTCGGCGAGTTCGACAAGTACCTGCATGACGAGCTGGACCTGCTGCGCGAAGCCGCCAATGCGGCCCAGCTCAGGCGCAACATGCAGGACCTGAACCTGGTGCTGATCCCCGAGATGGTCTGGGATTTCTGCATGCCCGACGTCATGGTGATGCAACGCATGAACGGCGTGCCCATCAGCCAGACCCAGCGTCTGCGCGACGCCGGCGTCGACATGAAAAAGCTGGCCCGCGACGGCGTCACCATCTTTTTCACGCAGGTGTTCCGCGACGGCTTTTTCCACGCCGACATGCACCCGGGCAACATCCAGGTCAGCCTGGAGCCGGCCACCTTCGGCCGCTACATCTCGCTGGACTTTGGCATCGTCGGCACGCTGACCGAGGTCGACAAGGAATACCTGGCGCAGAATTTCAGCGCCTTTTTCCGGCGCGACTACAAGCGCGTGGCCGAGCTGCACATCGAGTCCGGCTGGGTGCCGCCGCAGACACGCGTCGATGAACTCGAGTCGGCCATACGCGCCTGCTGCGAGCCCTATTTCGACCGCCCGCTCAGGGAGATTTCGCTCGGCATGGTGTTGATGCGCCTGTTCCAGACCTCGCGCCGCTTCCATGTCGAAATCCAGCCGCAGCTGGTGCTGCTGCAGAAAACCCTGCTCAACATCGAGGGCCTGGGGCGCGAGCTCGATCCGGACCTGGACCTGTGGAGCACCGCCAAGCCTTTCCTCGAGACCTGGATGCTGGAGCAGGTCGGCCCCGAAAAGCTGCTCGAGCAGCTCAAGGCCGAGGCGCCGACCTATGCCAAGCTGCTGCCCGGCTTGCCGCGCCTGCTGCAGCAATACCTGAAAAACCAGTCCGGCGGCTCGCACCGTGACCTGCAGGAACTGCTGCATGAGCAAAAACGCACCAACCGGCTGCTGCAGGGCCTGATTTACGGTGGCCTGGGTTTTGCATTGGGCTTGCTCGCGATGCAGGTGATGCTGCGCATCCGCGTTTTCTAGGCCTCTCGCTGCGCCGCCTGACCCGGCAAGCGGGCCTGGAAATGTGGTGATAATCACGCATTCTTGAGGAGGCTGCTGTGCTGTTAACCCTGGTTTTCGTCTACCTTCTGGTCACCATCATCATCGGCCTGTACGCCGCCAGGCGCGTCAAGAACACCGCCGACTACGCCATCGCGGGGCGCAACCTGCCGCTGATCATGATCGTGACGACGACCTTTGCCACCTGGTTCGGGTCCGAGACCGTGCTCGGCATTCCGGCCAAATTTGTCGAAAGCGGCCTCAATGGCGTGGTCGAAGACCCATTTGGCGCCGGCACCTGCCTGATCCTGGTCGGCCTGTTTTTTGCCGGCAAGCTCTACAAGATGTCGCTGCTGACCATCAGCGACTACTACCGCGAGCGTTACGGGCGCACCGTCGAGGTGGCCTGCTCCATCATCATCATGATCAGCTACCTCGGCTGGGTGGCGGCGCAGGTCACCGCGCTGGGACTGGTCTTCAACATCCTCTCGGGCGGCGCCATCACGCCGACCACCGGCATGTTCATAGGCACGGCCTCGGTGCTGGCCTACACCCTGTTTGGCGGCATGTGGTCGGTGGCGGTGACCGACTTCATCCAGATGATTGTGCTGGTGGTGGGCCTGGCGGTGTTGGCCGTGTTTGCCGGCAACCTGGCCGGCGGCGCCGACAAGGTGTTCGCCCTGGCGACCAGCCAGGACCTGTTCCGCTTCTGGCCGGAGCCCAATTTTCACGACATGATGTTTTTCTTTGCGGCGGCCATCACCATGATGCTGGGCTCGATTCCGCAACAGGACGTGTTCCAGCGCGTGATGTCGGCCAACAGCGCCAGTGCCGCCACCAAGGGCCCGATTCTGGGCGGCATGTTCTACATCCTGTTTGCCTTTGTGCCCATGTTCCTGGTGGCCAGCGCCCTGATCATCATGCCCGAGCAGACCGCCACCCTGCTCAAGGACGACCCGCAAAAAATCCTGCCGACGCTGGTGCTGCAGAAAATGCCCTTCATCATGCAGGTGCTGTTTTTCGGTGCTTTGCTGTCGGCCATCAAGTCCACCGCGTCGGCCACCCTGCTGGCGCCCAGCGTGACCTTTGTCGAGAACATCTGGCGCCAGTTCAAGCCGCGCATGAGCGACAAACACGAGCTCAAGCTGATGCGCACCACGGTGCTGGTGTTCAGCGGCCTGGTGTTGACATACGCGATTTCCATGCAGGGCACCTCGATTTACGACATGGTGTCAGGCGCTTACCAGGTGCCGCTGGTGGGCGCCTTCATCCCGCTGGTATTCGGCCTGTACTGGAAAAAAGCCAGCACGCAGGGGGCGGTGTTTTCTGTGGTCTGCGGCATCGGGGTCTGGCTGCTGTTCACCTTCAGCACCCTGGGTGAGCAGTTTCCGGCGCAGCTGGCCGGCGTGCTGGCCGCCACGCTGGGCATGCTGGTCGGCTCGCTGACCCCGCAAACCATCGACAACCGCCGCGGCAGCCACCACCGGCTCCCGACCGAAGCCTGAGCGGCGTCTGCGCCGGCAGGATGGCCCCGGGGGTGCCGGGGCGCATCCCCGCGCCTATAATTGAAGGTTTTGCATCCTGTGCTGCGCGCAGGCGCAGACATCCCTGACAAAACCTTCCAGAACCATGCCAATCTACGCCTATAAATGCGAGTCCTGCGGGCATTCCAAGGACGTTTTGCAAAAAATGTCCGATGCGCCGCTGACGGACTGTCCCCAGTGCGGTGCGCCCGCCTTCAAGAAGCAGCTGACCGCCGCCGGTTTCCAGCTCAAGGGTTCCGGCTGGTATGTGACCGATTTCCGCGGCGGCGGCGGTGCCACCGCTGTTCCGCCAGTCAGTGGCGGTGCCGAGGCCGCTGCCCCGGCCGCGGCTGACGGCAAGCCGGCCACGCCGGCGGCCGCAGCGCCAGCGCCTGCTCCCGCTGCAAGCCCGGCGGGCGGCTCCACGCCCGCGCCCAAGGCAAGCTGATGAATGCCTTGCGCCGATGGCTGCTTGCCGGGCTGCTGGTGCTGGTGCCGCTGGCCGTCACGGTGTGGCTGCTCAACTGGGTCATAGGCACGCTGGACCAGACGCTGCAGATCCTGCCGGTCGACTGGCAGCCGGACAAATTGCTGGGCTTTCACATCCCGGGCTTCGGGGTCCTGCTGGCGCTGGCCATCGTGCTGTCGATAGGCGCGATCGCATCCAACTTCCTGGGCCGCAAGCTGGTGAGCTGGTGGGATGCGCTGCTGAGCCGCATTCCCATCGTTCGGTCGATTTATTCCAGCGTCAAGCAGGTGTCGGACACGCTGTTTTCCGAAAACGGCAATGCCTTTCGCAAGGCCTTGCTGGTGCAGTGGCCGCGCGAGGGCGTGTGGACCATTGCCTTCCAGACCGGTGTGCCGGGCGGCGACGTGGCCAACCACCTGAGCAGCGACTACATGAGTGTGTATGTGCCGACCACACCGAACCCCACCGGCGGCTATTTCGTCATGCTCAAGCGGGCCGATTGCATCGAACTCAAGATGAGCGTCGATGAGGCCCTGACCTATGTGATTTCCATGGGTGTGGTGGTGCCCGGCAGCGCCGCCAGCTACAAGCCCTGATTCCCCGAGAAGCGCAAGCCCTCACTGACCTGTACCAGCGAAACAAGCGACTATTTATGACCTCCCAAATGCGTTCCCACTATTGCGGTCTGGTGACCGAAGCCCTGCTGGGCCAAACCGTGAGCCTGTGCGGCTGGGTCAACCGCCGGCGCGACCACGGCGGCGTGATTTTCATCGACCTGCGCGACCGTGAAGGTTATGTGCAGGTGGTCTGCGACCCGGACCGCGCCGACATGTTTGCCACGGCCGAAGGCGTGCGCAACGAGTTCTGCGTGCAGATCAAGGGCCTGGTGCGGGCGCGGCCCGAGGGCACGGTCAACGAGGCGCTCAAAAGCGGGAAAATCGAGGTCCTGTGCCACGAGCTGATCGTGCTCAACCCGAGCGTGACGCCGCCGTTCCAGCTCGACGACGACAACCTGTCCGAGACCACACGCCTGACACACCGCGTGCTGGACCTGCGCCGCCCCTACATGCAGAACAACCTGATGCTGCGTTACCGCGTGGCCATGGAAACCCGCAAGTTCCTCGACGCCAACGGCTTCATCGACATCGAAACGCCGATGCTGACCAAAAGCACGCCCGAAGGCGCGCGCGACTACCTGGTGCCCAGCCGTGTCAACGAAGGCCAGTTCTTCGCGCTGCCGCAAAGTCCGCAGCTGTTCAAGCAGCTGCTGATGGTGGCCGGTTTCGACCGTTATTACCAGATCACCAAGTGTTTCCGCGACGAGGACCTGCGCGCCGACCGCCAGCCCGAATTCACGCAGATCGATATCGAGACGTCCTTCATGGGCGAGCAGGACATCCGCGACATGTTCCAGGGCATGATCAGCAACATCTTCAAGACCGTGCTGGCCACCGATCTCGGCGAGTTCCCGGTCATGACCTATGCCGACGCCATGCACCGCTTCGGCTCCGACAAGCCCGACCTGCGCGTGAACCTCGAGTTCACCGAACTGACCGGTGTCATGGCCGATGTGGACTTCAAGGTGTTCAGCGCGCCGGCCACCACACCCGGCGGCCGCGTGGTAGCGCTGCGCGTGCCCGGTGGCTCCGAGATGAGCCGCGGCGAGATCGACGGCTACACGGAGTTCGTCAAGATCTACGGCGCCAAGGGCCTGGCCTGGATCAAGGTCAACGACGTCAGCAAGGGCCGCGACGGCCTGCAAAGCCCCATCGTCAAGAACATCCATGACGCGGCGATTGAAGAGATCCTCCAGCGCAGCGGCGCGCAGAACGGCGACATCCTTTTCTTCGGCGCCGACAAGGCCAAGATTGTCAACGACAGCATGGGCGCGCTGCGTCTGAAGATCGGCCTGTCCCCCTTCGGCAAGAAGGCTGGTGTCTTCACCGCCGGCTGGAAGCCGCTGTGGGTGGTGGACTTCCCGATGTTCGAATACGACGAAGGCGCGCAGCGCTGGAGCGCGGTGCACCACCCGTTCACCGCGCCCAAGGACGGCCATGAAGACTGGATGGACACGGATCCCGGCCGGTGCATCTCCAAGGCCTATGACATGGTGCTCAACGGCTGGGAGCTCGGCGGCGGCTCGGTGCGTATCCATCGCGCCGATGTGCAGAACAAGGTGTTCGCTGCGCTCAAGATCGGGCCGGAAGAAGCCCAGGAAAAATTCGGCTTCCTGCTGGATGCGCTGCAGTACGGCGCGCCGCCGCACGGTGGCCTGGCCTTCGGCCTGGACCGCATTGTGACCATGATGACCGGCGCCGAGTCCATCCGCGACGTGATCGCCTTCCCCAAGACCCAGCGCGCCCAGTGCCTGCTGACGCACGCGCCCAGCCCGGTCGACGAGAAGCAGCTCAGGGAACTGCACATCCGCCTGCGCAATCCGCAACCCGTCTGAGGCTGGCCGGGCTGCCAGGCGCTATGGTATTGGTAGCGGGCCGCCCATGTTCCACATGGGCTGGAGCCTGATCTGGCTTGAAATTGCGATGGTTCATCGGGAGGCCCGGCATGACACGCTACAAGATTCCCGAGTCGGTGCTGGTGGTGATCCACACGCCGCAGCGCGAGGTGCTGCTGCTGGAGCGCGCCGACCACCCCGGCTTCTGGCAGGGCGTGACCGGCTCGCGGGACAGCCCCGGCGAGGATCTGGCGCACACCGCTGCGCGCGAAGTGCTCGAAGAAACCGGCATCGCGGCCGATGCGGCGGACTTCCGTGACTGGTCACTGAGCAACGTCTACGACATCTACCCGGCCTGGCGCGCGCGGTATGCGCCCGGTGTGACGCGCAACACCGAACACGTGTTCAGCCTGTGTGTGCCGACCGGCACCGCTGTCACACTGAGTCCGCGCGAACACACGGCTTTCCAGTGGTTGCCCTGGCGCGACGCGGCCGACCGGTGTTATTCGCCGTCGAACGCCGAAGCCATCCTGATGTTGCCGCAATTCCTGGATTGAGCCGCGCGCCCTTGCGATAGCCCGAGACGCACGGCGGCTGGCTCCCGCCGCCTACAGCGGGAGCGCCAGGGGCCGGCGTATTCTGGCGTTTCCTTTTCTTCCCGGAGTTCCCGCCCCCATGCAGGACCTGATTGTCCAGAGGCCCGAAGGCCTGTATTGCCCGCCTGGCGACTTCTACATCGACCCCTGGCGGCCGGTGGACCGGGCCGTGATCACCCATGCCCATGCCGACCATGCGCGCATGGGCCATGGTCATTACCTGGCCGCCGCGCCGGCCGAGGGCGTGTTGCGCTCGCGCCTGGGCCAGGACATCACGCTGGAGACCCTGGCCTACGGCGAGCAGATCGTCCACAACGGGGTGGCGCTGTCGCTGCATCCGGCCGGCCATGTGCTGGGTTCGGCGCAGGTGCGCCTGGCGCATGGTGGCCAGACCTGGGTCGCCAGCGGCGATTACAAGGTCGCGCCCGACGCCACCTGCACGCCCTTCGAGCCGGTGCCTTGCGATGTGTTCATCACCGAGTCCACCTTCGGCCTGCCGATTTACCGCTGGCGCCCCGATGCGGAACTGTTTGCCGAGATCAACAGCTGGTGGGCGGCCAACGCCGCGCTGGGCCGGGCCAGCGTGCTCATGTGTTACAGCTTCGGCAAGGCCCAGCGCATCCTGAGCGGCGTTGATGCTTCGATCGCGCCCATCATCGTGCATGGCGCGGTGCAGACACTCAACACCGCCTACCGCGCAGCCGGGGTGGCGTTACCGGCCACGTTGACGGTCGATGAGGTGACGGACCCGGCCGACTTCAAGCGTGCGCTGGTGTTGTGCCCGCCGAGTGCGGCTGGTGTGCGCCGCGCCGGGCCGCCCCAAGCAAGCACAGCCCCCTCGGGGGGCAGCGACGCACACGCAGTGGCGAGCGTGGGGGCCTATTCAAGCCCCTGGGCGAAACGTTTTGGCGACTTCAGTGACGCCTTTGCCAGCGGCTGGATGCAGTTGCGCGGCGCGCGCCGGCGCGGGGGCTACGACCGGGGTTTTGTGCTCAGCGACCATGCCGACTGGCCCGGCCTGATGGGCGCCATAGGCGCGACCGGCGCCCAGCGCGTCATCGTCACCCACGGCAGCGTGCCGGTGCTGGTGCGTTACCTGACGGAGCAGGGCCTGCAGGCCGAGGCCTTTCACACCGAATACGGCGACGACCCGGTCGAGGAACAGCTTCAGCCGCAGGCCGCCGCGGAGCCCGGCGCCGCATGAAACATTTCGCGCGCCTGTTTGCAGAACTCGACGGCACCACCTCGACCAGGGCCAAGGTCGAGGCCTTGCAGCGTTATTTCGCGCGCACCCCGGCGCCCGACGCGGCCTGGGCGGTGTATTTCCTGGCCGGCGGCAAGCCGCGCCAGGTGGTCAAAACCGCCACCTTGCGTCAGCTCGCCTGCGAGGCGGCCGGCATAGAGGACTGGCTGTTCGAGGAGTCTTACCAGGCGGTCGGTGACCTCGCCGAAACCATTGCCTACATCCTGCCCCTGCAAGACGCGGCGTCCGACCTGGGCCTGGCCGACTGGGTGGAAAACCGCCTGCTGCCGCTGCGCGGCCTGCCCGAAGACGAGGTGGCGCGGCGTGTGCGCAGCTACTGGCAGGAGCTGGACGCGCAAGGCCGCTTTTTGCTGGTCAAGCTGGTCGGCGGCGGCTTCCGGGTCGGCGTCAGCAAGTTGCTGGTGCAGCGCGCGCTGGCGGCGCATGCCGGCGTCGACGCCAAACGCATCGCGCAACGCATGATGGGTTACATGGACGCCAGGGTGATGCCGTCGGCGCTCAAATACGAGGCGCTGCTGGCGGAGGCGGGGGAGGCCGGCAGCAGCGATGTGAGGGATGCCGGCCAGCCTTACCCGTTTTTCCTGGCGCACCAGCTCGACACGCCGCTCGAAGGGCTGGACGCGAAGCTGGGCCCGGTTCATGACTGGCAGGTTGAGTGGAAGTACGACGGCATACGCGGCCAGGTCGTCAAGCGCGCCGGCCAGGTCTGGCTCTGGTCGCGCGGCGAGGAACTGGTGACCGAGCGTTTCCCCGAAATCGTCGCGCTGGCTCAGCCGCTGCCCGACGGTACGGTGCTCGACGGCGAGATCCTGGTCTGGGCCGCGGATGCCGATGCGCCCGAAACCGCCGCCGGCCGGCCCGCGAGTTTTGCGCTGCTGCAGCAACGCATAGGCCGCAAGACCCTGGGCAAAAAAATTCTGGCCGATGCGCCGGTGACCTTCATGGCTTATGACCTGCTGGAGCTGGCCGGCGAAGACCTGCGCGGCCAGCCGCAGCGCCTGCGCAGGGAACAGCTCGAACAGCTGCTGGCCGCCACGCCGCTGAAGATCTCACCGGTGCAGCGCCTGCCTTCATGGGAAGCTTTCGAGGTGCTGCGCAGCGAATCACGGCAGCGCGGGGTCGAGGGATTCATGCTCAAGCGCCTGGACGCCGCTTACGGCACCGGCCGCACCAAGGCCGACGGCCTGTGGTGGAAGTGGAAGATCGCGCCCATGACCGTCGACTGCGTGCTGATCTACGCGCAGGCCGGCCACGGGCGGCGCGCCTCGCTCTACACCGACTACACCTTTGCGGTCTGGAACCGCGCGCCGCAGGATGCTGCGGAGGCGGCTGCGGTCGTCAAGGCGATCGAAAAACGTGAACCCGCCAGGCCGGAAGGATTGCAGCTCGTCGCCTTTGCCAAGGCGTATTCGGGCCTGACCGACGAGGAGTTCAAATACATCGACAGCGTGATCCGCAAGACCACGCTGGAAAAGTTCGGCCCGGTGCGCAGTGTCCGGCCGACCCTGGTGTTCGAACTCGGTTTCGAAGGCATCAACCGCAGCCCGCGCCACAAAAGCGGCATTGCCGTGCGGTTTCCGCGCATGCTGCGCATCCGCGACGACAAGCCCCTGCACGAGGCCGATACCCTGGACGGGCTCAAAGTGCTCCTGAATTTATAGCTGCCTGGACCCGCCCAGCAAGGGCTGGAGGCCTAAAACCTGTGTAAACCGGGGAAATGCCCGATTTCGGGCGGGCTGGTAACATTGGCCATGCTTATGAAATCCGACGCACCCGCTGGACAGGCGGCCCCCGACGACGAAGGCACACCGGTCTCCGTCAAGATCCGTGAACGCCTGGCCGCGGCCAAAAAGCGCTTCAATGCCAACGACAACATCGCGGCCTTTATCGAGCCGGGCGAGCTGGAAAAGCTGCTGGACGAGGTCGAGGGCAAGATGCAGGGTGTGCTCGACAGCCTGGTGATAGACACCGTCGGCGACCACAATACCCAGAGCACCGCGCGCCGCGTCGCCAAGATGTACCTCAACGAGGTCTTCAAGGGCCGTTATGTGCCGGGCCCCAGCATCACCGAGTTTCCCAACGCCGAACACCTCAACGAGCTGATCATCGTCGGCCCGATCACCGTGCGCAGCGCCTGCTCACACCATTTCTGTCCCGTCATCGGCCAGCTCTGGATTGGCGTGATGCCCAATGAACACACCAATGTGATCGGCCTGTCCAAATACGCGCGCCTGGCCGAGTGGATCATGGGCCGCCCGCAAATCCAGGAAGAAGCCGTGGTGCAGCTGGCCGACCTGATCCAGCAAAAGACACGGCCCGACGGCCTGGCCATCGTCATGGAAGCCAGCCACTTCTGCATGGGCTGGCGCGGCGTCAAGGACATGGACAGCAAGATGATCAATTCGGTGATGCGCGGGGTGTTCCTGAAGGACCCGAACCTGCGCCGCGAGTTTTTGTCCCTCATTCCGAAAAAGAGCAGTAACTAGGGATTCATACTTTATGTTGGTACGCCTTCTTTACGCCAGCCGCTCGGCCGAGCCCGGCTCTGCCGAGGTGACCGAGTCCATCCTGGCCCAGTCCCGCAGCCACAACCCGGCCATGGGCATCACCGGCATCCTCTGTTACGGCGGCGGCATCTTTTTGCAGGCGCTGGAGGGCGGCCGCAACCAGGTCAGCGACCTCTACGGCCACATCCAGAAAGACCCGCGCCACACCGACGTGGTGCTGCTGCATTACGAGGAAATCAGCGAACGCCGTTTCGGCGGCTGGACCATGGGCCAGGTCAACGTGGCCAATGTCAACACCTCCATCCTGCTGAAGTACTCCGAAAAGCCCGAGCTCGACCCGTATTCGGTGTCGGGCAAGGTCTCGCTGGCGCTGCTGGAAGACCTGATGGCCACGGCAGCCATCTGCGGACGGGCTTGAGCCTTCACGCTCCGCCGCTGCGCCTTGCGGCCGGCAACGCCGGACCGCGGCCCCGGCTGGGCTTTCACCTGCCTGCTTGAGCAGTGCCGCTTTCCGCCCTCGCCCTCGTCATCCTCGCGGGGCTGATCCATGCCAGCTGGAACATCGCTGCCAAAAAGGCCGGTGGCGACGCGCGTTTTGCCTTTTTCACCAGCGTGGTGCTGATGCTCGTGTGGGCGCCGGTCGGGCTGTGGGCGGCCTGGGGTGTGCTGCCGGGCTGGGGCTGGATCGAATGGTCGCTGGTGGGGCTCAGCGGCGTCCTGCATGTCCTGTATTACATCGTGCTGCTGCGCGGCTACCGCAAGGCCGACCTGACCGTGGTCTATCCGCTGGCGCGCGGCTCCGGGCCGCTGCTGTCCTCGATGGTCGCCATCCTGCTGCTGGGCGAGCAGATCTCGGCGCTGGGACTGTTCGGCATCCTCGGCGTGGTGGGCGGCGTGTTCCTGATTGCCGGCGGGCCCGGCCTGCTGCGCGCAGCGCACGACCCGGCGCAGCGCCAGCGCGTGCACAAGGGCATGGCCTACGGCCTGCTGACCGGCGCCTTTATTGCCAGCTACACCGTGGTCGACGGCTACGCGGTGAAATTCTTGCTGATGTCGCCCATCCTGATCGACTACCTCGGCAATTTTGTGCGGCTGGCGCTGCTCGCGCCCACGGTGCTGCGCGACCGCCCGGCCGCACGCCTGCTGTGGCGCCAGCAATGGAAATACGCGCTGCTGGTCGGCACCATCAGCCCGGTGTCCTATGTGCTGGTGCTGTATGCGATGCAGGTGGCACCGCTGTCGCACGTGGCGCCGGCGCGCGAGGTCTCCATGCTGTTTGCCGCGCTGATCGGCGGCCACCTGCTGGGCGAGGGGGACCGCGTGCAGCGCGCGTTTGGCGCGGCGCTGATTGCCCTGGGCGTGATGGCACTGGCCCTCGGTTGACGCGAAAATACACGCATGAGCACTGCCACGCCCCTGCTGGTCGGCTGCGATTTTTCCAGCGCACCGACGCGCCGCAAACCGATTGTTCTCGCATTGGGCGCAAGCACTGGCGGGCGCGTGCAGCTCAGCCGCCTGCTGCCGCTGGCCACACTCGACGAGTTTGAAGCCTGGCTGCGCGAGCCCGGCCCCTGGCTGGGCGGGTTTGACCTGCCTTTCGGGCTGCCGCGCGAACTGGTCGAGCAGCTCGGCTGGCCGCTGGCCTGGCCGGCGCTGATCGCGCATTACGCAGCGCTGAGCCGGGCCGACATCCGCCAGACATTTGCCGCGTTTTGTGACGCGCGGCCGGCTGGCGGCAAGTTTGCGCACCGCGCCACCGACCGGCCGGCGGGTTCCAGCCCGTCCATGAAATGGGTCAATCCGCCGGTCGCCTGGATGCTGCATGCGGGAGTGCCGCGCCTGCTGGCCGCCGGCGTGCACCTGCCGGGCCTGCACGAAGGCGACCGCAGCCGCGTCGCGCTGGAAGCCTATCCCGGCCTGCTGGCGCGCGAGCTGCTCGGCAACCGGTCTTACAAAAGTGACGACCGCCTCAAGCAGACGCCGGAACGGCTGATAGCGCGCAAGGACCTGGTCACCGCGCTGGAGATGGGCCAGAGCCGCCTGGGCCTGCGCCTGAAGCTGACCCACGCCCAGCGCGACATGCTGGTGGATGACGCCAGCGGCGACGGACTCGACGCCGTCCTGTGCCTGATGCAGGCGGCCTGGGCACAGGCGCAACATGTGCAGGGCACACCGCGTTACGGCCTGCCTGAGGCCGTTGATCCGCTCGAAGGCTGGATCGTCACGGCCTGATCGGGCCTGTCCCTGCTGAATCGAAATACATGAACAAATCGGCCTCCAGCCCATGTCCATCCTGCATGAGCAGCTATAAAAAGAGTAGCAAATGATGGCTTCCTGGCTGGCCGACGCGGTGCTGCTGGTGCATCTGCTGTTCATCGTGTTTGCCGTCGGTGGCGGCTTGCTGGCCTTGCGCTGGCGCTGGATGCCCTTTCACCGGCTGGATCTGCCCGCTGACCCCGCTGGAAAATGCCCTGCGGCAGGCCGGCGGCGCCGCCGGTTATGCGGAAAGTTTTACGGAACGCTACCTGCTGCCCCTGATTTATCCCGGGGCGCTGACCCGCGAGCTGCAATTTGTACTGGGCGGCACGCTGCTGCTGATCAACGCCGTGGTGTATGCCCTGGTCTGGCGCCGCCGACGGCGCAAGCGCCCATGAGCGGGCTGCGTGTCCTGGTGGCCGCGCTGTGGCTGGCGTGTGTCCTGCAGGCCGGTGCGGCGCAGCCCAGGCAAGGCACGGTCACCCGGGTCAGTGACGGTGACACCTTGTGGGTGCGCCCGGCAGCCGGCGGCAAGCCGTTGAAGCTGCGCATCGATGGCATCGATGCGCCGGAAATCTGTCAGGACCACGGCCGGGCGGCGCGCAAGGCCCTGGCCGCACGCGTGTTGGGCCGGCGGCTCGGGGTGCTCGCCCGCGGCCAGGACGACTATGGCCGCACCATCGCCGCCCTGGCGCTGGACGGCGAAGACGTCGCCGGCTGGATGGTCAGCCAGGGACACGCCTGGTCTTATGGCTTTGGCCGCGATCGCGGGCCTTACGCAGCGCAGCAGGCCCAGGCGCAGGCGGCATCGCGCGGCTTGTTTGCCGACCGCGCAGCGCTGGCGCCACGCCTGTTCCGCAAGCGCCACGGGCCTTGCGACCCGGCTGCCGCCAGGCCGTAATCAGCGAGGGTCGGCGTCCTACATGGAATTCCGCACGCACTGACGGTTGGCCATTGCCCGGAAAACTACATTGAATTCACGCCCGCCATACCGGCGGGTTTCATTCAAAGGAAACACCATGAACAAGCACCAAGTTGAAGGCCGGGTTGACGAAGCCAAGGGCAAGGTCAAGGAAGTTGCCGGGCGCGTGGTCGGCAATGAAAGCCTGGAAGCCGAAGGCCTGGGTGACCAGGTCAAGGGCAAGGCCCAGTCCGGTTACGGCGATGCCAAGGAAGGCGCCAAGGATGCCGCTAAAAAGGCCATCGACAAGCTCTGAGCCGCGCGCTTAGCAACCCTCTTGAAAGGATACTCACCATGATTCAACCCTCCACTTCCACCGGCGCCCGCCGTCCGCTGGCCGCTGCCGTGTGTTCGGTCGCCGTGCTGCTGGCACTGGCGGCCTGCAACAAGGCCGACGACGGCAAGACCGTCGGCCAGTCGATCGACTCCGGCATTGCCAAAACCGAGCAGGCCGCCAAGGATGCCGGCAACGCCATGAAAGAGGCCAGCAAGGACGCGCAGGCGTCAGGCAGCCAGGCCACGACGACCATGGGCGAAAAAATTGACGATGCGGTGATCACCACCTCGGTCAACGCCAGCTTCGCCAAAGATGCGGACTTGAGCGCCATCAAGATCAATGTCGACACCAAGGACGGTGTTGTCACGCTGAACGGTCCGGCGCCCACGGCTGCCGCCAAGGACAAGGCCACCGATCTGGCCAGGCAGGTCAAGGGTGTGACCTCGGTCAACAACCAGCTGGTGGTCAAGGCCGGCTGACCGGTCGCCTGAGCCACCTGCCGCGCCCCCGGGCGCGGCTTTTTTTGGCTGGGTGTCGGTGCCAGGCGCAAAAAAAAGGACCGGCATACATGCCGGTCCCCTTCTTTTTGACCCGGCGCGAGCGCCAGGTCATGCCGCCTTGAAATTAAGGACGGACGACGATGTCGTTGCGCACGGCGCGGACATTTTTGGTGTCACGTGCAAGGGCTTCAGCCTGGGCTTTTTCGGTGGCCGATTTGGCAAAGCCGGACAGTTGCACCGTGCCGTTCAGCGTTTCCACGTTGAGGGCAGTGGCGGAAACGGTTTTGTCGGCAGCAAACTTGGCTTTGACGGCAGTGGTGATGGCGGCATCGTCCACGTAGGCGCCAGCTGTCTGCTGGCCACGCCCCACGGCGCAACCGGTGCTGATGATGGTGATGCCGGCGAGGGCGGCGAAGGCAATTGCGCGAGCGTATTTCATGGTGTTTTCCTTGAGTTGGTGAATGTGTTTGGTGCGAAGAGTTGGAAAGCTCGCCGACTGACGGCACCACGCCGGTCGGCTTGCATAGGGGTTCTATCGATGGCGGTCTGGCGGCCCGCCGTGCATCAGCGACCGCACGACGCCCGACATTTCAGTTGACTTGATCAATGCCAGGGCCACACCCGTCAGCGAGATGAGGCGCCAGGGCCGGAACAGCACCACGGCAGCGCCGGTGGCCGCTGCGATCCCCAGCAATTTGACGGGCTGTTCCCGCGCAAAGTCTTGCACCAGGGGGGTGGTCACATCCAGCGCCAGATGGGCCGGGTGTGAACGCCACCACGAAGCGGCGACCTGCTTCACCAAGTCCCAGGAGCCGGAAGACGCATCAATGCCGCTTTCGCGGATGTCTTCGCTGCTGGCGTCTGCCTGACCGGGCTGGTCCGTTTCGGGCTCTTCGCCGTTCATGTCGCGAACAACCGCCTGGCGGCTTGCGGCAAGCCGTTCCACGGCGGAGAGGTGGGCAGTTGTCATAAATCGGTCGGGGAATGGTTCACGCAGCAGAACGCAATGCTTGTGCATCGCGGTCGAACTGTGCCTTGACTTCCGAAAAATGGCTTGGAGGCATGGGTTTGCGCGCTTTGACGAAAGCCGCCACGGTCAATACCAATGCGACCGCGGGCACGGCGACCAGGGCCCAGTGAAACTGGCTGGTCGCGGCGCCCAGCATGAGCGCCACGCCGGCCAGCACCAGGAACACCATCGCGCCGATCAGGACCAGCATCCAGGCAACCAGCCGCTGGACCAGGTCCACGCCGGCTTCGGAGGCCTCTTCACGGATCAGTTCGGCATAACCCCCCAGATGATCGATCAGGAGATTGGGCCGGCGAATCAGTGTCGAGATAAACGGGTGGAGCATGGCGGGAGCGGTCGCAGAGGGTGACGGGTCAGTGAATCAATAGCGGGAATCGCGTTTGCGGGCGGACGCCACCAGCAATGCCACGGTGGCACCCACGGCAGCGGCAATCAGCACGGCCTTAACCGGCTCGTTGGCCACATAACGGGTGGTGGCATCGGCATAACGGTGCATGGAGCGCTGGGCACGTTCGCTGGCTTCGGCCGCCATGTCCATGCTCTGGCGTGCCAGCTTCTGGGCTTGCGTCGCGAGCTTGTCGACCATCGGGTCGATGCTGCCGCGCAGTTGGCGGACCTTGCTTTCTGCCTTGTCGAGGGTGTCATTGGCCAGGCTGCGGCTGGTCTCGACGGCGTGTTCCGCGCCATTGATCATCTGATCGGACAGGTGGCGTGCGCCGGCCAGGGCGTCGTTGGTCGAGGGGATGCTGGAGCTGGTGGTTTTCATGTCGGGTTCCTGGTAGTGGTACGGGAAGCCGTCACCCCGGCTTCGGGGTGAGGCTGGAAGCGGCGGGAATCAGTGGGGATCAGTTTCTTTTCATGAGGCCAACCACGAAGCTGACCACCGCAAAGATTGCGAAGATGAAGAACAGGATCTTGGCGATTTCAACGGCGCCGGCGGCGATGCCGCCGAAGCCGAAGACGGCAGCAATCAGTGCAATCACCAGAAAGACAACGGAATAGTGAAGCATGTCAATCTCCTTGCAGGGCGGTGCCCATGGGTTGCGGCGCTCGCAATCGAAACACCTGCGGCAAGCTTAGGCGGCCGGAGGTGAATCGTTCATCGGTGTGTGCCGGATGGCCCTGTGGGGTTGCACGATGACGCGGTGTAGGACGCAGCCGATCATGATGGGCCGTGACCTCGATGCCAAGTCACGGGCTGGGCGGGGAGATGAACAGCGCTTGCCGCCGGGACTGGGCCTGATGGCCGGGCAGGATCAGGATGCCAGCGCGATTTTGGGCAGCACCGCAAAAATGCGCGTGCCCTCGCCGGGGCTCGAGCTGACCGTGAGCTTGCCGCCTGCAGCCTCAACGCGGTGCCGCATGCCGGCCAGACCGTGGCTGGCCGGGCTGATTTTCAGCCTGTCGAAACCCTTGCCGTCGTCCTTGACCTCGACGGCGATGTAGCTGTCAAAGTTGTGCAGGCTGATCTCGGCCTGCCGCGCCTCCGCATACTTGCCGATGTTGGTCAGCGACTCCTGCACCAGGCGGTAGACCGTGAGTTGCGCGGCGCCACCCAGTTCGACCATTTCGAGGTCGGTGCTGATGCTCAGGCCCGACCGGTCCTCGAATTCCCGCGCCAGAATCTCCAGCGAGGCGACCAGGCCCAGGTGCGACAGCGACGAGGGGCGCAAGTCCTCGACGATGCGGCGCTTCAGCGCAATGCCGCTGTTGAGGGTCTCGATCAGATGCTGGATGCGCTCGGTGGCCTCGGGTGAGATGGCGCCGAGCCGCGACTTGATGCGGGCCACGTCAAGCTTGGCTGCCGTCAGCAGGGCGCCCAGTTCATCGTGCAGTTCCCGGGCCAGGTGGCCGCGCTCGTCCTCTCGCACCTGCTGCAGGTGGGTGGCCAGTTCGGCCAGCGTGGCGGTACGGTCGCGCACCTCCTTGTCGAGCTGGTCGCGTTCGCGCTGCAGGGATTCCTGCTCGCGTTTGCCGGAGTCCAGCAGCGCCCGTGTTTGCCGCAAATACATGTAAAACGCCAGCAAACCGGCCAGCGCCATGACCGCAATGCCCAGGCGCGCCAGCTGCAGTGATCTGGCAATCTGCGACTGCGCGACCTGTATCTGGGTATTGCTGGACTGGATCAACTTGCCGATCTGGCTGCGGATGGCTTTCATCTGCTCCATGCCGACGTCGGTGGTGAGCACAAATTTCCAGGCCTCCTCGTTGCCCTGTTTGCGCATGCGCACGCTCAGGTCCATCTCTGCGAGCTTGCGCGACACGTTGCGCGACAGCATCGCGAACTCCGCCAGATCGGCGGGGTAGGGCGCGTAAAGCCGGCGCAGGGCGTCCAGCGTCTGGTTGATGTCCGCGGTCGCGACGTCGTAAGGCTCGAGGTATTTGGGGTCCCCGGTGAGCAGGTAGCCGCGCTGGCCGGTTTCGGCGTCCAGCATGTGTTGCAGCAGGCGATTGACGACGCTGCGGGTTTCCTGCGCCGCTTCAATGCTGGTGGTAGCCTGGGTGGACAGGCGGAAACCGGCCTCGTTGATGAAGATCAAAATGGCGGCCGCCAGCACTGCCAGAGGCAGGCTGATCGCCATTTTGGGTATTGCAAACCATCTCATCCTGATCTCCGGTCCTATTTCAATCGATAATTCGTGAATAATCGCTTTTGAGACGAAAAGCCCGGCGGTAATTACGTGGCGCCGTGTCGAAGCATTGTGCCGCGTTGAAACGAAGACCTTGAAAAGGAATTGAAATGATCAAAATTGGAATTGTTGATGACCATGCCATCGTGCGTTCGGGGCTCAAACAGTTCTTTTCCGACCAGGTCGACCTGCGAGTGGTCGGTGAAGCGGCCAGCGGCCGGGAAGCCATTGACCTGGTGCGCAATGTGGAACTCGACATTCTGGTCATGGACCTCTCCATGCCGGGCCAAAGCGGCATCGATGCGCTGGCCATGATCCGTGCCAAGGCGCCCGATGTCGGTATCCTGATCCTCAGTGGTTACCCCGAGGAGCATTACGCCGTCAACCTGATCCGCCAGGGCGCCAGCGGTTACCTGAACAAGGAGTGCGACCCGATGGAAATCGTCAACGCCATCCGCGTGATTTCCCTGGGCAAGCGCTACATCACGCCGGCCGTGGCCGAGTTGCTGGCGCAGCAGCTCAACCGCAAGAATGACGCAACGCCGCATGAGCAACTCTCCGAGCGTGAATTCCAGGTGTTCCTGAAGCTTGCCAAGGGCGAAACCGCCGGCGACATTGCCAAGGCCCTGTCACTGAGTGTCAAAACCGTCAGCACCTACCGGACCCGCGTGATGGAAAAGATGAGCCTCGCATCCAACAGCGACCTGACTTACTACGCCCTGAAGAACAAGCTGATTGATTGAGGGCAGGACGGCGCCGGTCGGCTATTGCGCCAGGCCGTAGTCGACCAGTGCATCAATTTCATTGGATTTGTCAAAAACCGCGTCCACGCCGAGCTGGACGCAACGCTTGCGGATATCTGCCGTCGCGTAGTTGCTCAGCACAATCACCTTCTGATGCGCCTTGCGGCCGCGGCAGGCTTCCAGTACCCCCAGCCCGCTTCCCTGCTTGAGGAAAAGGTCAACAATGGCCAGATCCCATGCCTGACCGTCTTTTCCGAGCCAGTCCTTGGCCTCGTTTTCCGTTTCCGCCGTACCCACGGCATCAATACCGACAAGTTCTTCAAGCGTCGCTATGAGGTTGTCCCGGATGGTCGCGTTGTCTTCGACGATGTAAGTTTTTAGTCCCACGGATCTTCAATTCGGTCTGATAAATAGATCTGTTAACTAATGTGTCTATGTTTGCCAGGTGATTCTGACAGGCTGCTTGTGAACGACCTGTAGGAAGTTGCCTACAGTGTGGCGCTGTAGGTTAGCACTGACATACGGCCATGGTAGCAGCCGATGGTTTGGCCGGCGCCTGCCTTTCATACTGGCTGTTCAATGATTTTTTATTGAACACCCCACTTGCTGGCCAGGCGGGTCTGGTTTCGACGAAACCTCATCAACAGAGCGCCGCACATTTATGAACAATTTCCCTCCAGCCTTCCTGAAGCTTCGCGACGCACTGTGGGCCAGGATTGCTGCGGTGTTCATCGCAGTTCTGCTCTTGCTGATGCTGCTGCTTGTTTTTTTTCCGTGGGACATGCTGCGCGGACCGGTGAATCGCTACGTCAGTGAGCAGACCGGGCGCAAGTTCGAGATCACGCGCAAGCTCGATGTCAAATTGGGCCGTACCACCCGGATCCTGGCCGACGGCATTGAGTTCGCCAATCCCTCCTGGGCCCGCGACCCCTACCTGGTCAAGGCTGAGGCGGCAGAGATCCAGGTCAGGTTCTGGCCCTTGCTCAGCGGGCGCATCGAGCTGCCCCTGGTCAGCCTGCACAAGCCCGAGCTCGGGCTGCAGATCGAGCCTGACGGAAAACGCACCTGGTCGCTGGGCAAGGACACTTCCGACGAAAGCAAGGTTCCGGCGATCGGCCAGCTGCTGATTGACCAGGGCGTTGTGAAATACCTTGCAAGCGCCCAGGGCGCGGACATCACCGCCGATGTGGGTCTTGCCGCGGAGGCCGCTTCCGAATTGCCGCTGACCTACAAAGCCAAAGGCAAATGGAAAGGCGAGATTTTCACGGCGCAGGGCAGAACAGGCGGCGTGCTGCAGCTGAGCGCAGACACCGCGGGCATGTTTCCACTGGAGATCAACGCTGCTGCAGGCGCCACACGCCTGAAGGCCAAGGGGTCGGTGACCAACCTTTCCGAAGTTGGCAGCATCGACGCCACATTCGAACTGGAAGGCCGCAGCCTCGAGGACCTGTACAAGCTGGTCGGGGTGGTGCTGCCCGGAACGCCCCCCTACAAGTTGCGCGGACAACTGAACAAGCAGGGACGGAGCTGGGCAGTCAGCCAGATCAACGGGGTGCTGGGCAAATCGGACCTGAGCGGAGCGCTCACGTTCAACAACACCAAACCCGTCCCGCTGTTGACCGGCAAGGTCCAGTCACGGCTGCTCGACTTCGAAGACCTGGGGCCCATCATCGGGCTGTCTTCGGACAATGCCCCGCCGGCAATGGCGAAAACCACGACCGCGAAAAAACGGCCGGCGCGTGCGGGCCGCGTGTTGCCCGACGCAAAGCTGGACTTTGCCCGGCTGAAGGCCATGAATGCCAATGTGTCCTGGAACGCCGCGAAGATCCTGCATGTCAAGGCCTTGCCGCTGGATCGCATGAGTGCCGACATCAAGCTCGACGACGGTGTGCTGCAGCTCAACCCCCTGAAACTGGGCGTTGCCGGCGGTGAGCTGGCGGGGCGGCTGGCCATCAACAGCAAGGTGTCGCCGACGGTGATTGAAACCCGGCTGGACGCGCGCGCCATCGAGCTCAACCGCCTGTTCCCGACCATTGAAACCACCAAAAGCAGCCTGGGGCGGATCAGCGGCCAGGTGGATCTCAAGGGCAGCGGCAACTCGACCGCCCAGGTGCTCGCTTCCTCATCCGGCAATGTGGCTTTCCTGATGGGCTCCGGGCAGATCAGCAACATCCTGCTGGAGTTCATGGGGCTGGACGGCGGCGAGATCATCAAGTTTCTGGTGCGTGGCGACCGCAATGTGCGACTGCGCTGTGCGGCTGCGGCTTTTGACGTGCAGAAGGGCCTGATGACCAGCAAGGCGATCGTGCTGGACACGGTCGATACGGTGATTGTCGGCGCCGGCACCATCAGCCTGGCCGATGAGACCTTGAATATCCGGCTGGAGCCTTCGCCCAAGGACGCCAGCATCCTGAGTATGCGTTCGCCGCTGAACATTGGCGGAACCTTCGGGGCGCCGACCGCTGCGCCCGACAAGGGCGCGCTGGCAGGCCGTGCCGCCGTTGGGCTGGCACTTGCGGTCCTCAATCCGTTGCTGGCGCTGGCTGCGACCATAGAAACCGGCCCCGGGCAGGATGCCGACTGCAAGCAGGTGATCCAGCAGGCGGCGGCCCCGCGTGCTGCGGCTGCCGTCCCGGCAGGCTCCGTCAAATAGCCTTCAGGTTCCCGCGTTGCCGGTGCCGCAGACCGGGCAGGCCGGATGGCGCGGCACGCGCACCTCGTTCCATTCCATGCTGCGGGCATCGACCATCAGCAGGCGGCCGGTCAGGGGCCGCCCGATGCCGCACAGCAGCTTGAGGGCCTCGGCGGCCTGTGCCGTTCCCACCATGCCAACCAGCGGCGCAAACACGCCCATGGTGGCGCATTGGGCTTCCTCGACGGTTTCCGAGGGCGGGAACACGCAGGCATAACAGGGCGAATCCGGCTGGCGCGGGTCATACACGGCCACCTGGCCGTCGAAACGGATGGCCGCCCCCGACACCAGCGGCTTGTGATGCTTGATGCAGGCGCGGTTGATGGCCTGGCGCGTGGCGAAGTTGTCGCAGCAGTCCAGCACCAGGTCCACCTGAGGCAGCAAGCCGTCGAGCAGGGCGTCGTCGGCGCGCTCCGTGATGGCGCTGACGTGGACATCGGGATTGATGTCGGCAATCGCCTGGCGCACGGATTCGGCCTTGAACTGGCCGACACGCGACAGGGTGTGGGCGATTTGCCGCTGCAGGTTGGTGGTGTCGACGCGGTCGTGGTCCACCACGGTGATGTGGCCGACACCGGCGCTGCCCAGATACAGCGCCACGGGTGAGCCCAGGCCGCCGGCCCCGACAATCAGCACGCGCGCCGACAGCAGTGCGCTTTGCCCCTCGACCCCGACCTCATCGAGCAGGATGTGCCGGGAATAGCGCAGCAGCTGACTATCGTTCATGGAGCGGGCGTGCGCCGGAGCTGCGGGATGGCACGCGGGTCGCCCCGGCGCCCGCCGTGCTGTCCGGCACTCAGTTTTCCTTCTTCTCTTCCTTGCGCTCGACGATGGTCTTGCTGACCAGCACGGGACGGCCCTTGAGCTGATTCAGGGCCTGGGCCAGCTGGAAGTCCTTGTCGCTGCCGAACTCGGGTGGCCGGCGCTGTTCAGGGCTCTTTTTCGATTCTTCCTCGAGGCGCTTGAGGGCTTCCTCGCGGGCTTTTTCACGGCCCGGGTCCTTGGCCTCGGCGCCCTGCCCGCTGCCCAGGTGTTTCTCGAGATCGGCTTCGCGGGTGCGCAAGGCGGCAAACGGGCTGCCTTCAGCGGTGTCGTCGACCATCACGTCCGGCACAATGCCCTTGGCCTGGATGGACTTGCCGCTGGGCGTGTAATAACGCGCCGTGGTGAGCTTCAGTCCGGTGTCCGGGCCCAGCGGACGCACTGTCTGCACCGAGCCCTTGCCGAAGGTCTGGTTGCCCATGATGGTGGCGCGTTTGTAATCCTGCAGGGCACCGGCCACGATCTCGCTGGCCGATGCCGAGCCTTCGTTGACCAGCACCACCAGCGGCACGGTCTTGACCGCCGCAGGCAGGCGCTTGAGCGGGTCGGCGGCATTGCGGCGCTGGTAGAACTCGGGCGCGGCCTTGTAGGTGAACTTGCTTTCGGGCAACTGGCCGTTGGTGGACACCACGGTGACGTTTTCCGGCAGGAAGGCGGCCGATACCGCCACGGCGGCGTCCAGCAGGCCGCCCGGGTCATTGCGCAGGTCCAGCACCAGCCCCTTCAGGTTGGGGTCCTGCTTGTAGATCTGTTCGAGCTTGGTGACGAAGTCCTCGACAGTGCGCTCCTGGAACTGGCTCAGGCGGATCCAGGCATAACCCGGCTCGATCACCTTGCTGCGTACCGACTGGGTGCGGATTTCCTCGCGCGTGATGGTCACCGGGAAGGTCCGGTTTTCATCCTTGCGGAAAATCATCAGCACCACCTTGGTCCGGGGTTCGCCGCGCATTTTCTTGACGGCTTCGTTGAGGGTCAGGCCCTTGACGGCGGTGTCGTCGATTTTGGTGATCAGGTCATTCGGCTTGAGGCCGGCGCGGTCGGCGGGCGACCCTTCGATCGGCGAGACCACTTTGACCAGGCCGTCTTCCTGCGCGATTTCAATGCCGACGCCGACAAACCGGCCGCTGGTGCCTTCGCGGAATTCCTTGAAGGACTTCTTGTCGAAATACACCGAATGCGGATCCAGACTGGCAACCATGCCCGAAATGGCGTCGGAGATCAGTTTTTTCTCGTCCACCGGCTCGACATAGTCGGTCTTGACCATGCCGAACACCGCCGCGAGTTGCTGCAACTCTTCCAGCGGCAGCGGGGTCAACCCGCCGCGTGCGACGGCCTGCAATTGCACCGTGGTCAGTGCTCCGGCCACCGCGCCGATGGAGATCCAGCCTGCAATCTTGAGTTTCTGACCCATAAATACCTTCGTTCGCCTAGATTAAAGACACTTGCCACAGATTTTGAACCAATATACACCTTGGAGAAAGGCCCCGGCTTGCAGTTCCCGTGCCATACGCCTCAGGGGCGGGAAATGTTTCAAATGGCAGCTGCTTTACACGCGCTTGACATTCAGGACTTGCCCTGGGCGGCGACAGCCGCCGCGGCTGTGGCAATCGCCTCGCTGTCGCCGAGGTAGTAGTGGCGCAAGGGCTTGAGGTCGGCATCGAGTTCGTACACCAGCGGAATGCCGTTGGGGATGTTCAGGCCAACGATGTCCTGGTCGGAAATGTTGTCCAGGTACTTGACCAGCGCCCGGATGGAGTTGCCATGCGCCGCCACCAGGATGCGTTTGCCGGCGCGGATGGCCGGCGCCATGGCTTCGTTCCAGAAGGGCAGCACGCGCGCCACCGTGTCTTTGAGGCACTCGGTCAGGGGCACTTCGCCGGGCTGGAGCCGGGCGTAACGCGGGTCCCTGCCTTCCCAGCGTTCATCGTCGGGGGTCAGCGCCGGCGGCGGCGTGTCGTAGCTGCGGCGCCAGGCCAGCACCTGCGCGTCGCCGTATTTTTTGGCCGTCTCGGCCTTGTTCAGGCCCTGCAGCGCACCGTAGTGCCGCTCGTTCAGGCGCCAGCTGTGCACCACCGGTAGCCAGGTGCGGTCCATTTCGTCGAGGGTGTGCCACAGCGTGCGGGTCGCGCGCTTGAGCACGCTGGTGTAAGCCACATCGAAGTCGTAGCCCTCGCTTTTGAGCAGCTTGCCGGCGGCAATGGCCTGTGCGACGCCGGTGGGCGTGAGGTCCACATCGGCCCAGCCGGTGAAGCGGTTTTCCAGGTTCCAGGTTGATTCGCCGTGACGGATGAGCACAAGTTTGTACATGGGGTGACGCAGTTCAGGAGTGGAATGGGGGAATGGGTGGGGCGCAAAACCGGGTGCGCGGCGGGGTGCGCGCAGCCATCTTCACCCCTGCATTCTAAAATCAGCGATTAACCGCAAAACCCTGAAGGACTCAAAGTGAAATTTCTCATCGATAACTGGATGCTGATCGCCATCGCGCTGGCATCCGGCGGCATGCTGGTGTGGCCCCTGATTTCCAGTGGCATGGCGGCCGGATCGCTCAGCGCCACCGGGGCCGTGCAACTGATCAACCGTGACAAGGCCGTGGTGATTGATGTCAGCGAGGAGGAGGAGTTTGCCGGCGGCCATGTGGTGGGCGCCAAAAACATTCCCTTGGGCCAGCTGGAGGAAAAGCTGCCCGCCACCGTCAAGAACAAGGCCATGCCGCTGATCCTGGTGTGCCCCACCGGCTCCCGCGCCAACCGGGCGCTGGCCACGGCCAAGAAACTCGGCTACGAGCAGGCCCAATGCCTGGCCGGCGGGCTGAAATCCTGGAAAGAGGCTAACCTGCCCCTTGAGAAGGCCTGATTCGCGGGCTGTCCCCTGAACCCGACCGGAGAAGATGTCCATGCAAACCGTCAAGATCTACCTGACCGCCAGCTGTCCTTACTGCATTCACGCCAAACAACTGCTCAAGCAGCGCGGGGTCGAGGCCATCGAGGAAATCCGCGTGGACATGCAGCCGGCCGAGCGCCAGAAGATGATGGAGATCACCGGCCGGCGCACCGTGCCGCAGATTTTTATCGGCGACACCCATGTCGGCGGCTGCGACGACCTGGTGGCGCTGGACGGCCAGGGCGGCTTGCTGCCGCTGCTCAACAGCTGAGGCCCTCTTCGCCGGCGCCGCTGCGCCGGGCACACCTGAGATAATGGACCGTGCCTGCTGCGCGCGCCGCAGGTTTTATTTTTTCCCAGCCTTCCGAAAGATTCACCATGGCCGAAGCCAACCTTGACCCCGTATTCCAGATCCAGCGCGTCTACCTCAAGGACATTTCGCTGGAGCAGCCCAATTCGCCTGAAATCCTGCTGAACCAGGAGCAGCCCGCGGTCGACATCCAGCTCGGCGTGGACGCCCTGCCGATCACCGATGGCCTGTACGAAGTCAGCGTGACCGCCACCGTGCACACCAAGATCGAGGACAAGACCGTGTTTTTGGTCGAAGCCAAGCAGGCCGGCATTTTTGAAATCCGCAACATGCCGCCCGAGCAGCTCAACGCCGTGCTGGGCATCGCCTGCCCGCAGATCGTTTATCCCTACCTGCGCGGCAATGTCGCCGACGTGATCCAGCGCGGGGGTTTTCCGCCGGTCAACCTGGCCGAGATCAACTTCCAGGCCATGTTCGAGCAGCAGCAGGCCGCCGCGGCTTCTGCAGCGCAGGAAACCCCGCAAATCATCGTCTGATCGCGGCGCCTGCCGGTTTCTGACCGCCATGAAAATTGCCGTCCTCGGCGCCGGAGCCTGGGGCACCGCGCTGGCCATCAGCGCCGCCCGGGCGGCTTCTGCCTCGTCTTCCGCGGCCCCGCGGCACCAGGTCAGCCTGTGGGCGCGTGATCCGGCGCAACTGGCGGACATGCGGGCGCAGCGCATCAACACCCGCTACCTGCCGGGTTTTGCGTTGCCGCCTTCCCTGCTGCTGGCCGGCGGCTCGGACGCCTCGCTGCCTGCCTTGCTGGCCGGTCAGGACCTGGTCGTCATCGCCACACCGATCGCCGGCCTGCGCGGCATGTTGCAGCGCCTGCAGGGCCTCCCCGCGCCGGTGGCCTGGCTGTGCAAGGGCTTTGAGGCGCCGCTGCCCGGTCCCTCTGCAAATTTAGCGCCTTTCGGGCTGCTGGCCCATGAAATACGGGCGCAGGCAGCTATCAATTTAAGAGCGGGTGCGCTCAGCGGCCCGAGTTTTGCGCAGGAGGTCGCGCGCGGCCAGCCGACCGCGCTGGTGGCGGCCAGCGAACATGCCGAAGTGCGCGAGGCGCTGGTGGCGGCTTTCCACGGACCGGCGCTGCGGGTTTATGCCAACGACGACATCATCGGCGTCGAGGTCGGCGGCGCGGTCAAGAATGTGCTGGCGATCGCGACCGGCCTGTGCGACGGCCTGAACCTGGGCCTGAACGCCCGCGCCGCGCTGATCACGCGCGGCCTGGCCGAGATGACACGGCTGGGTCTGGCACTGGGCGCCCGCGCCGAAACCTTCACCGGCCTGTCCGGCCTGGGCGACCTGGTGCTGACGGCCACCGGCGACCTGAGCCGCAATCGCCAGGTCGGCCTGTTGCTGGCCAAGGGTGAGTCGCTGGCCCAGGCGGTGCAGTCGCTGGGCCATGTGGCCGAAGGCGTGTACTGCGCCCGCACCGTGGTGCAGCGCGCCCAGGGCCTGGGCGTGGAGATGCCGATCTCCGAAGCCGTCGTGGCGTTGCTCGACGGCCAGCTCCAGCCGGCCGAAGCCGTGGCGCTGCTGATGGGCCGCGATCCGGCGGACGAACTGCGCCAGGAAGCCTGGCGGCCGGTCTGAACCAGGGTTGAGGATGTTTTGGGGCTTTATCCCCCGTCCTGCTTGCGTCACCAGCTACTGAATTCATAGCAATTCGTGTCGTGCTGGTCATCGCGGACCTGCGCCGGGATATCCACATGCCGAATTCATGCACGGGAATCCCATCCGACCGTCATGTTTGCACGCGAGCGCAGCGCACGCGGCCACATGACGTCCCCCTCCATCGCCCAGCGGGGCGAGGGGGGCCAGCGGAGGGAGTGGGGAGTCAAGTCCTGCTGTCGGCGGCAAACCAGGATCGCAGCGAGATGGGGCCATTGATCAGGCCCGCTGTTGCAACTTCTCAATTCTCTCGCCCATGCGCGAGAGCAGATACCACCACTCGCTGTCGTCCTCGCGATAGGTGCGCACGGCGCCGGCGCGGACGAGAATCTTGCGCAACTCGTCGTCTTCAAAACCACCGAGGTGTTTTTTGAGGACGTCGAAGGAACGGTCGGTGAAACTTTTGTGGCTCAGGAAATGCCGGGCGGTTTCCTCGGCCATGAACTCGGTTTTGTACTGCTGCTGCAGGGCCTGCAACTGGTGCCGGAACTGCTGGCGGTTCACGGCAAAGGTCACAAGCCCGCCGACCAGGGTGCCGAGCAGGGTGAACAGGGGCGTCAGGAGGCTGGGGTCCATGGGTGTCGGGCCGCTCAGGGCGTGATGGAACGAGCCCGCATTATTGCGGCGAATCAAGTCCCGCGAAGAAATTCATCCTTGCCATGCGCTGCGCCTTTGCCGCTGCACTAAACTGTTCCTGAACACGCGGCGCCTGACCAGCGTGTTCGTCGCCGACCTTTTTTTCAACCGCCTTCGGGAGCCTGCCATGGACAACACCAGCAAAGAAAAACTGATCACCGACATGAAGGTTGTTCTCGCCGACGTGGAGGGCCTGCTCAAGGCTGCCACGGCCGCCACCGGCGAAACCGCCGCCGCCCTGCGCGAAAAGGCCGCCGTCAAACTCAAGCTCGCCACCGAGAAGCTCACCGGCCTGCAGGAAGCGGCGCTGCTCAAGGGCAAGGAGGCCGCCAAGGTCACCGACGAGTATGTGCACGCCAATCCCTGGAAGGCTGTCGGCATTGCCGCCGCGGCCGGCTTCCTGATTGGCCTGCTGGTCAACCGCAAGTAGCCGGTACCAGGCCCAGCCATGGATCCGGCTGACAGCGGCACGCCACCGCGCCTGCTCGCCTCCCTGCGCCAGCTCGCGCTCACGGCGCTGGCGATGGCGCACACGCGCTTGGCGCTCGCCGGTCTTGAACTCGAGGAGGAACTGCAGCGCCTGATCGGGCTGTTGCTGAGCCTGCTGGGGCTGCTGGTGTTTGGCCTGATGGGTGTGCTGATGCTGAGCTTCACCGTGGTGCTGGCCGTCGATGCCAGCCAGCGGGTGGCGGTGATGGCTGGATTCGCCGTCGCCTACCTGGGGCTGGCCGGCGGTCTGGTGTGGCGCGTGCGTCGCATGCTGGCTGAGCGGCCGCCTTTCCTGCAGGCGACGCTGGCTGAGATGGCGCGCGACCGCGAGGCGCTGCAGGCGGCTTCCGCCACCCCCCTCACCGACACCAAGGATGGCCATGGATGATGCTGCAGGCCAGCGCGACCTCAGAAAGCAGGCGCTGCTGTTGCGCTCGGCCGCCGAACGCGCCGAACTGGCCCATACCGTCGGCGCGGTGCGCCAGTCGGCGACGCTGTTCGGCAGGGCGGTGCCGGGCAAGGTCATGGGCAGGGGATTGCCGCTGGCGCTGGGCCTGCTCAAACGCGCGCCCCTGATCAGCCCCGTGTTGTCGCTGGCGCTCGCAGGTGTGCGCCGGCCGGCGGTCCGTTACGCAGCGCTGGCGGCGGGGGGCGCGTGGCTCGCCTGGAAAGGCTGGCAGTGGGCGGGCGCGCAGCGTGGCGAGGCTTCCGTGCCTGCCGCTGCCGCTCGGTCACCGGCTGCGGATGCTCCTGAATAGATAGCTGCTTGCCCAGTCAGGACGGGGGCTGGCGGCCGATTTGATGCCTCAGATCTCGAGGTTGTCGATCAAACGCGTGGTGCCCAGCCTGGCTGCACCCAGAACCACCAGAGGCGCGTCCTTGTCACCGGCGTCCGGCGGCAGCAAGTCGCCGCGGCGGCGCACCGTCAGGTAATCGGGCTGCCAGCCGCGTGCCGCCAGGGCCCGCATGGCTTGTTCTTCAAGCACCTGACCTTGTGCCAGGCCTTGCGCCTTCACCGCTTGGCCAAGGGCCTGCAGCGCGCGCGACAGATGCACCGCCTCGCTGCGCTCCTGTGCCGACAGATAGCCGTTGCGCGAGGACAGCGCCAGGCCGTCGGCTGCGCGCAGGGTTTCGCCGGGCACGATCTCCAGCGGCAGCGCGAACTGCTGCACCATGCGCCGCACGATCATCAATTGCTGGTAGTCCTTCTTGCCGAACATCGCGATGCCTTGCGGCTTGCCGGCGAACACGCTGGAGAACAGCTTCATCACCACGGTGCTGACGCCGACAAAAAATCCGGGCCGGAAGTGGCCCTCGAGGATGTCGGCGAGTTCGGCCGGCGGGTGCACCTTGTAGGTCTGCGGCTCGGGGTACAGGTCGGTCTCGCGCGGCGCAAACAGCACATCGCAGCCGGCGCCACGCAAACGTTCGCAGTCGGCTTCCCAGGTGCGCGGGTAGCTGTCGAAGTCCTCGTGCGGCGCGAACTGCAGGCGGTTCACAAAAATGCTGGCCACGGTCACGTCGCCCAGCGGTCTGGCCTGGTTCACCAGCGCGATGTGGCCGTCGTGCAGGTTGCCCATGGTGGCCACAAAAGCCGGGCGCTGGAACGGTGCGAGCGCGGCGCGCAGGTCGGTGATGGTGTGAACAATTTTCATGCGGTGCGAACAGGGTTCATTTTCGTGAGGCCGGAGCTGGAGGGGCGAATATACAGGCTCACCACGCATGCAGTGCATCAACCGGAAAGCTGCCGTCTTTGACAGCACGCACATAGGCCTGCATCGCGCCCTGCACGCTGTGCGCGTCGGCCATGAAGTTGTGCACGAACTTAGGCATCTTGCCGAGGTTCATGCCCAGCATGTCGTGCAGCACCAGCACCTGTCCAGCGGTGCCGGCGCCGGCGCCTATGCCTATGGTTGCGCAGCGGGAAAGCTCCTTGGTCAGCGTGGCGGAGAGGGCGGCCGGCACCATCTCCAGCACCAGCATGGCCGCGCCGGCATCCTGCAAGGCATGCGCCTGGCTGCGCAGGATGGCGGCGGCGTCCTCGCTGCGGCCCTGCACGCGGTAGCCGCCCAGCGCATGCACGGTTTGCGGTGTCAGCCCCAGGTGCGCGCAGACCGGGATGCCGCGTTCAACCAGGAAAAACACCGTCTCGGTGGTCCAGCCACCGCCTTCGAGCTTGACCATGTGGGCGCCGGCCTGCATCAGCACTGTGGCGCTGCGCAGCGCCTGCTCCTTCGATTCGTGGTAACTGCCGAAAGGCAGGTCGGCGATCAGCCAGGCGGTGGCCTGGGCGCGGCGCAGGCCGCGCGCCACACAGTCGGTGTGGTGCCGCATGGCCTCGAGGGTCACGCCCACCGTGCTGCCCAGTCCCTGGCAGACCATGCCCAGCGAGTCACCGACCAGGATGCATTCGACGCCGGCCGCGTCGGCCACGGCGGCGAAGGTCGCGTCGTAAGCGGTCAGCATGGTGATTTTTTCGCCCTGCGCATGCATCTCGCGAAGGCGCGGCAGGCTCACGGGCTTGCGCGAGGCAGCGGGCGGCGCGGCGGGCAGGGTGCCATACGGGCTTGCGTTGCCAGCGGCCGATGCTGGGGCGGGGACCTGCGTCATGGTTTTGCGTCCGGCGCAGAACGAGTCATGCCCAGGCGCTCCAGCAGGGCCACATCGGCGCCCGTGTCGGGGTTGCCAGTGGTCAACAGCTTGTCGCCATAAAAGATGGAATTGGCACCAGCCAGGAAACACAGGGCTTGCACCGCATCGCCCATTTGCTGGCGGCCGGCCGACAGGCGCACCCGTGCCTTCGGCATGGTGATGCGTGCCACAGCAATTGTGCGCACGAATTCAAACGGGTCCAGGTCTTTCTGGTCGGCCAGTGGCGTGCCTTCAACCTTGACCAGGTTGTTGATCGGCACCGACTCGGGATAGGGTGACAGGTTGGCGAGTTCGGCCACAAGGCCGGCGCGCTGACGTCTCGTTTCGCCCATGCCGACAATACCGCCGCAGCAGACCTTCACGCCCGCTCCGCGCACGCGTGCCAGGGTGTCCAGACGGTCCTGGTAGTCGCGCGTGGTGATGATGTCGCCGTAGAAGTCGGGCGCGCTGTCGAGGTTGTGGTTGTAGTAGTCCAGGCCTGCGCTCTGCAGTGTTTGTGCATGGCCGTCTTCCAGCATGCCCAGGGTGGCACAGGTCTCCAGGCCGAGCGCCTTGACGGTGCGCACCAGTTCGGCGACTTTTTCAATATCGCGGTCTTTCGGCGCGCGCCAGGCCGCGCCCATGCAAAAACGCGTGGCGCCAGCGTCCTTGGCGCGTTGGGCCGCCAGCTTCACCTCCTCTGGCTCCATCAGCTTGGTGGCTTCCACGCCGGTGTCGAAGCGCGCTGCCTGCGGGCAGTAATTGCAGTCCTCCGGGCAGCCGCCGGTCTTGACCGACAGCAGGGTGGCAAATTCAACGCGTGTCGGATCAAAGTTTTCACGGTGCACAGTTTGGGCCTGGTGCATCAGCTCCGGAAAAGGCAGGTCGAACAATGCTTCGATGGCGTCCACGCTCCAGCGGGCCTCGGGGCTGGCCGGGACGCTCCGAAGTGGGCGATGCAGGGTGACGGCTTGTTCAAAAGTGCTGGACATGTCGTTATTCCTTCAGGTGATACACATTTCTGTCTATGTAGCGGGGATGGTGCTGCAATCTGGATGGCGTTGAAAGGGTGTGAAGTCTAGCCGAGTGCCTCTGCCGGCTGCCTGGCGGCGGCCAGCTCACACACTGCCCTGATCAATTCGTCAATATCGGCTTCCGTGTGGGCTGCTGACAGCGCGATGCGCAACCGCGCCGTGCCCTCGGGTACGGTGGGCGGGCGAATGGCGGGCACCCACAGGCCGCGCTGGCGCAGGCCTTCCATGACGGCCAGCGCTTCATCGTTGGGCCCGATCAGCAACGGCTGGATGGCCGTCTGTGAGTCGCCGAGTTGCCAGGAGCTGCCGCGCAGGCTGTGGGCAAAGCCAATGCGCAGACGGGCGATGAGTTTTTGCAGGTGCGTGCGGCGCCACTCATCCCGCGCTATCAGTTGCAGGCTGGCCTGTAGGGCACTGGCCAGCAGAGCCGGCGCGGCGGTCGCAAATATATAGCTGCGGGTTTTTTGCATCAGCCACTCCACAAGGGCGTCGCTGCCAGCTACAAAAGCGCCGGCAACACCGGCTGCCTTGCCCAGGGTCGCCATGTAGAGCACGCGGGGTGACGCTTGCGCGCCGGTCAGGCCAAAGCGGGCCAGGCAGCCGCGGCCCTGCGGGCCCAGCACGCCAAAGCCGTGCGCATCGTCGAGCAGCAGCAGCGCATCGTGGCGCTCGCACAGCGCCAGCAGGGACGGCACGTCCGCAATGTCACCGTCCATGCTGAACACCGCGTCGCTGATGACCAGCTTGCGCCGCGCCGGGCTTTGCGCCAGCGCGGCTTCCAGCGCAGCCAGGTCGGCATGGGCATAACGGTGAATCTGTGCGCGCGACAGCCGCGCACCGTCAATCAGGCAGGCATGGTTGAGCGCATCCGAAAAAACAGCGTCGCCGCTGCCCAGCAGCGCCGGAACGATGCCGATGTTGGTGGCGTAGCCGGCGTAAAAATAAAGCGCGCGCGGCAAGCCCACAAAAGAAGCCAGTGCGTGTTCAAGCGTTTCGTTGGCTGCGCTGTGACCACTGACCAGGGGCGATGCAGCGGCACCCACGCCGAAGCGGCGCGCACCATCGCAGGCGGCCTCGATCAGCGCCGGGTGCGTAGCCAGGCCCAGGTAGTCGTTGCTGCAAAAGGCCAGCATGCTTTGTCCATCTACCAGCAGCCGGGCGCCGCTTTCGGGCTGCACCACACGCCGCCGCCGACGCAAATGGCTTTGGTCCAGCGCAACAATGCGCGCGGGAAATTCACCGATCCAGGAGTTTGTCAGGGAGGGATGGATTGCCATGCGGGAGGAAGCTCCAGGGTTAGGCCTCTGGCATCGGGCACGCTCTGGTGCGCGATGTTGGCCAGCAGCGGCGCACCCAGGCGCTGCTGCAAAAAGGCCATGTTGTCGTTCTGCGCCAACATGGCCGGCTCGATATGGTTGGCGACCCAGCCCGCCAGGTGCAGACCGCGCGCGCGGATGGCCTCCAGCGTCAGCAGCGTGTGGTTCAGGCAACCCAGCCGCAAGCCCACCACCAGCACCACCGGCAGGTCCAGCGCCTGCGCCAGGTCAGCGCCAGTCTCGGTGGGCGAGAGCGGCACCAGAAAGCCTCCCGCGCCTTCCACCACCACCGCGTCAGCTAATTGAGCCAGCTGGCGATGGCAAGCGACGATGTGGGCGATGTCAATTGAACGGCCGGCTCGTGCAGCGGCGATATGCGGTGACACCGGGTCAGGCAGCAGCACTGGGTTGTCCAGCGCTGGTGGCACGCTGAGAGTGGAGGCGGCACGCAGCGCCAGCACATCGTCGTTGGCTTCAATACCTTCCATGATCGCGGTGCCCGCCGCCACCGGTTTCATGCCTACCACCCGCTGGTGGTGCCTTGCCAGCGCATGCAGCAGGGCGGTGCTGACCAGGGTTTTGCCGACCCCGGTGTCGGTGCCTGTGACAAAGCAGGAAATAGAGCGGTGCTCAGCCATGGTGAATGGCCTCTTCGGCCAGCGTGGCCTGTAGTGCGGCCATTGCACCTGTGACGAGGTGCGCAGCGCTTTCCTCGTCCATCACATAAGGCGGCATGGCGTAAATGGTGTTGCCGATGGGCCGCAGCAGCACGCCGTGCGCCATCGCGTGCTGGTGGTAGCGCCGCGCAAACTGGGGCAGGCTGGTGTCCACGTCCCAGGCCCAGATCATGCCCAACCGCCGCGCATGCCTGATGCGCGCGTGCTGGGTTAATGGCGTCAAAGCCTTGTCGAGTGTTTGGGCCAGCACAGCGTTGCTGGCCAGCACATCGGTTTGGGAGAACAGCGCCAGGGTCGCCAGCGCAGCCCGGCAGGCCAGCGGATTGCCGGTATAGGAGTGGGAGTGCAGAAATCCGCGCGCCACTTCGTCGTCGTAAAAGGCTTCGTACACTGTGTCGGTGGTCAGAACTGCGGACAGGGGCAGGGTACCGCCGGTCAGGCCTTTGGACAGGCAAATGAAGTCGGGCCGAATGCCGGCCTGCTGGTGCGCGAACATGGTGCCGGTACGGCCAAAGCCGGTGGCAATTTCGTCCACCACCAGGTGCACTTCGTGGTGATCACACAGCGCGCGGATCCGGCGCAGGTAGCTGGCGTCGTGCATGGCCATGCCGCCTGCGCATTGCACGAGAGGCTCGACGATCAGGGCTGCGGTTTCTTGGTGGTGTTCACCCAGCCAGGTCTCCAGCGCGGCGGCGGCGCGCTGCGCCACGTCGGCTGCACTTTCCCCGGACTGGGCGGCGCGTGCATCTGGGCTGGGCACGGTGGCGGCCAGCCGCACCAACGGTGCATAGGCTTCACGGAAGATGGCGATGTCGGTCACGGCCAGCGCGCCCACGGTTTCTCCGTGGTAGCCCCCGGCCAGGCCTACAAAGCGGCACTTGCCGGGGCGGCCGGTGTTGCGCCAGTAGTGCGCACTCATCTTCAGCGCAATCTCGGTTGCCGAGGCGCCGTCGCTGCCGTAAAAGGCGTGGCCCAGTCCCGTCAGCGCGGCCAGTTGTTCTGACAGCTCCACCACCGGCTGGTGTGTGAAGCCCGCCAGCATCACGTGGTCGAGCCGGCCCAACTGGTCAACCAGCGCGGCGCGAATGTGCGGGTGGTTGTGGCCAAACAGGTTGACCCACCATGAACTGATGCCGTCCAGATAACGATTGCCTTCAAAATCATGTAGCCAGACGCCTTCGGCGCGTGACACAGGCACCAGGGGCACGGCCTGTGATGCGTGCTGCTTCATTTGTGTACAGGGGTGCCACACGTGACGCAGGCTGCGCTGGCTGATGGTTTGGTTGTCCATGACGTTTCGCCGGAGAATCAGGAGAAGGGCGGTTTCAGCGTATCTGTACAGGAATGCTGGAGCGCGCTTCCTTGATGCGGTTGGCCTCGTCGACAAACACCAGCTTGGGTTCGAAGCCTGCCACCTGGTCGGCTGGCAGTTGGCCAAAAGCCGCGATGATGATCAGGTCACCGACGGCCGCGTGGCGCGCCGCCGAGCCATTGACCGAGATGGTGCCGCTGCCGCGCTGGGCGCGTATCGCGTAGGTCACGAAGCGCGCGCCGTTGTTGATGTTCCAGATGTGGATTTGTTCAAACTCGGCTATGCCCGAGGCCTCCAGCAAGTTGTCGTCGATGGCACAGGAACCTTCGTAGTGCAGTTCGCACTGGGTGACGGTGGCGCGGTGGATTTTTCCGGCGAGAAGGGTGCGTTGCATGGTGTCTCAGGCCCTCAGGGTGTGGGTGATAGTGTGGGTTTGGGAAACAGGGGCGCGGTAACGGGCGGGCTGGCCTGGCCGCGCTGCAAGGCTTCCTGCAATTGTGTAATGGCTGTTTCCGGCGACGCGGCCGCCGTGATGGCGCTGATCACGGCCACCCCGGCCGCGCCGGCGCGTGCCGCCTGCTGGGTTCGCAGCACGTCCATGCCGGCAATGCCCACAACCGGTGTTGGCAGCAGCGCGCACCAGTAGGCCAGGTTGTCGTTGCCCTGCGGGATCCATGGCATGGTCTTGGCCTTTGTCGGGTGTATCGGGCCGCAGGCGATGTAACTCGGCTGCAGCGCCCAGGCGCGGCAGACTTCCCAATACGCGTGGGTGCTGATGCCCAGCCGCAGTCCGGCTTGCTGGATCGCGGCCAGATCTGCAATGTGCAAATCCTCCTGGCCCAGGTGCACGCCGTAAGCGCCTTCCTCGATGGCCAGTTGCCAGTGGTCGTTGATGAACAACTGGGCGCCCGCGGCGGTGGCGGACTGTATGCTTTCGCGGATCTGCCCGCGTACAAACTCGCGGTGTGCAGCACCTTCTGCATCCTTGATTCTGAGCTGAACCGTGGGCACACCCGCGGCCACCACGCGGGCCACCCAGGCGGCGCTGTCGACCACTGCGTACAGGCCGAGGTCGGCATCACTGAGCGGCGCAAAACCACGGACCCCCGTCGCCTGCGGCAGGCTGAAAAAAGGCAGGTTGTCACTGCGATGCGCAAAATCCGGACGTGCCTGCAGCGCCTGCGCGCCGGCGTGCTGGCTCAGGGCATCGTTTCTGGCCATGCTGGCGATGACGATGGCTTCCATGGCCACAAAACCATTCGCCAGTGCTTGCGCCGCGGCGTCTGCGAACAGGCTGTCCGCGCCGGGCGGCGTCGAGGTTGCGGGCCGGCTCAGCCAGCCGCTGGCTTGCGGCGTGTCGGCATAGTCGCTGTCCTCGCCGGTGATCACGACAGACGAGCCACAGGCGGCGCGCAAATGCGCAGCGGCCTGTGTCACGGCTTCGGGTTGGTCCAGCGCGGGCTGACCCAGCAGTGTGGCGGCTTCGTGGTGATTCAGGCAGAGCAAGGCTGGCCCAGCCGACGCGTTCGTTTGCCCAATGCGTTGCCGTATGTCGTTTGCGTTGGCAGCAAACGTCCAGACCGTGTGATTCATGGCGGCGCTCACAATACAAAAGGCCGGCCTGTCACCGGTGTGGAGGCAACCGCCATGTCCTGCTGGGCCATGATGCCGGCCTCATAAGCGAGGCGGCCCGATTCGATGCCGAGCTTGAAGGCGCGCGCCATCGTCACCGGGTCGCGCGCATGGGCTACTGCGGAATTCAGCAGCACCGCGTCATATCCGAGTTCCATGGCTTGCACCGCGTCAGCCGGTGAACCGATGCCGGCGTCCACGATCAGCGGCACGCCGGGCAGGCGCGCACGCAGGGTGCGCAGCGCATGCGGGTTCAGCAAGCCCTGGCCGGAACCGATGGGCGCGCCCCAGGGCATCAGGATGCGGCAGCCGGCATCGAGCAGGCGCTGGCAGCTGACCAGATCGTCGGTGCAATAAGGAAAGACTTCAAAGCCGTCGCGCACCAGCTCGGTGGCCGCCGTGATCAGTTCAAACGGGTCGGGCTGCAGCGTGTGTTCGTCGCCGACCACTTCGAGCTTGATCCAGTGCGTGCCGAACAACTCGCGCGCCATCTTGGCCAGCGCGACGGCTTCGCGCGCGCTGCGGCAGCCGGCGGTGTTGGGCAGCAGGCGCGCGCCGCTGCTGCGGATCATGGCGTAAAAGTCGTTCTGGGTGCCGGCACCGCCGGCCGCCAGCTGGCGCTTGAGCCCGACAGTCACCACTTCAGCGCCGGAGGCCGTGATCGCCTGCTGCAGCACTTGGGGGGAAGGGTAGCTGGCGGTGCCGAGGAAAAAGCGGCTGGTCAGTTCAACGCCTGCGATGTGAAAGTTCATGTCTAGCCTCCGGTGATGGCCTGGAATGTGAAAACAGCGTCGCCGTTTGAAAGTGCCGTGCTTGCGCGCGCATCACGCGCCACAAATTCGCCGTTGACGGCACTGGCAAAAGCCGCGGGCGGCTGTCCGCTGGCCGCCAAGGCATCGGCCAGCGTGCTGCCGGCCGGCAATTGCCGCGTTTCGCCGTTGAGAGTGATGGTGATGTCTGTCATGCCAGGTCCTTGAGCGCTTGTTCGACCAGCGCGGGTGCAATCAGCCAGCCGTGGCGAAACAGGCCGTTGATACGCACCAGGCCCGGGCCCTGCTCCACGCGCGGCAGATTATCGGGCAGGGCGGGGCGCAAATTGGTTTCGGAGTGAATCACACGCGCCTCCGCGAGTTCGGGGATGATGCTGTGCGCCGCGGCCAGCAGTTCGACCGTGCTGCGCAGCGAGACCGGCGAGCGGTCCTCGCTTTCGATCTCGCTGGCGCCGACCACGATGTGCCCGCCTTCCCTTGGCACCAGGTAAACGCGATGCCGCGGGTGCAGCAGGCGTAGCGGCCGCTGCAAGTGCACGCCGGGTGCGTGCAGCCAGAAGATTTCGCCCCTCACGCCGCGTACTTGCGGCGTGAAACCTTGGTCTTCGCCGCGCACCTCCGGTGTGAAGCCGTCGCCCGGCGTGCGCTCTGCCGGCGCGGGGCGTGCGCCGGTGCCGCG
>LNFM01002157.1_pt1 | contig 41934 bp, 59 predicted proteins | sample 596031 | NCBI WGS metagenome assembly LNFM01 (sample SAMN04254537, study PRJNA301005) | activated carbon metagenome | isolation source: dual media filters at the Ann Arbor, Michigan drinking water treatment plant | place: USA: Ann Arbor
TAATCGGCGAGAATCATTGCCTCTCTTGTAAAAGAACACTTGAAGAAATCAGCGAGTGGCGACACTACACCGAACAACAACGAGCCGAGATTATGAAGAACCTACCCTTGCGGTAGGTTTTTTACATTAGGGAGATAACATGACTAAGGAAGAAGAGCTTACCGAAATTGCGAATATCTTTGTTCGCCATGCTCGTGAATATTTTAAGGACGACATGTCGGAGCCTGAAATACTCGTTAAGGTAGAACAATATACGCACGGCGTTTATCCGAGGTGTCAAGTGAGGTTCGCCACGGCGATGGCTGGGCTTCCTAAGCCAGCCGCGCGCAGCAACTACGCGCATATAATTGTGCGCGACAAAACGCCGCTAAACACAAGATTTGTAGGTGAAAAGCCGCTTATCGTTGCAGAAAAAGTCGTGCCAGCGCTTCTTGCTCACGCCAAAATTATCGGCAAAACGAACGTGTTGTTCGATTACCAAGAGGTCTTCGATATCGTGGTTCCCGGCACTGTCGGATTATTCGACATCGCAGCTTATCCAGCCACAACAACTGTACCGTGGTATGAGAAAGGTTAGATGACCAAAGTACTCGTCTGTGGCGGGCGAGATTTCAACAACGCCCCGCTGCTGAAACAGGCGCTCGACGCCGTCCACAGTAAGCAGAATATCTCCACGATCATCTCAGGCATGGCGAAGGGCGCAGACACCCTGGCAGTGCATTGGGCGAATTTCATGGGCATTCCTGTGGATAAATACCCCGCCGATTGGAACACATACAAGAAATCGGCAGGAATGATCCGCAATCGGCAGATGCTGGTTGAGGGTAAGCCTGACCTTGTTGTCGCGTTTCGTGGCGGCGATGGTACAGAAAACATGATCACCCAGGCCTTGAAGGCCGGAATTCCGGTGATCAAAATCCCGTAAATTACTTTAGGGAAGGATGCGAAGTTGGAGAATCGCATCGGTCTGTAAAACCGATCCTCTTGTAGGGGTATGTGGGTTCGAATCCTACCCTTCCCACCAAAATAAGGAGAACAAGAACATGGCTGCATTCTCACGGCGAATCCTCGTCGCGCTATGCCTGCTATTACTGACGGCTCCCTCGACACTGGCTGCGGAGCGCGGCGTAGCCAGTTGGTATGGACCGCGCCATCACGGAAAGTTGATGGCGAACGGAGAGCGATTTGACCAGTGGGGATTCACCGCTGCTCACCGCTCTCTCCCGTTTGGCACAATACTCCGTGTCAGAAATCTTCGAACCGACAGAATTGTCTATGTGGTCATCACTGATCGCGGACCATTCTCAGGTAATCGTGTCCTCGATCTAAGTAGAGGCGCGGCACAATCACTAGATATGATTTCCAGCGGTATTGATCGCGTAGAGTTCGTTATTACGCACAGACCCCGCCGAAATCGCTAAGGACTATAAATAACTCCGGATGACTTTGAGATTCCGGTACCAGACGGCGTTAATCTTCTGGAGCACCAGAAAGATAACGTCCGTTTTGTACTGAATCGCCGGGCCTCGTTGATCGCTGATCCACCTGGGCTTGGTAAATCATTATCAACTATCGCCACAATAAACTGCTTCCTTCCGAAGCGCGTTCTCATTATTTGCCCAGCATCGCTTAAACTGAACTGGGCAAAAGAGTGGCGCAAGTTCTCGGTTCACGACCATATGGTGGTATCGGTTATTACCTCCAAGTCGTTTGAACTCGGTGATGTGACGATCATTAACTACGATCTACTTGTGAAATATCACAAGGAGCTAGTGAGTGCTTCCTGGGACTTCATGGTTCTGGACGAGGCTCATTACGTGAAAAACCCCGCAGCCAATCGCACGAAGGTCATCTTCGGCACAAAGGCGAAGCGGAAACCCATCAAAGACATTCCCTACAAGCGCCTGATCTTCCTCACCGGCACTCCAATGACATCGAGGCCGGTTGACCTATGGAACTTCTGTCAGGTCGCTGATCCACAGGGCCTTGGCAAGGACTACTACGGGTTTGTGAAGCGCTACTGCGCCGCCTGGAGCAGCCCATGGGGTCTAGACGTGTCGGGCGCATCCAATCTGGAGGAGCTAGGCGACAAGCTTCGTGCCTCCTTCATGATCCGACACGACAAGGGCATTCTCAACCTTCCTCCCAAATTCCGACAGGTCATCGAGCTACCGACTGATGGGCTAGGCGTTCAGGCCCTCCTGAAAAAGGAAGCCGAACTCTACGCCTCGCTGGCGAAGTCTGGCGTCGATTTCGAAAACGAAGATTTCGAGGAGCAAGTCGAAAGACTAGCGAAAGAGAAGGGGCCAGATCGCGTCGAGCAGATGACCGATCTGGCGGCAACCCGCCAAATCATCGCGCTCAAGAAGCTGCCGATGGCGCTTTCATTCGTCGATAACCTGATCGAGCAGGGTGAGAAGGTCGTGGTCTTCTCGTACCACCGAGCCGTCGCCCAGGCGATCAAGGATCACTACGGCGCGAAGGCTGTCACCATCACAGGTGGCGTGACCGAGAAAGCCCGCCAGGAGGCCGTAGAAGCCTTCCAAGGCGATGCCAGTGTGGTTGTCATGAACGGGCAGCTAAAAGCCGCAGGCGTTGGTCTGACGCTCACAGCAAGCTGTATCACGGTCTTCGTGGAGATCGACTACGTGCCCGCCAATCTGGAGCAGGCCGAGGACCGGGTCCACCGGATCAGTCAGGACCGAACAGTGAACGCCTACTACCTTGTGCTTGAAGGAAGCCTGGACGCGACAATCGCGCGCAAGGTCGTTGAGAAGCAAGCCAACATCGATACGGTCATGAAACCCTGAATTCGGGTCCCTTATAGAGAAGAAACACAAATCCGGCCTCGTGCCGGGTTTTTGATTTCAACCCCCACTAAGGACAATCAATGAAACTTCGTAACAATCAAGGCACGGTCGAGACTGAAGGTCTTGCTGGTGTCACCAACTTTTCGATCAAGGTCAACGGCAAGGCATTCAAGATTCTGCTGGACGGCTTGTATTCTGACAAGCCGGGTGCCGTGATCCGCGAGCTTTCTACCAACGCCTACGACGCCCACATCGCGATGGGCAAGGAGAACGTCCCGTTCGACGTGACGCTTCCGACCCAATTCAATCCGGTGTTCAGCGTCCGCGACTACGGCGTCTCAATGACGCACGAGCAACTGGATCGCCTTCTGTCAACGGTCTTCGAATCCAGCAAGGACAACGCCAACAACCAAGTCGGCGCTTTCGGTCTGGGCAGCAAGTCGCCGTTCTCAATGGTGGACACCTACAACATCACCGCGTGGAAAGACGGCGAGAAGCGTAGCTACTCGGCGTTCTACAACACCGATGGCATGCCGTCTCTGGCGCTCTTGGGCACCGAGAAGACGACCGAGCCGCAGGGCATCGAATTCTCGATGGTTGTGAACGCTCGCGATGTCGAGACGTTCCGCCGCCGCGCGCCGTCAATCTTGCGCTGGTTCCCTACCATTCCGAACGTCAAGAACGCAGCCACGCCGGTCATCAAGCCGACTCCCGAATATTCGGGGAATGGTTGGGTCCTCTACAAGCGGGATCACGACCTTGGTCAAACCGCGTTCGCTCGTCAGGGCTGCGTGGTGTATCCGCTGAACGCGGCATCAATCCCTGGTCTGACTTCTGTACAACGTGAACTAATTCAGCGCCCGCTGGTTATCGACTTCGCCATTGGCGACCTCGATGTCGCCGCCTCGCGTGAAGCGTTGGGCTACGACGACACGACCTGTTCTAACATCGTCGCGCGACTCAACGCGGTCATCGATGAACTCCAAGCCGTACTCGGCAAGGATATCAGCGATGCGCCGACCCTTTGGGAGGCAGGCGTGAAGCGGCTGGCAGTTGGCAAGACCAACATGCCTCGCGCTGTCGCTCAGACGATTATGTCGGTGAAGTGGCAGGGCAAGACCGACCTTACGCAAGGCGTGCATCTCAACAGCGCAGTAGTGGCCGCATTCAAGCCGGACGAGTGTCCGCGCATTTACGGGTGGGACCGCTATCGTATGAATTGCGGCTCGACCCTGGTTCTGGACACCATAGCGCAGCGGGACGGTACTAGCCAGCGAATGGATTACGGCGAGTCAGGTGTGTTCTTCTACTTTGTAGTGGAAGGCGACCGCCCAACACACGAAGGCAGACGTATGAGCGTTCTGGTGAACCAACTTACAGACGAGGCGCGCAAGACCAGCAAAGCCGTCAATTACATACTTCTGTACGTTTTGAAGGACGCCTCTCATAAGGATAAAGTACTTGCGGACCTTGGCGGCGCACCTTTCGGTGGGTGGCTCAAGGACGTGGAACTTCCTGCCGCGCCTCCCAATGTGAAGGTGAGTACCCGAAAGAAGGGTACGACGACGCAGAACCAAGTCAAGGCTTATCCACTGTTCGTCGATCCGACTGTGAGCGACCGCGCCAGAGGTAAGGTCAAAGTAAAGCCGGAAGAAATCGTGGAACTTAAGGATGACGCTTACTACGTCATTACTCACGATGGAGATGCCTGCTACACCAACCCGAAGGGCGAGGAACTCTGGATCAAGTACGACATGGTCAAGAACGCCCTGGTCGCGCACCAGAGCAAGCCTAGCTTCAACAAGACTTGGCCGGTCTACATGATCAGCACGGTCTACGACAAGCGAGTCAAGACCTTCGGTAAGTGGTCCTGCCTCTTCTCGCTGATTGCGAAGGAAGCAGAAACCGCGCTCAAGGTTCTGGAGGAAGAGCGTAAAGGCTATCAGATTGTCGCTGAGGCGAATAGCAGCAACCTCTGTAAGGTTCTTCTAAAGCCAGGAACACCCCTGCGGAAGTATGCTTCTTCGCAGACAGACAGCCCGATGCACAAACTATTCCAGCATCTGGAATCTTTGGGTGGACCTTCTGCGCTGTCCAATAGACGAGATGATGCGTTCCAGCAGGCGAGGAGCGATGCCAACGCGCTTGTCTTCATCATGAACCCGGAGACTTACTACCAAGAGATTTCTAACGCGACTGATCGAGGGACGAACGCTCCGGAAGTAAAGGCCCTCACCCGGATCATTCAAGATACGGTAAAAGCCTATCCACTATACACAGCGCTGAGTCAGGGCTACTACCGCTCAGAAGAAGTCTGGCAATCCCAAGCGCTTGCTGACTACATCGAAGCGTATGACTTGCTTCAACAGCAGCGTCAGAAGGCCAAGGCGGCGCCTGCGCCTACCATTTCAGCTACGGGTCTCGCAGCCCTTAAGAAGCTGGCCGACGCTGCCTAACTAAACGCCTTGGGGAGGCGAGTACTTCCCCCATTACACCTAACTAGGGAAAACCAACATGGCTATCACAAAGATTGTCACTCCGAATTCAATTACGGTCTTCGCCAATGGCAAGATTCTGGTGGCTTCTACGACCCACCCGAACTTCAAGGCGATTGCTGACTACATCAAGAACCCGAACGCCAGCGAAGCGACTCTTGCCGGTATGTTCGACATTCCTGCCGCCATCGTTCGCATGTCGAATGGTCAGGTCGAAGTCCGCGATGACAAGGTCTTCTACGACGGTAAGGAACTGCACTCCACGCTGACTACGCGCATGCTGGCGATGCTGGGTGACGGCTTCGACATCTCGCCGCTGGTCAACTTCCTCAACAAGCTGATGAAGAACCCTTCGCGGCGCGCTGTGGAAGGTCTGTACGACTTCCTTGAGGCCACGCACATTCCGATCACTCCGAATGGCAACTTCCTGGCGTACAAGAAGGTTCGCGGCAACTACTTCGACATTCACTCCGGTACGATCCGCAACGCTCCTGGCGATGCGCCTCGCGTGCCGCGCAATCAGGTGGACGAGGACCCGGATCGCACTTGCTCGCACGGCCTCCATGTGTGCAGCGCGTCGTATCTGGACCACTTCGGCTCCTGCAACGGCTCTAACCGTGTGGTGATTGTTGAGGTCGATCCGTCCGATGTGGTGGCGATTCCTCGCGACTACAACAACGCCAAGATGCGCTGCGCCGGTTACAAGGTCGTCGCTGAGGTCCCGAACGCGAAGAACGCCGCGTCCGTGTTCACCAAGCCCGTGATGTCGGCTCCTGATCTATCGGCTCCTGCTCCTGTGGCTGCTGCTCCGGTGGCCCAGGCGTCTCGTGCGTTCCGTCAGACTGACGTGATCCGCAACATCGAGGGCATCCCTGTCCGTTTCGTTCTGGAAGAGCGCGAGACTTGGGGAGACGCTTTGGAGGATGTGTGGGTCGCGTACTACAATGGTCCCAACATGGACCGGAACGAGTACGAAACCGGCACTGACGATCTGGAGGACGCTATTCAGGACTTCAAGGACGAGAACATGTTCTTGGTCCAGACCTGGGAAACCGAGGCCCGCTGGCTCGATGCGAAGGGCAACCTTCACACCGAAACTGTGCGCTACACCGATCAGGACGGCGACTACGCGGAGGGCGATAAGCCCGAAGACTACATGCTTGAAGACGCGCTCCTCGACGTGCACCCGGATGCTGACAACCCCGTGTTCGTCAACACCCGACTGGTGACCGTCCGCTGGGCCGTGTTCGGCGCGTAAGACTTAAAGGGGACCTTAGGGTTCCCTTTTTGCAACCCAAACTAAGAAAGTACTTTAACTCAATGAAGCCTATGCTACACGCGAAGTCTTCCGCCAAGAAGTACGGAGGAAAGCCTGAGGACTATCTCGCAATTCACGATATGATGGATTGCAGCAAAGCGACTATCGCAGATGTACGCCATCGCGCAGTATTTCATTCTGCCTTTGGCTGCTTTATCATCGAGCAGATTTTCGGGCACACGATGAAGAATTCCGATGGCCGCGAATTCAGCGTTCGCGATGTTGCTGAGGATCACATTCTTGAGGATTTGGGCTTCATCCCAACGGTCGAGAAGTGGCTCGCCAACACGCCTATCGAGAACTGGATGGGAGGACCCTCCCGCAAGACTCGATACATTCCACTGACACAAACTGAGGAAACTAAAACCTATGTCGATTGAATTTCCGACGCCTTCGCCGTCTCTCCTTGATCGGATCAACGCCAAACGCGCTGAGCTTGAAGCCGCGCGCGCCGCGTTCGCCAAGGACATGCAGGAATCCATGAAGGGTGTCTTTGCTGGATTCTTCGCGAAGCATTCCGCCGCTACCGCCATTATGTGGAGGCAATATGCCCCTCATTTCAACGACGGTGATCCATGTGAATTCAGCGTCCATGATCCCGAAATCTTCTTTGAAGGCGATGAGGTTGACACCAGCTATCCGGAGGGCCTGTGTCCTTGGAGCCTTAAGCGCGAAATTGGAAAGACGACCGAAGGAGGCGCATTCGTCACACAGGAAATGTATGACGATTTCTACGCTATCGCGGTTCTGCTCCAGAGCGACGACGACACCATGCGGTCGATCTTCGGAACGGATTCCCAGGTGACTGTCACCCGCGAGGGGATCGAGGTCGAAGAGTACGACCACGACTGATATTAGGGGACCTTCGGAGAAATCCGTTGGGTCCCTTTACCATGAACATATTCATCCTAGACGAAGACCCAAGCGCTGCGGCCAAGATGCATTGCGACAAGCACGTCGTGAAGATGATTCTTGAGACAGCGCAAATGCTCAGTACGGCGCATCGCCTAGTTGATGGAGATGAGTACGCCGACCGGGTAGGGCTCTACAAAGCGGCCTATCCAAATCATCCTTGCACTGTATGGGTCCGCGAATATGCAGGCGCATACTTATGGAGCTATTATCTCCTAAAGAATTTGAGCCAGGAATACACACACACCGTTTCGGACGGATTCACAGTGTAGAAAAAATTCGTCATCACCTAGTATTGCCTCCCTATGATCTAAAGAAGGGGCTTGACTCTAAGTTGGCCGACGCACCTCAGGCGATGCCTGAGCAATACAAGGTCCCCGGCGATCCGGTGAAGGCCTATCGAAATTACTACATGGGGGAGAAGCGACACTTCGCCTCATGGACTCACCGCAGGCCTCCAGAATGGTGGTCCTGGCACACTAAGGATCAGAAATGACAACGAAATACGTACTAGGGTTCGTGTTTGACACGGGCATGCGGGTCGCCCTGATCCGCAAGGACCGCCCCGAATGGATGGCGGGAAAGTGGAACGGCATTGGCGGTAAGATTGAAGCCAACGAAGCGCCGCAGGATGCCATGTCTCGCGAATTTCACGAAGAGGCGGGCCTGTGCTTCAACCCAGCCGATTGGTTCAAGTTTGCAGAGATTCATGACGAACATTCTGAGATTTACTGCTTCTCGCTGTATGTCGATCCGCAAACCATGGACAAAGTAGCCACGCAGGAAAGCGAAGAAATCGTAGTGTTCAATACACAGGACCCAGCTACGATTCCAGAGGACTCGGTTGTTATGCACAACATTCCGTGGCTTCTGCCTATGGCGATGTTCGCAGACCCGGCTCGTCCTCCATACATCATCACCCATTTCACTAAGGAGCAAACTATTGGGTAAGATCATCGCGTGGGTCCTGGCTGGACTCATCGGCCTGGGCGCGCTTGCCGTTGCCCTGAATGCGGTCGGGACTTTCTCGTCCGTGGCTACTGCACCTGGGCGCGTTATTCAGCGCACCATGCAAACCGACAACATCATCAACAACTATGAGTGGTTCCATCAGGCCCACGCAGCGTACCAGACCCGCGTGTCGCAGATTCAGCGGCATAAGGTGTTCTACAATAGCGAAACGAATGCGGACGAGAAGCGCCGTCTTCGTATCGAATTGGTCGGGATGCAGCAGTCGTGCCGTGAACTGGCAACGACCTACAACGCCCGAGCCACCATGACCAATCGGTCGATCTTCATGGGCCGCGAAGCCCCTGAGGAACTCAACCCCCAACTATGCGAGTGAACAAACCAATGAAGCGTATTCTACTGATTTTGGCTCTCGCCCTTCCTCTCGGCGCGTGCTTTGAGGAGAAGCCCCGCGAGCCTTCGCAGCGCGACCTCCAAGCTCAACAGTCCATGCGGGCTGCCAACTCGATTCAGTTCTCTGCAAACGCCGAACGCGAGAACATTCAGCGCCGTCTCCAACTGACCGCTGACCCCGGCCTTCTGGGTTACATCATCCTCTTCAACGAGTCTGGCTCGCCCATCCTCTATGAGACGGTGAAGGGGAAGGTCACGACTTCTGGTTCTCGCCTGACGCCGCCTGACCGTATCAATGTGCGTCCTGGTGGTCAGTCTGCGGACAGTCAAGCGGTCGTGCGTGCGCCTTCTGACACCGGCACCTACGACACCGGCTCCGCGACGTTCATCTACTACTGGAACAACGCGGGCGAGTATCGTCAGTGGTCCGGTCACTATCTGTACTCCACGTCTCCGATCCGCACGCGCGTCGAGCCGCTGGTGGTGAATATTCAGTGATGGAATTCCTCTCAAACATCGCGCCAATTTGGATTTGGCTGATGCTTGGTGTTATTCCTGCGATCACCGTAGTGGCTGACTTTATCGGCTACGTAATCAAGTCAACGAAGCAGCTTGTGGTAGCAGATGTCGGAGTAGCAACCTTCATTGCTGCACTCGTCGTTTTCACAGGACCCATCGGCTTTGCTCTTTGGGTCGTCCTCTATGTGATCGAGGCATCGTTCTGGAATAAAGTAGTTTACCGAGCGAAGCAAAATGAGAAGGGGCCTTAGGGCTCCTTTTGACAACATAGGAGTATCGAGACGTGCTACTGACGAGCCTCGTAGAAAAGAACGCAATTCATCCGCCGAAATGGCTTCCCAACAACACTCAATTTCTTACGATCATGGGTTCCGCTGCTTACGGCGTGTCGGGCGATACTTCCGATATGGATATCTACGGATTCTGTATTCCGCCGAAGGACATAGTGTTTCCGCACCTCGCAGGAGTGATCCCTGGATTTGGCAAACAGCCAGAGAATTTCGGGCAGTGGCAGGAACACCACATCAAAAACCCTGACGGTAAAGACCAGACCTATGACATCACGGTCTTCTCCATCGTAAAGTACTTTCAGCTATGCATGGACAACAATCCAAACATGCTAAATAGCCTGTTCGTGCCGCGTACTTGCGTTCTGCATATGACTCCGGTCGCGGAAAGGGTTCGCGAAAAGCGGAAGACCTTTCTGCATCGTGGTGTGTGGCACAAGTTCAAGGGCTACGCCTACGGGCAAATGTCCAAGATTCGGAACAAGGTTCAGGCACAGAACCCAGAGCGTGCCGAGGTAATCCAGAAGCATGGCTACGATGTGAAGTACGCCTACCACACGGTGCGGCTTCTCAACGAGTGCGAGCAAATCCTCGTCGAGGGTGATCTGGATATTCAGCGCAACCGCGAACAACTCAAGGCAATCCGCCGGGGGGAGTGGACGCTGGAGCAACTGGAAGCCTACTTCGTGGAGAAGGAGCGGACGCTGGAGGCCCAATACGCCGCCACAACGTTGCCGGTCGCGCCCGATGAGGCTGCCCTTAAGTCGCTTCTGCTGGACTGCCTGGAACAGCACTACGGCACTCTGGATCACAAAGTGACCAGAGAGGCGAATGTAAGCCAGCTAATCCGTGAAATGGACGAAGTGCTGGGGAAGTATCGATAGGAAAAACATGGAAAAACCTAAACCTACCAAGGGCTTCGCCGTCAACAGCGCAGACGAAGCTTACTATCTCCAAAAGTTGCTGGGAGAGGATTGGGTCGTCTTCTACGCAGGGGGACCTTGCGGGTGTCACTCTCTCGACTTGATCCTTGTAGCGTGCAAGCACGCGTATGAGGAGCAGGGAGAGCGCGTCAAAGGGTGGGTGTCAACATCACTCCATCACCGCCTTTCGCGCACAGGTAAAATGATCTTTCTAGACTAACACTTAAGGACGCTTCGGCGTCCTTTTTGATCCAACGATAGACGTGGATCAACCAAACTAAGCAAAGGAGATTTGCTATGTCACGACCTGACTACGTCGTATTCATTGGGCGGTTCCAGCCCTTTCATAATGGACACCTCAAGATTCTCAAGCACGCCCTGACCCGCGCCAAGAAGTCGGTCATCGTTGTGCTTGGTTCCGCCAACGCGCCCCGCACGATCAAGAATCCGTTCACCGCGAGCGAGCGCCAGAACATGATTTCGGCCTCAGTCTCCGAAGCCGACGCCAAGCGTCTCAGCTTCGTCGCGATTGAGGATTCGGTCTACAACAACGCCGCATGGTTCAAGAGCGTGACCAGCTCCGTTGAGGCTGCTGCGCTGTTCTCTTCAAGCATCGCCCTGATCGGACACAAGAAGGACGCCTCGTCCTTCTACATCGACATGTTCCCGCAATGGGAAAAGATCGAGATGGAGAACGTGGCTGGGCTGTCTTCAACACCGATCCGCGAAAGCTACTTCACTCAGGACGATTCACTGATTCTTCAGTCCAAGGAACTCCCTGAGCCGGTTCGCTACTTCATGTTCAACTTCGTATCCACTCAAGGATTCAGGGCACTCAAGGCTGAGTACGACCACATCGCCAAATACCGCAAGGCATGGGAAGCCGCACCCTACGCGCCGACTTTCGTGACCGTGGATGCGTGTGTGGTGCAGTCCAACCACGTCCTGCTGGTGCAGCGGCGCGCCGAGCCTGGAAAGGGCCTGTGGGCGCTTCCTGGCGGCTTCCTGAACCCACAGGAAACTATCGAGGACGGCGCACTGCGCGAGCTTAAGGAAGAGACGAAGATCGACGTTCCGGTTCCTGTCCTTCGTGGCAGCATCCGAGCGACGAAGGTCTTCGATGATCCCAACCGCTCCATGCGCGGACGCACGATCACGCACGCCTACCTGATCCATCTGAGCCAAAGCCCGACAGCAGCCTGGACGCTGCCCAAGGTCAAGGGTTCCGACGATGCAGCGAAAGCGCGGTGGTGGCCGCTGTCTCATGTTCAACGAAGTATGATGTTCGAAGACCACATGGACATCATTCTGAACCTGACAGCTAGGCTGTAAGATGATCCGAGTAATCGGAAACGAGCGGTCTAAGCCGCGAATCCTGACTTGCCGCAACTGTGCAAGCATACTCGAATACACGCTCGATGACACAACGACCCTTGAAATAATGGGAACTGTGAATCGCTACATTTCCTGTCCAGAGTGCTACTCGATACTCTTGGTCAGGAATCCTACGCCAGACCGATAGACGGACTGGCTCACACTAAGGCAGAGGAATTCCGCCTAATATGTACAATCAGAACCTGATTCTGATGGCTGACTCATATAAGAGCAGCCACTTCGTTCAATACCCGCCCGGCACTCAGTACGTTTACTCGTACATCGAATCCCGTGGCGGCACTTATGACCGGACCTTGATGTTCGGTTTGCAGATGTTTATCACGCAGTATCTTTCGAAGCGCGTGACCCAGGCCGATGTGGAAGAGGCTGCCGCGTTCTTCGGAATGCATGGCGTGCCGTTCAACCGCGAGGGCTGGGAATACATCGTCAATCATCACGGTGGGGCGCTGCCTCTTCTGATTTCCGCCGTGCCTGAGGGCAAGGTCGTCCCGACGCACAATGTTCTGGCTACCGTGGTCAACACGGACCCCAAGTGCTTCTGGCTGACCTCGTACATGGAAACCGCGATTCTGCGTGCCATCTGGTACCCGGTTACGGTCGCCACGCAGTCCTGGCACATCAAGCAGAAGATCAAGTGGTATCTGGAAGGGACTTCCGACGATCCTGTCGGGCAGATCAATTTCAAGCTGCACGACTTCGGCGCGCGCGGTGTCTCTTCGGCTGAAAGCGCTGCAATCGGTGGTCTAGCCCATTTGGTCAACTTCATGGGCAGCGACACCGTCGAGGCTGTCATCGCTGCTCGCCGCTTCTATGGCGAGGACATGGCTGCGTATTCGATTCCTGCTGCCGAACACTCCACGATCACGTCGTGGGGCCGGGCAGGGGAGGTCGAGGCCTACCGCAACATGCTGACCCAATTCGCTAAGCCGGGTTCCATCGTCGCGGTCGTTTCGGACTCTTACGATCTCTGGAACGCCGTGGACAACATGTGGGGCGAGACGTTGCGTCAACAGGTCATCGACAGCGGCGCTACAGTCGTGATTCGTCCCGACTCTGGCGACCCGGTGAAGGTGTCCACCGCGACGGTTCGTCATCTGGCCGAGAAGTTCGGCACGACAACGAACAGCAAGGGTTACCGCGTCCTGAACAACGTGCGTGTGATCCAAGGCGACGGAGTCAATCAACAATCCATCGAGGCAATCCTCCGGACGTTGAAGGGCGAAAAGTTTGCTGCGGATAACATCGCATTCGGTATGGGCGGCGCGCTCCTTCAGGGCATCAACCGCGACACGCAGAAGTTCGCCATGAAGTGCAGCGCAGTCTGCATCAATGGCGTGTGGCAGGACGCCTACAAGGCTCCCGCCACCGACACTGGAAAGACTTCGAAGCGCGGGCGTCTGGCGCTCATTCGTGAGGACGGCGTGTACGAGACGGTTCCGCTGGAAGGCAACCAGTGGCGCAACATTCTTCGCCCCGTCTTCAAGGACGGTGTGTCGGTCGGTTTCACCAACCTGTCGATCATCCGCGCACTGTCGAATGAACCGGCGTTGAACTGATTACAGAAACGGAGTCCTTTGGGCTCCGTTTTTGAAAGGAGGTGGTAGACATGGTTGATTCCGGCTGGAAGGACTAAAAGGCGAGGACCTTCGGGTCCTTGCTTTTTGAAAGGACTTTAACAATGGGTCGAATCCAAGACGAAATTGAAGATGCTTACTATGAGCAGCAGCGCGAAGCTGCACAGAATGCGATGGTCGCTCGCGTCAAGAAAGGCGAGTTCGACGACATTGTTTCGGTTGCGTACAAGCACAACCAGTACACCGCCCTTATTGATGCCAGAGTTCTTTCTGAATTACTGAGCGTCATCAAGACCAAACTGTAACACCAACACACAAACTAGGGAAAACAACATGTACACACTATCAATCCTCCGCGTGGGGCTGATTCGCCTTGTAACGTGCGCTGCCAGTGGTGCTGCCTACAAAGGCTGGACCGACGAATTCACCCGGCAAGAAATTTCTGAGGCCTGGGAAAACAGGGATGCGCCGCTCAGAGCACCACTTCCTCAGATCACCATTGCCGAGCTTCGGGCTGTGCCCGCAGAAACGCTTGCGGTGATCGGCTTTGCCAAGTGGAACGCTGATCTGCGCCTCATTCCGCTTTGGGCTTTCCACCTCATCAAGGACGGCGAGGAACTGGTCGATATCTTTGGCGAGACTTCGGTCAAGGGTAAGCACAACATTGACCTCGATGTTCGGGGCGGCTGCTTGGCCTACGGATTTCGTCTGTAATTCTTAAACGCCTTCGGGCGTTTTTGACATTAACCCAACAACAGGAGGACAATGAACCGACGTTTAGTGTGGGATACCGAAACCAATGGACTTCGTCGCCAAGTAACCAAGATGCACCTTATGGTCATTCGGGACATTGATACGAATGAAGAATGGGTATTCCGAAACAAGGGCATAAAAGACGAACTCTTTGGGCTCCTTGAATTACAGAAACTAGAACCAGACCCCGAGAATCGAGGCTTCCCTGATCTTGCACCATTCGTGGGCTGGATCGAAGACGGGCTGGAATTACTTAAGACCGCCGATCTGTCAGTTGGGCAGAACATTGTCGGATACGACATTCCGGTCATCGAAGACCTATACCCCGGCTGGTCGCACGACGCGAAGATTCGCGACACTCTGATCCTCTCGCGTCTTCTGTTCTCCAACATCAAGGAGACGGATTACACGCTGTTCCGAAAGGGCGAACTGCCCGGCAAGCTGATCGGCTCGCATGGTTTGAAGGCCTGGGGCTATCGCCTGGGCGAACACAAGATCGACTTCGGCGGTGAGATAGACTCCTGGGAGCGCTGGACGCCTCAGATGGAAGTCTACGGTCGCCAGGACGTTGTCTCCGGTCGCGCGATGTTCCTGCACATGGAATACGAGATAGCGCGTACCAGCTACAGCGAAGACGCTATTCGGCTGGAGCACCGCTTCGCAGACCTTCTGGCACGGATCGAACACAACGGATTTCCGTTCAACGAAGCTGGCGCTCAGAAGCTGTACGAAGAGCTTCTACTCCGCAAGGACACGATCAAAGGCGAACTGCTCAAGCAGTTCCGTCCGCAGTGGAAGGCAACCAAATGGGCAGCAGGCACCAACGGTAAGCCCGCTGCGTGGAAGGATGCAGTCACTACGACTCCCTCCAAAACCCTCAACTATAAGAATCCGCTACAGGCGTCGCGCACCAAAGACGCACCGTTCTGTCCCGTCACTCTGGAAGAATTCAATCCAGGCTCACGTGACCAGATCGCCGACCGACTGCAACGCATGTTCGGTTGGAAGCCTCAGGAATTCACGCCCACCGGCAAGCCGCGAGTGTCTGAGGACATTCTTCGCGATCTTGTGGGCGAGCTAGACGAGGAAGAGGACGGCATCGAGGAAACCGAGGACGAGCTTTACGAGAAATTCGTCAAAGCGGTCCCTCAGGCTAAGAACCTCGCTGACTACTTCCTTGTGCAGAAGCGTATCGGTCAATTGGCCGAGGGCAAAAACGGCTGGCTCAAGTTGGTCGAGAATGGTCGCGTCCATGGCACCGTAAACGGCCTGGGAGCGGTCACACGCCGCGTCACGCACGCCAAGCCTAACATGTCCCAGTGCCCTGCCATTCGGTCGCCCTACGGCGTCGAAATGCGCGCTCTGTGGCACGTTCCTGAGGGCTGGCTGCAATTCGGCACAGACTTGTCGGGCATCGAGATTCGATGCTTCGCGGACGTGCTGGCCGAGCACGACGATGGTGCCTACGGGCGAGCGGTGATTCACGACGACATTCACACCGTGAACCAGAAAGCCTTTGGCGTACCGACGCGCGACAACAGCAAAACCACGCTGTACGCGCTGCTTTAACTTAGAGCCTTCGTGGAGCGATCCACGTCGAATAACTATGTGAATTCGGTGGAACCCCTAACACCCAGGGTGAGGGCAATACCGAGCCAAGACGAGTGCGTTCAGGTGAAAGTGAACGTGAAATTACAGAAATAGTAGAAACAAAATCCTACTCAACTCGGCGTTGGGTGGGCAAAAAATACTCTTGTGAAAAAGAGCAAGCGGCGCAGCACCAAAGAACTCACCGAAGAACTAAGGGCGGCACCATCAGCAACAAACTTCAGATGTGCAAAAAGAACGCCAAGGCTAAAGGTCTTGAGTTTGACCTGACAAACGCGCAACTAACACAGTTGTGGGATAAGCAAGGCGGGAAATGCGCCTTAAGTGGTGTTGATCTTGGTTATATAGGTTCTGGCTGGACCGCCGCTTCTGTTGATCGAGTAGACCCAGAAAAGGGTTACACAATCGACAATATTCAGTGGGTGTGTTGGCGAGTAAATGACGCCAAATCGAACATGACAAATGATGACTTCATTACAATGTGCCACGCTATAGCGGCAACAAGCCCATATACTAAACCAACTTCTAACTAATTTCTGAACGCATACGTAAGGTGTAACGACTATCCCGAAAGGGAGTAGGACCCAAGCGGGTTCGAAGCGCATAGGGGCTCTGTCTACAGAGTCCATGAGATAGTCTGTCCTGTCAGGAAACTGGCAGAGGGTGTGTGGAAGCGGCACACCCGTAACATAAGAGTACGGAGCCGGTGACTTCAAACTTGGCTCGATCATCGGCCAAGGCGCAGACGCCGGACGCCGGATCAAGAAGAACTTCATGACAGCGGTTCCGGCGTACGCTCAAGTCGTCCGCAGCCTGACACGTCAGGTTGACCGAAAGGGCTGGATTCCTGCCCTGGATGGTGGACGCCTCCACGTTCGGTCGCCGCACAAGGCGCTGAATACCAGCCTCCAATCGGCGGGAGCGCTCGTCGCCAAGCACTGGACTTGTCTCATCGAAGAGAAGCTCATCGCAGAGGGCTGGGAACACGGCTGGCACGGCCAATTCGCTATTCTAGGCTACTTCCACGACGAGGCGCAAATTGCGGTTCGCGTTCCTGAAGTCGTCAACGCTAAGTACGTCAACGACACGCCATATGATACCTGGGTCCCCGAAGACGGCGAAAGCCCGGAAGACCTAAAGAAGCGTATCAAGAAGCACAAGGACAAGCATCTACAGGATTGGTACTGCCAGTTTCCGCAGATCGCTACCATCGCTCGCATCGTCAAAGAAGCAATCAAGGAAGTTGAAGAACACTTCGAATTCCTCTGCCCTCTGGACTGCGAATACAAGATTGGCCGTAACTGGGCCGATTGCCACTAACTATTAAGGAAACAAACATGGAAACTGCTACAAAGGCGGCTCTTGCCGCTATCATCGTTCTGGTGGTCGCTATTCTGCTGCCCATCATCATGCCCATCTTCGGCGCATTTGCGGGCTTCATCGTCGGCGGATTCTTCCCCGGCACGTCTCGCGCGTTCCTCGATACCATCGGCATGGAGAATCTGTCCATGTGGCAGCTTGGCGCAATGCTGGGCTTCGTGGGCGGCTTCTTCAAGTCAAGCACGACGGTTAAGCCAGCAGAATGAACGACCTAACCGCCCTAGGGCTGGTTGGGTTGGTCTATGCTGTGAACGCTATCTCAGTCTTAGTGGCGTGTGGAGGGTGGGCAGTTTGGTATTTCCTGATTCGTAGGAAGCGCTGAATTGCCCATTCTATTCTTCGACACCGAGACGACCGGCAAAGCGGTAGACAAGGCCCCAGCCGAAGACCCGAGACAGCCCAATCTCGTTCAGCTAGGCGCCGTTCTAACAGACGACAACCTGAACGAGATGGCTGCCATCGACTTGGTGGTGTTCCCCGTCGCCTGGACAATCCCCAAGGATGCCGCTGAGATTCACGGCATCAACCAGGGTACGGCAGAAACATACGGCGTCAGCCTGATCGCCGCGCTGCTTCCCTTCATCGAGATGTTGGAAGCCGCCGACCGAGTGGTCGCGCATAACGCCGAGTACGACGTTCTGGTGATCCAGAAGGCTTACTCGATGTTGTTCGGCACGCCCGAGCGCGACCGCAGAGGCGCTGCACTTGGCCTTGTCAAAGGCGCAGACCCCTTTGAGGGTAAAGAGATTCGCTGCACCATGCGCGTAGCAAAGAAACTCCTCAAACTCCCAAACAGAAATCCCTACATCAACGACCCCTACAAGTTCCCTCGGCTGGAGGAGTGTATCAAGCACTTCTTCGAAGAAGAATTCGAAGGGGCTCACAATGCTCTCTACGATGTTCGCGGAACTATTCGTGTGTATCGAGAGATTTGTAGACTAACAGGATCGCCGCACTGACTGTACTAGGACCGCAGAATTACTCGCTTGTTGGTTCTCAAGGCGTTGCGTTGACGATCTATGTTTTGAGAAGACTTGGTTTTCAGGCGATGGAGGCGGGCGAAGGGTTGTCCTTCGATGTTCTCGCCATCCACGCCGGAAGACCTATTCGGATTCAAACCAAATCAACACAGGCAGCCAAAGCTAAGCAGTATTCATTCATCACAGCGCGCGGGCGATACGCCACAAAGAACATTCACGCCAGCCCGCTGACGCAGTACGCCGCCGACGAGATTGATCTCATCGCGTGTGCTGCCCTTCCCATTGATAAAGTACTTTTCAAGACGGTCGCGCAAGTGACCGGAAGCAAGGTAACAATTGACGAGCAGGACTTTCTAAAAGAAGAAGCCGCTAAGGAGTCCTTTCTATCAGGACTGAAAGAACTACAGCTAGTATGAGCTTAAACTTCACTGAAATCTTTACCAAACATTCCGAAGACTCCAAGAAGACCTGGGAACACGACCGCTCCAAGACTGTCGGTGCCTCCGAAGCGTTTCAATGTCTTCGGCGCACGTTCTTCACAAAGCGCGGATATGAGCCCGACGCCAGCTTCACACAATCCTACGGGGCAACGTCACGCGGGAGTATGATCGAGGCGCACTACGTTGTGCCTGCCATCCGTTCGCAGCTTTCTCCAGATGTTGAAGCGCTCTGGATGGGCGACGATCAGGTCACACTGATCGATGGTCATATCTCAGCCACGCCAGACGGTCTGTTGAAGAACCTCCCAAAAGACGCCCTCAAGGCATACGGAATCGATGACATCGAATCCGATTGCGTCCTTCTGGAAATCAAGTCGTTCGACCCTCGCATCAATCTGACGGAACCGAAAGCGGTTCACGCAGGACAGGTGCAGCAGCAGTTCGGGCTCGTTCACGAGAAGACGAACCATCGCCCTGAGTACGTGATTCTATTGTACGTGAACGCCTCTTGGATGGACGACATTCGTGTCTTCATCATCAAGCGCGATCCGGCCATGTATGAGGTTTGCAAGAAACGCGCAGCCATCGTCTATACGGCGAAAGCCCCATTGGACGTACCACCTGAGGGCAAGCTGAAAGCTGGCTCAGAGTGCGACTACTGCCCATTTCAGAAGCAGTGCAACCAGACACAGGTGGCGAGCGTGCCTACAGGCGAGGGTGAGTCAGACTTCACGCCTGCCGAGGAGAAAGAACTCCGCACACTGGTCACACAGTCCGAGGACATTGCGTTCCGGATTGGAGAGCTTGAGCTTCTCAAGAAAACCACGTCCGAGAAGATCAAGGAATTCCTGCGCAAGCACGGTAAGCGATTCGGCAAGACCAGCGATGGTTACTCGGCTTCGTACTCCGTCGCGAAGGGGCGGAAGTCATACGACCTTGAGCGCATTGTTGAGGACACCGGCATCGACCTCGCGGACTATGAAAAGACCGGAGAGCCGAGCGAACGCCTGACAGTTCGGGTGCCGAAGCGATCCTGAATTCGGGTCCCTTATAGAGAAAGAACGCTCACCCTTCGGGGTGGGCGTTTTTGAAACCGATTAAGGAACCAAAACGAAATGAAAACCGTTATCTTTGACATCGATGGAACGCTCGCGGATTTGACGCATCGTCTCCACCACATCAAGTCCCCGCCGAAGCGCTGGGACAAGTTCTTCGGTGAGCTTCACCTCGACACGCCGATCACGAACGTCGTTGAACTGTGCCAGCACTTTCTGGAAAGCACGACCCCCCAGTTCAACGTGATTTTCTGTACCGGGCGAGGTGAAGAGTATCGGACAACGACAGAAGCGTGGCTCCATGAGCATGTCGTTTACCCACTACATCCCGGACAACTTCGCATGCGCCCCGCCAACGACCATCGTCCCGACGACATCATCAAGCAGGAAATGCTGGATAAGTTGAAGGCCGAGGGGCACGACATCTGGTTCGTCGTGGACGACCGCCAGCGCGTCGTGGACATGTGGCGCAGGAACGGCATCACGGTGTTGCAGTGCGCTCCTGGCGACTTCGACACGTCTGAGCCCGCTGCGTACCAGTCCAAGCCGGGCGAGGTGCTTCTGACACTTATGGTCGGCCCGAGTGGGGCAGGGAAGTCGTCTTGGCTCAAGAAGTGCAGCCTGGAGAAGTATGTTCTGTCCTCTGACGCCGTCAGACAAGAGATGTTTGGCGACTTCCGGGACCAGTCCGACAACGCCCGCGTCTTCGCCTACATTCACGAAGCCGCCCAAGCCCGCATGAAGTACGGCCTGCCCACGGTCATCGACGCCACGCACCTTCACAAGAAGGATCGCATGGCATCAGTGAACCTCGCGCCGAAAGGCACGTGGGTTCAGTACGTCGTGATTGACCGGCCTCTCGATGAGAAGCTGCGGGATGGCGGCTGGCGGCTAGAGGTCGTGGACAAGCACGGCAAGAACCTGATCGAGCGGCACCACCAATCTTTCACGTCCGCGCGCAAGGATATCTTGAACGGGGATGGTCTTCCTCAGGTCACTGTCGTGGACCTGACGCAAAATAAGGCAACAAAATGAATACCGAGACTAAGGAAGCAATCGCCGCGCTCCCTCTTCAATTCAATGTAAAGGGGCGGCGCGCGGCTGAGTACATTGCGAAGGCGTTGAAGCGGGGTAATCCCGATGCGGCGGCTAAGTACATGGCGAAGTATGAGCTACGCCGTTCTATTGAACAGGCGGCTGTGGATGGTGAGATGGGGGTTCGTTACTAATGGACTCCTACGGCAAAACTACAGCCGTTCTTCCTCCATCAGGCGAGGTAGAAGCTCCCTCCAAGCCGGTGAAGATTCCCCGCCGCGCTGAGACGTATCGTGCGTCTCGACGCAACAGCGCCAAGCTTCGTCGCAAGCGTTTTGGCGGCACGATCCGCCAGAACATGGACAATGGGGCGTACTTTCCGCCGCACCAGCCGCGTAACTACGTGGCGTTCCAGCCGATCTATTACCAGAAGTACAGCAAGACCTCAGCGAAGGTTTTCCGGGGTGGCAACGTGTCTGGGAGTGTTCGACGCTTCTTCGCGAAGAACTCACCTGATGTGGCTATTCGAGCCGCCTGGGAAATCTACCGGGAGACGAAAGTCCGTGGCTGAGCCAACAATCACAATCACGAAGGCGAAGTACGACGAGCTTCTCTTGGCTCAGCGTAAGCTGGATGCTCTAGAGGCTGGCGGCGTAGACAATTGGGAATGGTACGATGATTCCCTCAAGGACGCTGGTTTCTACGACGACGAAGAAGAAGAGTCAGAAGAAGACATTTACGGTAAAGACTAAGCAGGCCTGAGACACGCTGACGAAAGTCTCCCCTTAGGCCCGAAGACCTGTCTCTTAACCGAGGCAGGTCTTTTGACAATCAAATCAACCAAACTCAGGAGACAAACATGTTCCCGACTATCACTCACATCAATGATGTACTGCCCGCTATCGAGGGACGCCCTGAGTTTGTTGTGGGCAAACGCGATGGCTACCAGTTCATCGACTACAACTACACTCAGTCGGATTCGTTCGATTGCCCGATCCGGCGCGAATGCCGTGGCCTCAAGTTCGATCTGGAAGGCAACCTGATCGCGCGTCCGCTCCACAAGTTCTTCAACCTCCATGAAAAGCCGGACGAGGTTCCCGACTTCGCAAGCGAGCATGTCATCATGGAAAAGCTGGACGGCTCGATGATCCACGCGGCGCTTGTGAACGACGAGCTTGTCTTCATGACGCGGGCTGGAATCACGGATCAGGCGAAGCAGGCCATGGAGGCTTGTAAGCGTCTCCCCTACGGCGAGGATTTGCAGCAACTCTGCACGAACCTTCTCTACAGCGGGTCCACTCCCGTGTTTGAGTTCACCTCTCCTGCAAACCAGATTGTGGTTAAGTACAAGGAGGAGGCGCTCACGCTGATCGCTATTCGGTTTAACGAGGACGGCTACTATTCGTCCCGCGCAGGAATGGAACGCGTCGTCGCGCGTATGGGCGGTACCGTCCCTCTCGTCCGCACCTTCGACCAATCCGCCCACGACCTCGATGCCTTCGTCGCCCATACCAAGGGCCTGGAGAACATGGAAGGCTATGTGGTGCGGGTGGGCCAGCAGTTCGTCAAGCTCAAGGCGGATGCCTACGTCGCGACACATCGTGCGAAGTCTGGCCTGCTGTTTGAGAAGGACGTGCTTCGGCTCGTGTTGGAGAACAAGATCGATGACGTGCTGGGGATGCTGTCGAAGGACGAAGCCGAGGCGTTACAGGACTGGGCGGATCGTGTGAACACTGGTGTGTCGAGGATCGCGGAAGCGGCTGCGCGTACGTGGCACAGGGTGTCGTTCCAATATCACACCCGCGCTGAACAGGCTCGAATGATTAAGGACGCGCACCCTGAGGACAACTTCCTTCGGTCGTGCTGCTTCTCCGTTCTCGACGGTAAGCCCGCTCTTGAAGTAGTCCGCAGCGCCGCGCTGAAACTCACGTCTTCGTCCGCGAAGGCTGCGGAGTTCCGCAAACGTCTTGGTATTGCTGAGTGGAAGCCCTTCATGTTCGCGAAGCTGGCCGATGCTTAAAGTAGTTTCGTTTCGTGTCGGTCAGGTTTGGCGCAACCGCCGCTCCAAGCCTGACAGCGTATTCATGATCCACTACATAAACTACGTTCAGCACAAGGACGGCAACCAGAGCGTCCGAATTGGCGGCGTACTCGCGTGTGGGATTGATGGTGAGGGAACGCATCAGCGAGAACTTGATTCTCGCAGCCTCGCGAGAATGTTCCCATACCTCCATTTCGACCCACCAGTACGGCAGGACAAAGACGAAGGTAAATAAAGAGGGGACCCGAAAGGGTCCCTTTTGATTTCAACAAATTAAGGAAACAAACTATGGCTGACTTTCAAGTAAACGTGGTCCGCGTCGATGGCATTGAGCCCATCGAAGGGGCGGATCGGATCGAACTGGCGGTTGTGGGCGCGTTCCGCAGCATCGTCGCCAAGGGTTCGTTCAAGACCGGCGATCTGGCTGTCTACATTCCCGAAGCCTCGGTTCTGCCGGATTGGCTGATCCAGCGGATGAACCTCGTCGGCATGCTTAGTGGTTCGAAGCAGAACCGCGTCAAGGCAAAGAAGCTCAAAGGCTGCCTGTCTCAGGGGCTGTTGTACCCAACAATTTACATTCCGACATTTGACTGCGATACGGGAAAGCACGGGAGTATTTGTCACACCGTTAGCGACGACGGAGGAAACCATTTCGAAGTTGACGAGGGCACCGACGTAGCCGAATTCCTTGGCATCAAGAAGTTCGACCCCGCCGAAAGCATGACTCAGGAGCAGCGGAAGAAGTTCTACGGCAACTGCGTCAACATCTACGGAAAGACCGTGAAGTATGATTTGGAGAACTGGAAGAAGCACCCGAACGTGTTCGCGGAAGGCGAGGAGGTGGTTATCACCGAGAAGCTTCACGGCACGATGTGCTGCTTCGCATACTACCCGGGCCTGAACCACGAAGACCTTCCTTACGATATCTTCGTCTACTCCAAGGGCCTCGGCGCTGGAGGGAACGTGTTCAAATGGGAGAACGATGGCGTGCCCGCGACGAACGTGTACCTCGATGCGTTTCGGTCCTTCACGAATGACCAGAACCTCGAATCGACGATCATCGGTCGGGTGTGGGAAACCCTTGTGGACAGTTGGAAAATCTCACCCAACTTGCCTGTCTACCTCTTCGGTGAGGTCTACGGGGCGAATGTTCAGGACCTTGCTTATGGGGAAAGTTCCCCAAAGTTCCGCGCGTTCGATGTTTGGGTTGGCGACCCGCAGTCTGGAAGCTTCCTCAGTACTGAAACAAAGTACTGGCTATTTGATGCTGCCAAAGTGCCTGCGGTGCCTGTCCTCTACACCGGGCCGTTCAGCAAGGAAAAGCTACTGGAACTCACGGACGGCAAGACGACGCTAGGCCAGGGCCATATCCGCGAGGGTGTGGTCGTGACTTCCGCAGTCGAGGGCTACGACCGCAAGGCCGGTCGCAAGGCGCTCAAGAACGTGTCTGGCGACTACCTGACCCGCAAGGGCGAGACTACAGAATTCCAGTAATTTCAATCTGAGATTCTCTGGAAAATCAAGACTGCAATTACACCGGCAAAGGCGCTATACTAGCTGCCCTTTGCCGGTTATTGGGCCACGTAGCCCCCATACCGGCATTCGTACCGAATGGTACATAATCAAGCCGAATAAGTGATAAGAAACAAGGTACTAAGTAAACAATATGACTACGAATCTTCCTGCCAATGTAGGCCAGAACGCCGTCGCCACTATGGGCGCAAACGTCTGGCTCGATGCTGCTGATGAGATGGGCGCGCGTTCTAGCTCGCTGTATCTCAAGTTTGACGGCAACACGGGCGTCTACAGCTATGGCAAGGATAACGAGGAACTCAAGAAGGGTACTCGTCTAGCGTTGAATCATCGCGAAATCAAGCGCGGTCACATCTGCTGGAACAACAAGGAAGTGATGGAGGAAATCATGGTCCGCGTCACTGAAGGCAAGCCGCCCGCGAAGGGCACCCTGACGGACCATGGTCCTTACAAGAAGAAGAACGACGGTTGGCGCGAACAGGCCAGCTTTGAGATGCGAGACATCGAGGACGGGACGCAGTTTCAGTTCAAGACTTCGTCCAAGGGCGGCACCATCGCAGTGGGTAATCTGATCCGCGATTTCGGTAAGGGCTTCGCTATGAACCCTGGCTGCGTTGCGATCATCGAACTCCAGAACGTGTCGTTCGACGCGCGTGACGAGGACGGCGATATCGCTGGTAAGAAGTACGCCCCTGTGTTCAAGGTGGTGGGCTGGGAATCCGAGGACGAGCTTCTGGCGCGTCTGGAGACTGCTGCTGGCGGTGACGAAGCGGAGGCTGAGGCCGAAGCTGAGCCCGAGGAAGAAGTCGCTGCGAACCCTCGCACGGGGCGCCGTCGCTTCTAATGAGCTTCGTCAACCGAGACGAATTTGAAGAATATGTCGGGGAGGCTCTAACCAGCCTCCCCAACTTTCTCAAAGAACAGGCTAGACTTATTCGCACCGGCACAGCCATCACAATGGATATTCAACCCAATCGGATAAATATTCGTCTAGACGACTCTGACCGAGTGATCCGTATTTTCCGAGGCTAATACTTCGTGCTGGTCATCAATCTCTTTGGAGCGCCAGGGGCGGGTAAGTCCTCCCTGGCTTTTCTTATCTCCGCATATCTGAAAATGCACTACTCCGACCTTTCGGTCGAATGCCCAAACGAAATCGCAAAGATGGTCTGCTACGACGAGGCTCCTAAGGCTTTGAAGTGCCAGATGTACATCGCCGGTTTACAGCAGTGGCAGATCGAGCGATGCGAAGGATACGTAGATATCGTGGTCTGTGACAGCCCAGTTCTTCTCTCTCCGATGTATGCGGAAGAGGGGGGACAGAATCTCCCCGAGAGCTTCACCGAAGTCTGCCGCCACTACCACGACAAATATCCGTCCCTAAACTACTTTGTTATGCGGACACATCCATACGACACTCGCGCGCGATTTCACTCAGAAGAAGATTCAAAGCGGATTGCTTTGAAAATCGCGGGTATTGTTTCTGCGCTCCCACATCATGAAGTTGTATTCTCGTCGGAAGACGACGCACGAGATATCGCATCGTACGCCGCCCATTTGGCGCGACAAAATAAGGAAACTAATGTCAGTTGATCTAGTAAACAAGCCGCCCCACTACACGGGCGGCGACATCGAGTGCATCGACGCCATTCGCGCCTCGATGTCTCTTGAAGAATTCCAAGGCTTCCTGAAAGGGAATGTCATCAAGTACACATGGCGTTACCGCGACAAGGGTGGCGCTCAGGACCTAGGTAAGGCGCAGTACTACCTCAAGAAGCTGCTGGAGAGCTATCAGCCCGCGAAGCCTGAGGCCCCTTTGGGCGCGATTCGGCAGCAAGTCAACTTCGGCCCGCTCATTCCGAACATGATCCCTACAGTGATCAATCCACCTTCGAACACTGTTGATGTCAGCCCAGCCATAGAGGCACAGCCAGCCCCGCAGCTTCCTCCGGCGCTTGAGCGCATGATGTGCCGCAACTACCTCCAGAAGGCTGGGCTCGCATATCCGAGGTCTAACTGCCGCCTGTGTGGCTCAGTATTCTCTGGCGCGAAGTGCAAGTATCCCGATGCTTAGGTTCGACATCTACACTACAAACTCCTGCAAATGGTGCGTTGAAGCAAAGAGCCTTCTGACGCGATTGGGACATTTCTACACGGAATTGTCGCTGAACGACGACGGTAATCGAGTATTCTTCGCTCAGCAGGGTTTCAAAACCGTCCCTCAGATTTACGTCATACAGTCTGACGGAGTTAAGTACATCGGCGGCTACTACGACCTACGCAAGTGGCTAGAGACTAAGGACAATACGCCTCAATGAAGGTGGAATACATTCAACATGTCGGTGACGACATGACTGTCGTCAACGCGGCTCGCGTGTCGTTCGACAAGGAAAGTGGGTGGGAAGACAACATCATCTCTTACAACGGACAGGAAGTCGAAATCATTCGGTCGTTACCTAAGGGCGATCAGAAGCTGATCAAGTACCTTGCAACCCACGGTCACTGGACGCCGTTCAGTCACTGCTTCGTAACGCTGCGTGAAACCGTTCCCATCTTCGTCGCAAGACAGCGGTAACTGTTGTATTCAATGCTCATCTCAATCTGCTAAAATATAGGCATGATTGGAAAACGATACGGCGAAAAAGCCGAAAGAATCTGTGACGGCTGCGGCGAAATTGCAGTAGTTAGTTACTGGAACCTAAAACGCAAACAGGCACACCTATGTTACCCGTGCTCAAATTCGCGTACCAATTTAGGACGCAAGTCTAAGATGAAGGGTACACGAAAAACACCGAAACATGTGGGAAACATTCACGCGCATAGCGATGGGTACCCGATGGTGTGGGTGGGCAAGACAAACACTCATTCTGGTTATATGCCAGTTCACCGCTTAATCGTTTCAGAAGCGGCGGGACGTGTGTTAGATGAAAAAGAGAAAGTGCATCACATAAATGGTGTACGAGAGGATTACAGACCAAGTAATCTTTACCTGTGCAGAGATATGTCCCACCATAGACAGGTCCATGCCCAGCTAGAACGGCTCTCTATGTCTTTGGTTAAGCAAGGGTTCATTGAATTCTGCCCCGTGAGTGGGGAATACAATTTAAGCCGCACTATGAAGGAATTCATAGAGCAAAAATCTGGTGAATTGCTGGAAAGCCTGAACGAGCAAGACGAAGGTAATCAGCAGCCAAGCTCCGCAGAACTCGCGGAGAAGGTTCAACGACTATTCCAAAAGGAAGTAGAGCGGAAGCCCGCTCGAAGCGCCAGACACCCAAACAAGCAAGATGAGGGTGAAGATATAGTCTCCTCTCTATAGAAATATAGAGCAGCAAAGGCTGGAGTCAGAGTAGCGATCTGACTCAAAGATTAGGTTAAACACATGGTCGGCTTCTCGTACAACGAAGTGTCGCGCCGGTATGTGGACAGCGATCCAGAGTTCTTCGTGCCTGACGTATGGCGCGGCAAGGCTGAGAACAAGAAGCAAGGCAGCACGGAAGAGGCGATTGAGGGTTACGAGAGCCTGTGGGCTTTCGACTCGATTGGAGAGGACTACAGCGACCACTGCAAGGAGGCGCTTCGGTTTTACAAGCACCTACTGGATCAGGGCGTCTGCCCCGAGCAGGCCCGCATGGTTCTGCCGCAGTCCATGTACACCAGCTACTATGTCTCTGGCTCTCTGGCTGCCTGGGCGCGCATGTATAAGCAGCGTGTCGATACCCACGCTCAGAAGGAAATCCAAAATCTCGCAAAGATGGTCGGAGAAGTGATTGAGCCGCTGTTCCCTCATTCCTGGGAAGCGCTCACCAACTAAAATGAGGGGCTTCGGCTCCTCATTTTCGTCCAATTAAGGAGACAAAAGAATGTTTGTTGTTTACGACGCCCGGCAGGAAAAGTACCTCGGGCACGTTTGGGAGAAAGACCTCCAGAACGCGCGTACTTACCGAAATACGGGCGCGGCGAAGAATTCGCTCAATGCAGCGTTTCGGTGGCATCACTACATAGGGCATCCCCTGCACGGACGCCACCCTAACGATACTGATTTCCATATTTTGGAGACAGTGCTCACACTCAAGCAGTCGGTGCCGTGAGGGCGCTGCTCGCGGCGACTCTCTTCGGTTTCGTCTCGTTGGCTCCCGCAAAAGCATGCGACACCGCTCTGATCATTCTGATGGATCGAAGCGCCTCGATGACAGACGAAGAGTTTCGGCTCCAAGTTCAAGGTACGGCCCGCGCTTTCGGCTCTCCCGAGACAGTGCGTCGGATCGTAGGCAGTGCCGGTAGGGGCTCCATACAAGCCCGTGTGGCGTCCTATGACGACACGATGGAGTGGCACACCCCCTGGACCCGTATAGCCTCTCAGCAGGACGCTGAGCGCCTTGCAGAGGTGGTTGCGGCAATCCCCAGACTAAGCAGAGGCTGGACCTATACAGGCGAAGCTGTGATGCGCTCCGTGGAAGAGTTTAACAACCTTCCAGAACCCTGTGACCGGCACGTCATTGACGTGTCCACCGATGGGGTTGCAACGGACGCCTTTGCGCTCTCTCAGGCCAGGACTAAGGCTGAGGAAGCAGAAATCATTATCAATGCGATTACCGTTGCTGGTGAGGGGACAGAAGATGACGTTTCCTCGCTACAGGTGCCGCAATCTGAATTGAGTACATGGGCAAGAGAAAACCTCATCACCGGGATCGGTTCGTTCGCGCTACCCGCGACTTTCCAAAACTACGCCCAAGCGATGAGAACAAAGTTAACAATGGAATTAGCCGCCGCGTCTCCAACGACGACGACTATTTTCTCCCACTAGGGCGAACCGCCGAAATGTTGATTGAGGAAGACCACGATCTTTCTCCAGTCAACATTGGCGTTCTCGATCCGGATGGGCATCCAATATTCCGAATTCCCTACAGGGATACGGTACCTCTGGGCTTTCTCGATAGAGAGGAAGAAGAAGAGGACGAAGACTGGTGCTAGCGCACCAGTTTTTGCTACTTCGGGCTTAGGCCCCAATTAAATCATTCATGAACTAGGATATATGACTACTAATTACTCACCCTCCTTCCGCGCGCAAATTCTGACGCGGCGTACCTATAATCGCCCCCTCAACGACGCCGGAACGGTATTCGAATCCTGGGAACAAACCATTGACCGAGTTATCGAACACCAGAAGTGGCTGTGGCGGCGCGCTCTCGGGCGTCCTCTCAACAAGGGCCAAGAAGCCGAACTGACGGAACTCCGAACGCTTCTGCTGGGCCGTAAGGTCGGCGTTGCCGGGCGTACGCTCTGGCTTGGTGGTACCGACGTTGCCAAGAAGCGCGAAGCTTCGCAGTTCAATTGCTCCTTCACGCATGTTGAGACTGTAAACGACGTTGTAGACTGCCTTTGGCTTCTGCTCCAGGGCTGCGGCGTAGGCTTCTCGCCTATCACGGGCACTCTCTCCGGGTTCACCAAGCCCATCCACGAAATCGAGATCATCCGCTCCACCCGCACGCTTGAGCAATTCGAAGCTGGCGAGCGCGGTCGCGAACACAACATTGAAACCTGGGACGGCGAAACCAAGACATGGACCATCAGCGTTGGCGACTCTGCCGAAGCCTGGGCGAAGTCCGTTGGTAAGCTCCTGGCTGGCAAGCACGCCGCCGAGAAGCTGGTCCTCGACTTCTCGCAAATCCGCCCTGCGGGTGTTCGACTGCGTGGCTATGGCTGGATCAGCCAGGGCGACGAAACCATCGCCGTGGCGTATCGCGCGATCTGCGAACTGATGAATCAACGTGCTGGTCAGCTTCTTCGGAAGATGGACATTCACGATGTTGTGAACTGGCTTGGGACGATCCTCTCGACCCGCCGCTCCGCGCAGATCAGCCTGTTCGAATACGGCGCTCCGGAATGGCAGGAATTCGCTGTCTGCAAGAAGGATTACTGGTCGAAGGGGCAGATGCAGCGCGGCCAATCCAACAACTCGCTGGTCTTCTACAAGAAGCCGGAACGCGGCGAGCTTCGCAACATGTTCGACATGATGCTCGCCGCTGGCGGTTCAGAACCCGGCATGATCAACGGCGAAGAGGCGCTGAATCGCGCTCCCTGGTTCTCAGGCCTAAACCCATGCGCGGAAATTCTTCTCGCCAACAAGGGCTTCTGCAACCTTGTGACCGTCGATCTGGGCAAGTTCAAGAACGACCCTGCTGGCATGTACCGCGCGATCTATCTGATTGCGCGTGCTAACTACCGCCAGACCTGTGTGAATCTCAAGGACGGAATTCTGCAAGACGCTTGGCACGAGAACAACCAATTCCTGCGCCTCTGCGGCGTGAGCCTTACTGGCCTTGCCCGACGCTCCGATCTTGGTCCCTATGAGTTCCGCATTCTCAAGAACATGGCGATCATGGGCGCGTACAGCATGGCCGACGAGCTTGGCACGCCGCGTCCGAAGAACGTGACGACCGTGAAGCCGGAAGGTACGGGTTCGAAGTGCTACGACACCACCGAAGGCATTCACAAGCCGCTGGCGAAGTTCATCTTCAACAACGTAGCGTTCGGTAAGCACGATCCGCTGGTGCCTGTGCTGCGCGAAGCCAACTACCATATCTTCCAGCATCCGAACGGGTACGACTGGATTGTGCGGCTTCCTGTGGCCTGGGAAGACGTTGAATTCGACAACGTGAACGGCCTGGAAGTCAATCTTGAAAGCGCCGTGTCTCAGCTTGAGCGTTACAAGGTCGTGATGAACAACTACGTTGAGCAGAACTGCTCGATTACGGTGTCGTACGATCCTGGCGAGGTAGACGCGATTGTGGATTGGCTGTTGGCGAACTGGTCAAGCTACGTCGGCGTGTCGTTCCTGCTTCGCGCAGACCCACTCAAGACGGCGGCTGATCTTGGCTATCCCTACCTTCCTCAGGAGCCTACCACGAAGGAGGCCTACGAAGCCTACGTTGCTCAGCTTGCGCCCATCGACGTGGAAGCGCTGTCCGAACAGACAGAAGACGCGGTCGATGCCGGTGACGAGTGCGCGACTGGGGCTTGCCCGGTTCGGTAATCCTGTCCGAAATATGCATACAAAAAGGGGACCTTCGGGTCCCCTTTTTCATGCAACAAACAATCTACGCCCGACTAGCGGGGCGGATCACCAGCGATCCCGTGACGGGGTGCTGGGTTTGCTCCGGTTGGAACACCGGAAATGGGTACGCGAAAATCCGCCACAAAGGTCGGTGCCGTGTCGCCCATAAAGTCCTTTACGAGGAGCGCGTTGGGCAAGTGCCTGACGGGTATGTCCTCGATCATATCTGCCGCCGCCGTGCGTGCGTCAACCCCGATCATCTTGAGCCCGTCACCGTACGGGAGAACACAAGACGCGGGGCTGCGGTCCTGTTTGGAGACAACCATCCATGAAGCTGCATATCGCTTCTGACTTTCACTTAGAGTTCAATCCGCACTGGACGTACGACCCCCCGCAAGATGCAGACGTTAACCTGATCGCGGGAGACATCTTTCCCGGCCCTGAGATGCCGAAGCGCCTAAGTAAGTTCAACTACAAGGGTCCGGTTGTCGCGGTTCCAGGGAATCACGAATTCTACGGGCACAATATCGACTGTATCAAGCAGGGCACTCATGACGGAGTCTGCGTGTTGGGGGACAGAAGCACTTTCGCTTTTCACGGCGTTGAGGCGCGGCCTGAGGTTGTCTTCATCGGAGCAACCCTTTGGACCGACTTCAACCTCAACAACAATCTTGGAGAGGCGATGCTGCATGCCCAAAGAAATATGGGCTGCTTTCAATACATTGGTGGGCGTATTCCCGGCAAGTCGCTGACGCCGCTTGAAACGCGCGATCTTCATCGCATGACTGTCACGTACCTTGAAGAGATGATGGCTGAATTCCGAACCAGTAAAATCGTAGTCATGACGCATCACGCACCCTCGCCGCGTTCTATTTCAGATCAGTACCAAGGCAGTCCACTAAATCCGGCGTTCTGCTCTGATCTGGAGTGGCTGATGTTCAAGTATCAGCCGGTGCTGTGGGTCCATGGTCACGTACATTCTAGCCATGATTACATGGTCGCGAATACGCGCGTCGTGTGCAACCCCCGTGGATACTACAATCGATTCTATGACGATTTCGAAAATCCAGATTTCAACCCTAACCTCATCGTGGAGATTTGACCAATATGATGGAGTACAAAATCTTGGTCCTGAAAGGTTACTCAACAGGCCTAGACGAAATAGCAATCAACCGATGGGCCGAGGATGGCTGGATGGTTGTTACATCCTACAAATTACACAGACAAGTCCACATCGTAATGGGAAAGCCAACTGAATGAAAATCATTTATAAGAAGGGCGACGTTACCGAAGCCGAAGAAAAGATCATCCTCCATGGCTGCAATTGTCAGGGTGTGATGGGCTCTGGCGTGGCTAAGGTCGTCAAAGAGAAGTTCCCGAAGGCTTATGAACGGTACGCGAAGCTGTGCGCCGGCCTTGCTAGAGAAGATCGTGCTTCTCTTCTTGGAGACGTACAAAGCGTGCAGTGCGGCGATGTAATGATTCTCAACGCATTCACGCAGGAGTACTTTGGAGACGGCAGGCAAGTAGACTACGAAGCCTTGTACCAAGTGTTTTACGAGATCAATGATCTAGCTGAACGAGGCTGTTTCCCAGCTATCGCCATGCCGCGCATCGGCGCAGGCCTGGGCGGGGGTAACTGGCGGATCATCGAAGCGATGATCGAGGAAACCTCCACAAACTACCAGCCCGTGGTGTACGACCTATGAGCATTCCGTCTTACGAGGACCGTCCTGAGATCATCATGACGGCGCTCCCCTACGCCGCCGATCTTCCGCTTCCAAACTACGCTACGGCGGGGTCTGCGGGCCTCGATCTTCGGAGGTTTATTGTTTGGTACTTTGTCTTTACTCACTACATATTGGTTCTTGGCTTTTTGTTCGGCACTAGATATGCCGTTATTTCGCAATTTCTAGGCAAAGAAAAACCCGCGCGAAATAGATCGCGCGGGTGAGCCAAATTCGTTTTTCCCCTTTTGTTGGGATTTCAGTCGGTTAGCGACCGAACAGACGGGAGAGCCAAGAGCGCTTTGGAGCCTCTTTTACTGGTGTAGGCGCAGTAACAGGAAGCGGGGCAGGGGGCCAACGATACCCGATCAGATCAGACGCCCTGTACGGCGCGATGGTCACTGCGTTGCCCTGATTGCCGCCTAGAACCCAGATGCGGCCTGTCTCATCCTTGCGAACGAAGAAGGCGACATGGTTTCCTCCGGTGCGGCGAAAGACCGCGATGCAACCCTCGATGGGTTCCGCTAGAGGCGTTCCGTAGTCGGCGTAGCTGATAGCAGCAGCCGAAAGTGTGTGAGGAAGGTTTGCCTGATCTAGGCACCAGCCAACGAACGAAGCGCACCAGGGTACCTCGTCTGAGGTTGCCTTGAGCTTGGTCACGGCGTGGTAGGCGAGGATACGGGGGTTATGTTTTTGACCAGCCACTTCGGTCTGGCCGAGTTGGCTGCGCGCGGCAGCCATCCAGGGGAGTTTATCGGACATTCATGCTTCTATTGTGGATGCGGAGATGAACAGCGCGTCGATCTGCTGTTCCGTAAGGCCAAGAGCGCGCGACATTGCGAGAACAGTCGGGCTGTTGCGTTGAAAGGTTTGGGCGTCTGCCCAGGCGATTTGCGCGATCACGTTTCCGCTTTCAGCGATGGCTGCGTCCACGGCAGGAAGAAGTCCCGCCATTGCGAGAGCCGCGCGTGCCTGGAATCGAGATACAGATTCTGGAACAGTCACAGGCAAAACAGGAGGAGAATAGGTCTTCCCGTCAAACAGCCACCCGTCGCCTACCAAAAGATCGTCAGGCGCTCGCCGCCAAGTACCTTCTTCGGCAAGATCGCGCTCGCCGTCATCTGACTCACCAAATACCAGAGCGCGCTTTTCGGCTTCAGTCGGTTCGTCTTTGGTCAAGAGATATCCGCGAACTAGACCGTCGCGTTCAAGAATCCATCGTTGCATATTCATTAGCTTACTAGCTCCACGCTGCTGATTCTGGCGACCCACCGGATTGTCGTCGCAGCCGCTCCCGTCACGGTAAAAGCAACACCACCATTGGTCGTGTCAGCGGTGACTGCCAAAGTCCAACCCGTGGTGACACCAGCCGCAATGGTAGGCGCCGCAGCAGTTGCGAAGCCGTTACTGGAAATGTTCACGGCACCTGGGCTTATGTCCCGACGAGCCAGCACAATGCCGTCCCACATGGCTTTGCCCGCCCCAGCGCTGTCCCGAGCAACCACCTGGAAGCGCAGCGCATACACGCCGTTATCCGGAAGATTGACCGTGTTCGTCGCGCTCGGCACCGCGTTGTCGGCTGTCAGGCGGGTGGCGGTCGCGTCGGTTGTTTGGCGGCGCAGGACAAATTCGCCGGATTGGGCATCGCCATTGGTGCTGAAGCTTCCAGACGCCCAGGCCCCGCGCCCGTAGTGACCGCGAGTTGTCCCGTTAGGTCCGCCCGGCACCCATGAATAGGTGCCGCCTGCTGCGTTGCCTTCGCCGCCCGATACCGTCGCGCCATAGCCCGAAGCTGCGTTTGCACCGCCGCCAGCTACAGTAGCGGCTTGCGCGGAAGCGGTATTTGCATTTCCGCCCGAAATCACGCTTGCAACGCCGCTGGCAACTTGCGACGGACCACTTCGGCTCGTCTGCAAATCCACGGCATTTGCTCCGCGAGCATTTCCTCCTGCCGCCGTGTTGTCTGGTATCGCCGCCGTCAGCGCCCCCGTGCCGCGTGGAACTAGGGCGATGCCTACGTTTGTATCAATCGAGGCCGTTGAGGGGCGCAGCACAATCGGTGAGCCGGAATTGCCCGGCTGAAGAACTAAGGCGTTCTGCGCTGTGCTGCCGAATGTTGGCTGTCCAAAGGGATTAATCGTAGCGACCGTCAGGGCAGGGTTCGACGTGCTGCCAGTCACACCCGCGCCGGAGGAGATGAAGGTGAGCGAGCCGCCAGTAGCATTGCCCGTGCTAATACCCGCCTGAATGGAGATAGACGCGCCCGCTATGTCTGTGCCGCCAGATCGAGGCGCGCTAATAATCGGACTGGCGGGGGTGGCGCTCAAGTCGCCTGCCCCCAAGATCAGGTTTCCACCGGAAGTGAACTGAGCGATGTTTCTCAGCGCATTCTGCGTAGCCCCGGCTGAGCCAAAGGGTGCTGTTTGAATAACAACACCCCCGCCATTGGCATTCCCAGTCGAAGTGCCTCCAGCGAGAGTGAGAGACGCGCCCGCTAGATTGGTACCAATTGCGTTCGGCGCTCGCACCGTGGTACCGGAGGGAGAAGCGCTGCCATCTCCCGCACCAACTACGATGCTTCCCCCTACGTTGATCTGGCCCGCAACCGTCAAAGAATTTGCAAAAGTAGCGTTACCGTTCGGCGCAATCGTGAAGCGCGTACTCAGAGTGTTTGCCGCCGCTCCGGTTGAGCCAGGAGCGGCAGTCTGAAACAACAGAGAGCCAGAACCGCCCGTGCCGGTGCCGTTGCCAGCCCGAACAGCAGTGTTAGCACCAACGATGTTGGTTCCGCCTGCGTCGGCGGCGCGGACAGTGATGCCGCCTGGACTGGCGGTGCCTTCTCCCGAACTTCTAAGAGAGGGCGCAACCAGTTGTGCGCTGCTGCTGATCACACCTGTAGCGAAAATCGCACCACCTACTCCGACACCGCCGAGCGTTACTAGGGAGCCTGTCGTTGCGCCACCCGAAGTCGTGGCGTCATTAATAACCACAGGGCCTGCGCTGCTCACCGTTCCAGTGAAATCTGGACCGTCAAGAGGCGCATAGACCGAAAGATTCGGCTTACCTGTGAGGTCATCGTAGTCACCGCTGGTCGCGACTGGCGCGAGGGCTGCAATTGCTGCATCTGCTTCCGCCGCGCTCGCGGCGGCGGCAACTGCGGACGCCGCCGCGTTCGTTGCGCTAGTTGCGGCAGCGGCCCGTGCAGCTTCCGCCGCAGCCGCTACAGAAGCGTCACCAGAATCAATGACACGAATTGTACCGTCATTTTCGACAAGAACTGTGGTGCTAGAGCCGTCTTCGACCCGAACTACTTCAACCATCTATGTTATTTCGAGTGCTTACAGTGATATCACCCGCCAACCACGTACGCTCTTTGCCGCCACTACGATGCTCAATCTCATATGAGACGGGCGTGTTTGTGGGAAAAAGCCGCGTGGTTTCGGGAGACATATGAATGTTGAACCAGCCGCGTGTGTTCGCTACGGTCTGGTCTGATAAAGTAATTGAAGGCGAAGTCCCGTCGCTACGAAGCGTCAGGCTGCCACCGGGCCACGTCATTGTCATCACAATGACGGTTCCTGTCAGATCGATTCCCGCCCCATCGTCTTCAAGGCGAAGACGAAGATCGAAATCATTTCCAGCCCAAAGCGCGAGCTTCGCGTTTCCTGGGGTTGCCATTATGCCAGCGAAGCTCCCAGGCGGAACAGATCGTCCACCTGTTCATTTGTTAGCCCGAGCGCAGCCTGTGCGTTCGTGATCAGCGTGTCGTCTCGACGAACCTCGACGCAGTACTCCCAAGCTTCTTGCACTTCTTCAGTCTGTGTTTCGATGAACGCTTGCACCGTGGAAAGTAGTCCAGCGGCGCGCAGCGCGCGTCGAGCTTGAAGAGGAGAGATTGATTGAGGGACTGGTGTGGTGTGTTCTGGGACTACCCAGGAGTTATTCACCCAACTAGCCCCAATAATGCATCCAGAGGTCGCTTCTAGTTTCGTTTGTCCTTCGGGAGGAACCCAATCAGGAAACGCCACAACAATATTCGTCACTACGCCTTCCTCATCTAGAATAGCGTAGTTTTTAGGTTCAGTTGCTTGATTCTGTGTCATGTTAAATCACGCCTTGCACGCGAGCTTCTCCGCGAGCCCCCGCGCCGCTTTGTGTTCCTGTTTGAGTTGCTCCACCCCCACCGCCTGGAGCTACGCCAGCCGTGCCGTTGCCTGCCGAAGATGCAGGACCACCGTTGCCGCCACGCAAGCTAGTGCCCGGCGCGCGGACGACAGCGCCATTGCCCATAGTGCCACCCGCCGCGCCGCCATAAACAGAATTACCAGAAGCGAGTAGGCCTCCGTTGACTGGAGCAGCGCCGCCTTTGATAGTCGAAGCGGTTGCTGTGTCCGACGCGCTTGAGCTTGCCCCCTCATACCCAACAGGGCGCGAGCTTACGACGAGGCCGTTTTGAATCGAGCCGCCCGTAGCCCAGTTGACGCCAGGATAAACAATCGCCAGAGAGCCGAAGCTGGACTGACCACCAATGTTGCCGCCAGTACCAGATGAAGTTTGGGCTGCTCCACCGGCTCCAATTGTGACCGTCTCGGTCGCTGACATGGCAGAGGATGGAATCATAAAGTCACCGTAACCACCACCGCCGCCGCCGAGTACGTCACTTGAAGTGTTAACACCTTTGCCCCCGGAGCTTCCGCCGCTCCAAAGCTCAACAAGAAATGATGTATAGCCTGGAGGCCTGACGAAAGTGCCCGAGGCAGCGAAAGTACGGCTAAAAGAGGTAACAACAACCGAGCGGAAAGCCGAGCCGTCGCAATAAACATCGCGCGTTTCGCCCGGATACATCACAAAGCTGGTCAGGCCGTCAATGGTTTCCGAGCCGTTTGGATCAAGCGTGATATCCCCCGTGCCTGAGTTTCGGATACGGCAGTACCAACCCGATCCTAGCGTTGCCGCTGCTGTGAAAGTCTGCGTGAACGTGCCCGAAGTAATATCAATAAACGTAGCAGTGTCAGTACCTGTGAGGATTGAGTTGCTAGTACGGGAGCTAATTGGTACAGTAATTGGAGGTGCAGAACCAATTAGAAACACATTCCACGACGCGAGTGTCCCTGCGCCGTTGCTGGCAGCTACAGACACATCCAGCGCGCCCGTGCCTGTGTTATATGCCGTTACAATTCCATCCATTCGTGTTGTTGGAGTAGCTGAACTGGCGATACGCACGGGCATCCCAAGAACGAAGTTCTTCCCCGCTTGGACTGTCAAGCTTCTTGTTCCGACGCCTACAGTAAGAGATGTGGTAGAAGTTGCTTGAGTTGCTGCACCACCAATAGTGTTACCGGCGGCGACGATTGCAGAGTCGCGCGCGGAAATAGCCGCGTCTCTCGCTACAGCAGACGCTCGCTCATAGGCACGTACAGCAGCCATGAAATACGGAAGAGTGACCGCATCAAGCATTGTGGTTGGTGTGAGGTAATTTTTTCCCAGCAGGGTATCAGGATCAATCGTAACTCCCTGTACTGTTTCAACTGCGGCCATTAGCCTACTCTTTCTTCAATCTGGTAATTACAGCCCCAAGCGTCATTGTAGGCGGCTTCAAGGGCATTAAGTTCGGCCAAGCGGCCAAGGAAACTGAAACGACTAATATTGGCATTGTCTTGCGGGTCCCAAACGAAGAAAACTTCGCCGGTTACACCTTGTCGCGCCGACATGTCGTGAATATTTACGAAAGCCTCCGAAGTAGAGACGTTCTCTAGGCGGAACATCGCGATGCGATATTTTTGCCGCTTCTCTCCGAATACACGTCCTCCGTAAGAACGCTGAACTTCCGAGGGGTCTACGATTTTAATCGAAGCCTGATACTGGAAATTCTCAGTAGGCTGATATCCGGGTGCCAGAATGAAGCGCGATAGCTCGATGTATCCAGCCGGATTACTGGTGTCGTCAATTTCAAGCAACCAATACCGAGCGTTTTGTTCGGACGGAAAGACATAAACCCATGGCTGAGGAAACAAAAGAGCCGTTTCAGTATCGATAGTGGTAGAGAAGATGGAGGGATGCCCCCAATCTACCGATCCGAGCGGGTAGGTGTCCGTAAAGTAGTTTACCCAACCTGTGTCACAAACGGAGGGTGCGGTTGTATCGGCTACACCGAACCCACGAAGTCTGATTTTCGCGGAAGTTGTTGTGTTGCTTTTAGGAATTGCAGCAATGCGAACGCCGCGAGTTGTGCCCAGATCGAACCAGACTTGCGTACTGGTGAGCGCGCAGTCGAGCGAGCGGGCGACAGCGCCGGAAACGTCACTCAGAAGGTTTTGCACTGAAAGGTCGGGTTCCCAAAAACCACCCCAAGCTCTAACCGTCGCGATGCGCGGATCGGTTTGAGTGAGCCAGAGAGGTTGGGCAATAATGCAATTCGCCACGAATTAAGCTGCTTGGTACGCTACCGAGAGTGAAGTTCCAGCACCGTAGGTTCCGGTCGTCGTTACCATAACGCGCAGGCGGTCGCCGAGATAACCTTGTACGAGAGTGTCGTCAGCTAGTGTGCCTGTAGTGGGTGGCGAGATAGTAAGAGCCTGCTGCCTGGAAATATGGCCGCGCTTAACTGCGCCAGCCGTAGTAAAGGCGAAGCAGGCAATGTCCTGCCAAGATACTCCACCATCGACCGAAGTTTGGACGTAAGCCTTGGCTGTTGACCCACCCGAGGTGTAGGTGAACGTTGCAAGAAGAGACACGCCACCGAGACGGCCTAGGCCATCAACGTAACCGGCTTGACTGTTAGTGAGTGCTGTAGTGATTGATTGTGTAGCGAGTGACGGCATTGATTAGCCCCATCCTTCAATTCTAACGGTCCCTGCGGACCAATCTTCATCCATTCCGGTGACAATGAATTTTTTACCAGAGGACAAGCCAAAGCGGGGGTAGGTCACGAGGATCACCGCACCGAGGTCAACCGAAGTTGACAAAATTGATCGAGATACTGTCATGTCGATCATGAGGCGTTTGACGCCAAATAGTCTGAGAAGGCGGGCGCTCTCGGCCTGGGCTGCGGTTTCCGTGCGGAGTTGTGTAGTAGCTCGCAGCGGCTGAGACAGAGGGTTGCGCCCCGATTGTGTCGTGGGCGACCAGACAGTTGGGTTCGATGTCGTGGCAGTCCGGTATTCTTGCGAAAGGAATGTGCGGCGAGCATCGTTAAGTAGTCCTGCCGTCTCCGTGGGAGACTGGACCCGCCAATTACGGCCCCATTGCAGCGCCACTTCGTAGCTCGGAAGCCCATTCGCGCCTTGCCCCGCAGCGTAGACTCTGAGTGAGTTCAGAATGTCCGCATCCGTAAACTTGGCGACAGGTTCGTACCCGGAAGGATCGTCCATACGATACGGAGCGAAAACGCCGTCTCGTCTTGGTGTCCACGATGCGCCCGCGCTGAGAAGCACGGCATCGAGGGCTGTGCCTAGTTGCTGACCATCCTCAGGGGCAAACCACCAACCGACACTGTCGGCCTGAGCGGCGTCGATTGTGGAGATGGCGGCATCCGAAATGTCGGAAGACACAACGCCAGGAGCGCTAAGCAGAAGCCTACGTGCGATCTGTCCTGCGGTGCGGGCTGGAGCGTTTGCGCCTTCTCTCGCGTGGCATGTGACGACACCGTTGGCTGCGCTACTTCCAAGACGGAAGTATGCTCCCTCTCCAGTCGCGTCGTTACCGAGGCACCAATCGTATGTGCCACCAGCCGGTGCGGAAGCCTGGAGCGCGGCGAGGTTGGCTCGCAGTGTGCCTGCTGTTAGAGGCGAGCCATTGATCCAAACATTGACCAACTCGGCGATTGCACGGGCGCTAATCTGATAGATGAAGCGAGATGTGTTGACTTGGGGAGGAGAGATGTTCTCACAGTCACCCAAGAGCCAGGGCATTGGTTTGCCCTTATAATCGTTCGGGGTTCCCTGCGCTCCTGCGGGGAGGACGTTGTCCCCGAGATAGCGGATCGGATACGCAATCTGCTCCGCTACCTGGGCTGCCTTGTCACGAACCCGAATAATCACCTGATTTTCTGACACGACGACACCTTGTAGCGTTCCGGCAAACAGAGTAGTGAACTGGTCGCGTCGGGTATTCGTCGCAGGCCCCTCAAGAATTCGAAGAGGTCTGCCGTCGAAATCCAGATTCAGAAGGGCATCAAGACCTCCGTCAGCATTCGCGAGAACGACGTTGCCGTAGCTGATTTCGGTTGTCAGTCCCTGGGCTTGTCCGGATTTCCAGATATAACGGGCTACCCCGCCAGGATTTGTGATCCTAGCGGGGTAATGTACATTCGGTGCAATAGAGCATGAGGGCGAACTGGTGAAGCTTTCAGTGGAAGCTCGGTATTCTTTTTGGTTCGCGTCCTGCCATTCGACTAATATCATACCCTATTATACACCAATTGTGAACGCGGATTAAGCAGGAACTGCCATCTGCGTGGTGTTTGTGTCCTCAATTACTTCGGTTTGGCTGTTCACCGCCTCAACGATTGCCACGGACCCTTGAGCCGACACCGCCGTGAGGTTCTGAATGGCTGTGGCAAGAGTGGCGATCTGTTCGGACTGATCGGTGTTTTGCGTAGCCATTGCTTGGACAGCGAGAAGTCTGGCTTGGAATTCTGCGGACTGCTCTAGCGAAGCGGCGAGGTCGAAACCGCGCCCACCGAACTGCATCCATTGCTCGGCCACACCCGCCTCTGCATCGCGCCCGAGG
>LNFM01002448.1_pt1 | contig 41920 bp, 37 predicted proteins | sample 596031 | NCBI WGS metagenome assembly LNFM01 (sample SAMN04254537, study PRJNA301005) | activated carbon metagenome | isolation source: dual media filters at the Ann Arbor, Michigan drinking water treatment plant | place: USA: Ann Arbor
AGCGGGGAAGGACATGGCCATGATTGCCATTCGTCACGAGAAGATTTCGGATTTCGCCGCCCGCGAGGCCCTGCTCGACCGCGCCTATGGCCCGAGCCGCTTCGCCAAGACGTCCGCGCGCCTGCGCGAGGACCGTGTGCCGGCCGAAGGGCTGTCCTTCGTCGCCACCGCGCGCGGCAGGATCGTCGGCACCGTGCGGCTGTGGAATGTCGCGGCCGGCCCCGGCCAGGCGGCGCTGCTGCTCGGCCCGCTCGCGGTCGATCCCGCGTGCCAGAAGCGCGGCATCGGCGCGGCGCTGATGCAGCGGGCGATCGAGGCCGCGCGCACCCTCGGCCATCGCGCCGTGCTGCTGGTGGGAGATGCGCCCTATTACGGCCGCTTCGGCTTTTCGGCCGCGGCGACCGCGTCGCTGTGGATGCCCGGCCCCTACGAGCAGACGCGTCTGCTGGCACTCGAACTCGTGCCGGGGGCGCTCAATGGCGCGCGCGGCCTGATCGGCGCGACCGGCGCCCTCGCAGCCAAGCCGGGCATCGCCGCGATGGTGGCGGCCGACGCCAAGGCTGTCAACAAGCGGACACGGCGCGCAGCCTAGGTTTGCGCCGCCGGCACTTTGGGGCTATCGCGGAGCGTCTTCCGCGATGGCTCCGCCCCGGAGTAGAGACCGATGACCAACTGGCCTGTGCACGCAAAGATCGACGGTCCCGTCGTGATGATCGGATTTGGCTCGATCGGCAAAGGCACGCTGCCGCTGATCGAGCGGCATTTCGATTACGACAAGAGCCGTTTTGTGGTCATCGATCCCGAGGACAAGGACCGCAAGATCCTCGACGACCGAGGTATTCGCTTCATCCACGAGGCGGTGACCAGGGACAATTACCGGGAACTGCTCACCCCGCTCCTCACCAAGGGCGGCGGGCAGGGCTTCTGCGTCAACCTGTCGGTCGACACCTCCTCGGTCGACATCATGGAGCTCTGCAACGAGCTCGGTGCGTTCTATATCGACACCGTGAACGAGCCCTGGGCCGGTTTCTACTTCAACCCGAAATTCGGCCCGGAGCAGCGCTCGAACTATAACCTCCGCGAAATGACGCTCACCGCCAAGCGCAAGCGCAAGCCCGGCTCGACCACCGCCGTGTCCTGCTGCGGCGCCAATCCCGGCATGGTGTCCTGGTTCGTGAAGCAGGCGCTGCTGGACATCGCCAAGGATACCAAGGGGGCGGTCAAGGAGCCGAAGACGCGCGAGGACTGGGCGCGCCTGGCGAAGAAGCTCGGCGTCAAGGGCATCCACATCGCCGAGCGCGACACCCAGCGCGCCAAGCAGCCGAAGCCGCGCAACGTGTTCGTCAACACCTGGTCGATCGAGGGCTTCACCTCGGAAGGCATGCAGCCAGCCGAGCTCGGCTGGGGCACGCACGAGAAATGGATGCCGGCGAATGGCCGCAGGCACAAGACCGGCTGCCAGGCGGCGATCTACATGCTGCAGCCGGGCGCCAACACGCGCGTGCGCTCATGGACGCCAACCCCGGGCCCCCAGTACGGCTTCCTGGTCACCCACAACGAGTCGATCTCGATCGCCGACTATCTCACCCTGAAGGACGGCCGCCGGACCGTCTACCGGCCGACCTGCCACTATGCCTATCACCCCTGCGACGACGCGGTTCTCTCGCTGCACGAGATGTTCGGACAGGCCGGCAAGAAGCAGGAGACCTTCCACATCCTCGACGAGGACGAGATCGTGGACGGCATCGACGAGCTCGGCGTGCTGCTCTACGGGCACAAGAAGAACGCCTACTGGTACGGTTCGCAGCTCTCGATCGACGAGACGCGCGATCTCGCCCCGTTCCAGAACGCCACCGGCCTGCAGGTGACCTCTGCCGTGCTCGCCGGCATGGTCTGGGCGCTGGAAAATCCGAAAGCCGGCATCGTCGAGGCCGACGAGATGGATTTCCGCCGCTGCCTTGAGGTGCAGATACCCTATCTCGGCCCCGTGACAAGCAAATACACCGACTGGACGCCGCTCACCGACCGCCCCGGACTCTTTCCCGAGGACATCGACAAGCGCGACCCGTGGCAATTCCGGAACGTCCTGGTGCGTTGACGCGTCTGCACTTGTGATTCGTTAACAAACCATCACCAAGCGTGTCTGCAACATGGCGGGCGTGGCGCGAGCCGCGCCCGCTTTGCTGTTCGCATCGTCAAAAAAACTTGCGAGCCGAGTCGAATTATTTTATTTCTCTCTCGCCCAAATTCGCACGTGCCTGTGGACGTGTGTCGGTCGGTAGGTATCCGGACAAGAGGCCGGACAGCCGCCAAGGATGAGCAAGGCTCAACTGAGCGTTCTCTTCCTTGCACGAGTGACCGGCAGCCGGAGGCGAAACCGGCCCACCCCGCTCTCAACGGGGGACGCGTCTTAAAGCAACGACGGAGCGGGCTTTTTTGGAGCGCCGGCGCAAATGCCGGGTCACTGAAAAGGCTTGTCAGTCATTGCCGGCCGTGCGGAGACCAAGGCAGAGCAATCGCGGTGGTGTTCACCGGGTGCCGCTTTCGCGGCAGCCCGCGCGCATCATCAGACATTCATTGCGGTGGCACGGCCACCATGCCGATGGGGAGCCAGGTCGACATGACCGCACGCATCCGTGACTTTCTGAAGACCCGCCAGGGCGACGGGCCCTGCCTCGTCCTCGATTCCGACATTGTGCGCGAGAACTACCAGGCCTTCGCTTCGGCGCTGCCGGACACCAAGGTGTTCTACGCCGTGAAGGCCAATCCCGCCCCCGAAATCCTGAAGCTGCTGGTCGAGCTCGGCTCCTCCTTCGACGTCGCCTCGATTCAGGAGACCCGGGATGTGCTCGCCGCCGGCGCCACGCCCGACCGCATCTCCTACGGCAACCCGATCAAGAAGGAGAGCGATATCGCCACCGCCTTCCAGCTCGGCATCACCATGTTCGCGATCGACTGCGAGGCCGAGGTCGAGAAGGTGGCGCGCGCCGCCCCCGGCAGCCGTGTGATCTGCCGCATCCGCTGCGACGGCACCGGCGCGGAATGGCCGCTGTCGCGCAAATTCGGCTGCGAACCGGAATTCGCCGCCGACATCCTGGAGCTGGCGCACCGGCAGGGCCTCAATGCCTATGGCATTTCCTTCCATGTCGGCTCGCAGCAGCAGAATGTGCAGGCATGGGATTCGGCGCTGGCCTACCTGTCGCTGGTCAATCTGGGCGGCGGCTTCCCGGCCAGGTATCTGCGCAAAACGCCGAAGCTGGAATCCTATGGCCGCGCCATCTTCCGGGCGCTCCGCCGCCATTTCGGCAACCGCATCCCGGAGACCATCATCGAGCCCGGCCGCGGCCTGGTCGGCAATGCCGGCATGATCGAGGCGGAAGTCGTACTGATCGCCAAGCGCTCGCCGGAAGACGACCTGCGCTGGGTGTATCTCGACATCGGCAAGTTCCACGGCCTCGCCGAAACCATCGATGAGTCGATCCGCTACCCGATCAGGACCCGCAAGGACCGCGACGAGATGGCGCCCTGCGTGCTGGCCGGCCCGACCTGCGATTCGGTCGACGTGCTGTACGAGAAGAATCCCTACCCGCTGCCGGTCTCGCTCGCCATCGGCGACAAGGTGCTGATCGAGGCGACCGGCGCCTATACGACCATGTATTCGTCGGTCGGCTTCAACGGCTTCCCGCCGCTGCGGCAATATGTGATCTGAGTTTTGATCACTGTAGGGTGGGCTGAGCGCAGCGAAGCCCACCATGACGAGCCGCGGCCCGTACTGCAAGCCGATGCCCATGCGGCAAAAACGGTCTATGCTTTTGCATGTCGCGATACCGGCGTGCGAAAATTGCGGGCGGCACCTTCTTTTTCACCGTGACGCTGGCCGACCGGTCGAGCGATGTGCTGGTGCGTCACATCGACCTGTTGCGGCGCGCCTATCGCTCCGTTCATCAACGACGCCCCTTCGAGACCGTGGCGATCTGCATTCTTCCGGATCACCTGCATGCGATTTGGTCCCTCCCTGCTGGAGACGTGGACTATGCAATGCGATGGAATCTCATCAAGGGCGGCTTTTCGCGCAGCCTGCCCGCGTCCGCAGCACGCTCAGAAAGTAAAATTGCCAAGCGGGAAAAAGGACTCTGGCAGCGCCGCTATTGGGAACACATGATCCGCGACGAGGCCGATCTGGCACGCCATGTCGACTATATCCACTTCAACCCGGTCAGGCACGGATTGGTGGAGCGTGCGCGTGACTGGCCGCACAGCAGCTTCCATCGCTACGTTGCCAGCGGCGACCTACCGCCGGATTGGGGTGGCGATACTGGCGATATCGCGGGTTCGTTTGGGGAATGAGTTATCGATTCGTAGGGTGGGCTGAACGCAGTGAAGCCCACCCTGATCACGTGGGCACGGCGCGTACCGCGCCTTAGCCCACCCTACGCTTGCTGAAGCAGACCGTAGGGTGGGCTGAGCGCAGCGAAGCCCACCGCATTGAATGCAACGTATATCGCGGGGGGCTCGGCGCTACGCGCCTGAGCCCCCCTACAGATCGACAATCCCCGCTTCGCCGTCCTCGCAGCCGAAGGCAAGCTTGCTCCCGTCCCCGCTCCACGCCAGCGCCGAGACCGGCGCATCGCCCGGCCGTTTGGCCAGCACCTCGGCGCCGTCGGCGAGGCGCACGAGCAGCACCAGACCGTCGGCATAGCCGCATGCGACCACCGGATGCTGGGGATGACAGGCCACGACATTCAGCCGCGCCGAATGCGGCGCATGCAACGTCGGCTGCTTTCCCATCGGGCCGTCCTTGGTCGCAAACGGCCACAGAATGAGCTGGTCGGAGCCGCCGGTGGCGAGAAACGACCCGTCCGCGGTCCAGACCATCGAGCGCACGCGCGCGGCGTAGCCCGACATGCGCATGTGCTTGCCGTCCGAGAGCCGCCAGCCATGCAGCATCGGTTCCTGCATGGCGGTGACAACGAATTTTCCGTCCGGGCTGACGGTGATGCCCAGATGCGAGCCCTTCCACTCCAGCACTTCGGGCCTGGCCTGCGCATTCGGAAACCAGAGCGAGGCGCCATTGTAATGCGCGATCGCCAGCCGGAAGCCCTTTGGCAGAAAAGCCAGTCCGCCGACCGTCGAGACCACATCGAGCTGGCGCTGCTCGCCTTTTCTGGTCTGGACGAAGGCGGTCTTGCCGGCGGACCACGCCACGGCGCCGTCGGGGCCGGCCGCAACATGATCGATCCAGCGCCTTTTCTCGTCGGCGGCGATCACCCGATGCTCGCCCGCCGCATCGGTGACGACAACCTTGCCGTCATCGCCGCCGGTAATGACGCGCTCGCGGTCGCCTGTGGCGGCGAGAATGCCGCCGGCATGCGCGGCAACGCGCTGCTCGCTGCCGTCCGGCGCGACGAACAGCAGGGCTTCGTCGTTGGTGACGAACACGGCCCGCTCGCCGAGGAAATGCACGCCCACGACGCCATCACCGGCCTTCACGGCGTGTGTCTTGTCAGTAACGGAGGGAGCGTCTGATCGCTGGTCGGCCATGAAAGTTACTTTTGTCGTCCCGGAAGCCTGAGCGAAGCGAGGGCTGTCCGGGACCCATAGCCACTGAGCACGCGATTTGGAAGGAGCCCGACAGTCAAAGAACCACCGGGGTTATGGGTCCCGGCCCTCGCTTTGCTCGGCCAGGACGACTGGAAAATTATTTCACGCAAGCCGCAAAACCCTCGCGGATTTTCTCTTCCGGTAGCTTGCGGCCGATGAACACGATGCGGCTCTCGCGCGTCTCGCCGTCCCGCCACGGGCGCTGGTGATCGCCGTCCAGGATCATGTGTACGCCCTGGAACACGAAGCGGTCGGGATCGTCGTTGAAGGCGAGGATGCCCTTGGAGCGCAGGATGGCAGGACCGTCCGTCGCCACCAGATTCTGGATCCATGGGAAGAACTTGTCGGGATCGAGCGGCTGCGCAGTGCGCAGCGACAGCGATTGCATGTCCTCGTCGTGATAATGCTTCAGGCCACGGTGATGGTGGCCGTGATTGTGATGATGATCGTGATCATGCCCACCCTCCCCGTGCAAAAAGTCAGGCTCGATATCCAGAATGCGATCGAGATCGAAGGCGTTGCGGCCGAGCACTTCGCTCAGCGGAATTTCGGCGCGCTGCGTGCGGTGCAGCTTCGCATAGGGATTGATGCCGCGGATTCGCGCCTCGACCTCTTCCAGGTCTTCCTTGCTCACCAGATCGGTCTTGTTGAGCAGGATCACGTCGGCAAACGCGATCTGGTTCTTGGCCTCCGGCGCGTCCTTGAGACGGTCCTTCAGCCATTTGGCATCAGCCACCGTCACCACCGCATCGAGCCGCGTCTTCGCTCCGACTTCCTCGTCGACAAAGAAGGTCTGCGCCACCGGCGCGGGATCGGCTAGGCCGGTGGTCTCCACGATGATGGCATCGAACTTGCCCTTGCGCCTCATCAAACCTTCGATGATGCGGATCAGGTCGCCGCGCACCGTGCAGCAGACGCAGCCGTTGTTCATCTCGAACACTTCCTCGTCGGCATTTACCACGAGGTCGTTGTCGATGCCGATCTCGCCGAATTCATTGACGATCACGGCGAATTTCTTGCCGTGCGGCTCCGACAGGATACGATTCAGCAAGGTGGTCTTGCCGGCGCCGAGATAGCCAGTGAGGACTGTAACGGGAGTTTTTTCAGGCTTTGCTTCAGACATGGACGCTCCGGGCGGGTCAGCCCACGAGGGCTGCGCTGAGCGTCCTTATATTGTGCCTAATGAGGTCGATGTAAGTGGGGGCGTCGCCCTTTTCGTCGGTCAAGGCGTCGGAATAGAGGATGCCGCCCAGTTTCGCCCCGGTCTCGGCGGCGATCCGCGACAGCAGGCGGGGATCGCTGACATTTTCGAGGAAGACCGCCGGGATTTTCTGCTTCCTGACCTGAGTGATGATGCGGGCAACGTCCTTGGCCGAGGCTTCCGAATCTGTGGACACGCCCTGGGGCGCGACGAACTCCACCCCATAGGCCGACCGGAAATAGCCGAAAGCATCGTGGGTCGTGATGATACGCCGCCGGTCGGCCGGGATGCGAGCAATGGCCTCCCTTACCTCCTTGTCGAGCACGTCGAGCTTGCCGAGATAGGCGGCGGCGTTCGCTTCGTAGGCGACTTTATTGGTGGGATCCTTGGCGACAAGCGCATCGCGGATATTGGCGACATAGACTTTCGCATTGGCGACCGACTGCCAAGCATGCGGATCGCCGACGTCGTGATTATGGCCGTGACCGCCCGCCGCCTTCAGCGGCTTGATGCCCTTGGTGGCGACAATGACATTCGCCTTGGTGGCCGAAGATTTCACCAGCCGCGCGATCCAGCCTTCGAAGCCCAGGCCGTTGATGAAGACGATCTGCGCATCGGCGAGCTTCTTCGCGTCGGCAGGCGACGGCGAATAGACATGCGCGTCGCCGTTCGGCGGCACCAGGCTGATGATCTCGACCTTGTCGCCACCGACATTCTTCACCAGATCGGCGAGGATCGAGAAGGTGGCGACCGCTTTCAGCTTCTCCTGCGCCACAGCGGGTGTCACGCCAAGGCTGGCGAGAAGAATGGCGGCTATCGCGGTGCGTCGGTTCAGCATGTCAGCCTCCTTGTTTCAATCAAGCTTCGAGATGACGGCGGGGGATGATCTGGTGAATCAGACCGCCGACCCGTCCGAACAAGACCGACAGTGCGTAAAGAACCGCGGCGACGAGAATGACGGACGGCCCGGCCGGTACGCTGGCATGGAACGACAGCAGCAGACCGGCATAGCTTGCGACCAGCCCGCTCGTGATCGCGACCGCGATCATCGTCGTGATGTCGCGCGCCCAGAAACGGCCGATCGCGGCGGGCACCATCATGATGCCAACGGCGAGCAGCGTGCCCAGCGCATGGAAGCCGGAGACCAGATTGACGACCACGAGCGCCATGAAGACAAGATGCGCATAGGCACCGATGCCGCTGACCGACCGCAGATAGTTCGGATCGACACATTCGATCACCAGCGGCCGGAAGACCAGCGCCAACGCAAACAATGTCACCGTCGTGTTCACCGCGATCAGGATCAGGGTCTGGTTGTCGAGCGCCAGTACCGAACCAAACAGGAAATGCAGGAGATCGATATTGGTGCCGCGCATCGACACGATGGTGACGCCGAGCGCCAGCGAGATCAGGAAGAACACCGCAAGCGAGGCATCTTCCTTCAGTTCGGTGTTGCGCGCCACCAGCCCGGCCAGCACGGCGACGACAAAACCCGCGACCAGCCCACCCGCAGTCATGGCGAAAATATTCAGCCCCGAGAGCAGGAAACCCACGGCCGCGCCCGGCAGGATGGCATGCGCCATGGCGTCGCCGACCAGCGACATCCGCCGCAGCATCAGGAACACGCCGATCGGCGCGGCACCGACCGCCAGCGTGCAGGCACCGACCAGCGCACGCCGCATGAACTCGAATTCGGCGAAGGGCGAGATGAAGGCGTCGTACAACATCATGCCGTCTCCGCCACGCATTCGGACGCTTCCTCGTCGAAGGCTTCGCACATGCGGCGCGCCTTCAGAAGGTTGTCCGGCGTCAAAACCCTGGATGTCTCTCCCCACGCCACCTTCTCGCGCGCCAGCAGCAGCGTCTCGGGGAAGTTCGCTTTCACCAGATCGATGTCATGCAAGGCGGCGAGCACGGTGCGTCCCTCGCCATGCCAGCGTTTCACCAGATCGAGCAGGTCGGCGCAGGTCTTGGCATCGATGGCGGTGAAGGGCTCGTCCAGCACCACCACGCGCGCATCCTGCAGCAGGAGCCGCGCGAACAGCATGCGCTGCATCTGCCCGCCGGACAGCGTGCCGATGGCGCGTTGCTCGAAGCCGGTGAGACCGACCGCCCTGATCGCCGCTTCGATCCGGTCGCGGTCTGAATGCCCGATGCCGCCGAAGGAGCCGGTCCTGTGCCACAGCCCCATGGCGACAAGATCGTAGACCGTGATCGGGAATGTCCGATCGATCTCGGCGGCCTGCGGCAGATAGGCGATGTCGCGCGCAGGCATGTTGTTGCGATCGATCCGGCCGGCCAGCGGCTTGAGCGCGCCGACGATGCCCTTGAACAAGGTGGACTTGCCGGCGCCATTGGGCCCGACAACGGCGATCAGCGCGCCGCTTTGCACCTCGCCCTCAAGATGATGGACGGCGGGATGACGGTCATAGCCCAGTGTCAGGTTGCTGAATCGCAGTTGCGCGGTCATGGACTCAGCCCATCGCCCAGTAGACGGCGGCCCAGATTCCAGCGACCAGCACCGCCGCGGCGGCCAGACGCTGCAGCGCCGACAGCCGCAGGATCGACGTCGACAGCGGCGCCGGCGGATGGGCGTGACCATGCGGATGATGGTGATGATGGGCGGCCATAGGGCTCTGTCGCTGCTGCCGGATGCCGTTCTGTTATAGTGTAACAATTCCGGATGCCAAGGGGCATCCCGGACGGTTTGCGGCTATGCTCTCAAGCCGCTGATTCCCTTGATGTCCTGGTTTTACCAGCGAAACGGACAAATCCCGGCCGCGTTTGATTGCCATTGCTGGCCCAGACCGTCATCGTGCCCCGGCCGATCGGCCGGCTCCCGCCCTCCAGTCAGATGAGCCCTTATGAGCCTGTCCCGCACCCGCATCGTCTCGATCGGCGAGGTCATGATCGAGATGGCGCGTGGCAGCGACGGCCGGTTCGGCCAGGCCTGCGGCGGCGACACCTTCAACACGGCGGTCTATCTCGCCCGCCACGGCCTCGAGGTCGCCTATGCGACCGCGCTTGGCGACGATCCCTATTCGGACGGCATTGTGGCGCTGGCCTCGGCCGAAGGCATTGCCAGCGACCTCATCCTGCGGATACCCAACCGGCTGCCCGGCCTCTATCTGATCGAAACCGACGCCGCCGGCGAACGCAGTTTCCAGTATTGGCGCGATGCCTCACCGGCGCGCGAGCTGTTTGAATTCCCGGACTGGAATCGTGTGGCCGAGGCGATGCTGGCGGCGCGGCTGATCTATTTCTCTGGCATCACATTGTCGCTCTATTCCAATGCCGGGCTCGGCCGTTTCCTTGCCATCCTGGAAATGGCGCGGCAGGCCGGCGCCATCGTCGCGTTCGACGGCAATTACCGGCCGCGCGGCTGGAAAGGCGATATCCAGCGTACACGCACTGTGTTCGTGGAAGCACTCAAGCGCGTCGACATCGCCCTGCCGACTTTCGACGACGAAGCCCTGCTCTGGGGCGACATCTCATCCGAGGCGACGGTCGAGCGTCTGCAGGCCTTCGGCATTGCCGAGATCGTGGTGAAGAACGGTCCGAACAGTGCGCTGGTGTCGTCCGCCGCCCAGCAGGAATTTGTCGCCGTTCCCAATGTCGTCGTTCCCATCGACACCACCGCCGCCGGCGACAGCTTCAATGCCGGCTACATCGCAGCCCGTCTGGCAGGCGGAAACCCGGCAGACGCCGCCATTGCCGGCCACAAGCTCGCCAGTGAGAAGATTCTGCATCGTGGCGCCATCATGCCGCGCACCGCGCAAGCGGTTCACTAGCGTTAAGGCCTGCCGATCAGCATGGCGGCAATCGCCGCGATGAACGGGATCGGCAGCGAGGCCACCACCCGCAGCCACACGACATTCGCCGGCATCATCGGCAATTCGAAGGTGATCAGGCGCGGAAACGCGAACAGCGCCCAGGCGGTGGAATAGGCGATCACCTGCGGCGCGCCCGCCCCGCCCTTCAATGCCGCAGCGCCGAGGGCAAAGCCGACCACCGGCCCGCCCGGCGTCAGCGCCCCGGCGATGGTCGCGATCAGAATGCCCAATATGCCGGAGGACTCGCCGAGCCATTGCCCGACAATGTCCTGCGGCAAGGCGGCAGCGATATAGCCCGAGCCCATGACGCCGATCATGATGCGCGGCAGGAGCCGCAAAAATTCTCCTCCGCCCTGGCGCAAGCTGCTCACCAGCAGCGGTCTGGCGCGCAGCGCCGTCATCAGTGCCAGCGCCAGAACGATGAGCCACAACGAGATATTGATCGCCAGATCGATCATGCCGCCTGCCCGCGTTTCGCGAGAGCGCGGGATATCGCACGCGCGGTCAGGCCCACCAGGATCGGCAACGGCAGCGCCACCAGCATGCGCCAGCCGACAAAATCGACCCCGAAGAACGGCATTTCCCACACCAGCACGCGGTTCAGTCCGAGCAGGGTCCAACTGGTGATCAGGGTGATGGCGGCGCTGACATCGGCGCCCACCGCGATGAATGCGCCGGCAATCGGGAAAATGGTGAAGGGACCGCCCGGCAGGATGACGCCGGCAAAGGCCGAAACCAGAATTCCCTTCAGGCCGGACTCAGCGCCGACCCAGCGGCTGATCGCCTCGCGTGGCAGGAGAATGGTGATGAACGCCGCGATCAGGCTCCCGGCCAGAACCTTCGGCAGCATGTCGGCGAAAAGATCGAGGTCGTGCCACATCACCTCGTAAAAGCGGGCCGCCCCATCCCGCCAATACACGTAGGTCGCAGCGGCAACGACGATGAGCAGGATCACCGCCGCCGACCAGTCGAAGGTCTTGCGGCGATGCGGCTGCGGCTTTTCCTCGGACGGGATGTCGCTCACGGACGCAAGCCGGCCGCGTTGCGCGCCAGCGCCGTGATGCGCGTGAAATCGCCGGCCGCGAGCGCCGCGCGCGGCGCCACCCATGAGCCGCCGACCGCGATCACATTCGGCAAGGCGAGATAGGCAGCGGCGTTGTTCATGTCGATGCCGCCGGTCGGACAGAAGCGAAGATCCGGCAGCGGACCGGAGATTGACGTCAGCCATGCCACGCCGCCGGACGCCTCGGCCGGAAAAAACTTCAGCGCCTTGAATCCAAGCGCCGCCAGGGCCAGCGCCTCCGACACCGTGGCGCAGCCAGGCAGCGACGGCACACTGGCCTTTGCGAGCGCCACGGCGAGCGCGGGCGTGGTGCCCGGAGTCACCAGAAAGCGTGCGCCAGCCTTGATCGATGCCTCGATATCGGCCGCGTCGCGAATGGTCCCGGCGCCGACAACGGCGTCAGGCACTTTGGCGGCGATCGCCTTGATCGCCTCAAGCGCTACCGGAGTCCGCAGCGTCACCTCGATGGCCGGCAATCCGCCGTCGCGCAACGCGCCCGCCAGCGGCACGGCATCGTCGAGACGCTCGATCGTCAGAACCGGGACGACCGGAACTTTGGCGAGCAGGGGCAGCGGATCGGGAACAGCCATGGGTGCAGATGTGCCCCATGACCCCGGCCGGTTCAAGGCAAGCCGGCGCATGGCCCGCCTGCTTTATTCAGGCGGCAGGCGTGGAACTCCGCCCCTCAGGAAAAATGCCGAACCAGAAAAAGTCCGGCGAACAGACCCGCGATTGAGAGCGCAACCGACGCAATCACGTAAAGCGCAGCCAGTCCGACCTCACCGCGTTCGTAAAGCAGCGCCGTCTCGAGCGAAAAAGCCGAGAAGGTCGTGTAACCGCCGAGGATTCCGGTGGTCAGAAACAGTTTCCAGTGCTGTCCGCCGCCGTCCTTGAAGGCCAGCCAGGCGATGATCGCGCCCATGAGGAACGAGCCGCTCACGTTGACGAACAATGTTCCGAAGGGAAATGACAGCCCGAACAGCCGTGCGGACATGAGGTTCACGCCGTGCCGCAAGGCCGCCCCCAGCCCGCCGCCAAGGAAAACAATCAGATAGGCCATCGCGTCCCCTTCCAGCGCCGCCGCATCCGCGGTTTAGACGAGAATCAACCTTTGCGTCAAAGGCTTGGCCGGCGGCATCGCAAGGGGTGACATTGCCCGGCCGGGCGCTATGGTGCCGCCGCATTGTCTTTGTGAGTCCAGGATGCGTTCGCTCGACCAATTCGCCCAAGACCGGCTGCAGCAGCGCGAGGCGCGGAACCTCCGTCGCGCGATCGCCGAAACCGAACCGTCCGACAGTGTATGGGTGACGCGCGGCGGGCGCAGGCTTTTGTCCTTCTGCAGCAACGACTACCTGAACCTGACCCAGCACCCGGCAATCAGGCAGGCGGCCAAGGACGCCATCGACCGTTACGGCGCCGGCGCCGGCGCGTCGCGCCTGATCACCGGCAGCCATCCGCTCTATGCCGGACTGGAAAGCCGGCTGGCACGGCTGAAAGGCACCGCCGCCGCCTGCGTGTTCGGCTCCGGCTATCTCGCCAATACCGGGATCATTCCGGCGCTGGTCGGCAAGGGCGACCTGATCGTGGTCGACGAACTGGCGCATTCCTGCATCCGCACCGGCGCCTCGCTGTCCGGTGCCGACATCAAACTGTTCCGCCACAACGATGTCGGACATGCGCGTGAACAACTCGCCGCGCATCGCGGGACACATCAGCACGCCTTGCTGGTCACAGAAGGCGTGTTCTCGATGGACGGTGACCTCGCCCCCCTGCATGACCTCGCCGCTCTCGCCGCTCACCACGACGCATGGCTGATGACCGACGACGCCCATGGCATCGGCATCCTCGGCGAAGGCCGCGGCAGCACCTTTGCCAACGGTGCACCCGCACAGGTACCGCTGCAGATGGGTACATTGTCGAAAGCCATCGGCAGCTATGGCGGCTATCTCTGTGCCTCGCAACCGGTGATCGACCTGATGCAGAACCGGGCCCGCACGCTGATCTATTCCACCGGTCTTCCCCCGGCCGTCGTGGCGGCATCAATCGCCGCGCTGGACCTGATCGAAGCCGATCCCGCTTACGCCGCCCTGCCCTTGCAAAAAGCGCAGCGCTTCACCGCGCTCACCAACCTGCCGCAGGCCACCAGCCCCATTGTACCGCTGCTGATCGGCGACGAGGACAGGACAATGGCCTCCGCAAAACATCTGGAGAAAGAAGGATTTCTGGTCGCCGGCATCCGCCCGCCGACAGTGCCCGCCGGCACCGCACGGCTGCGTTTCACCTTCAGCGCCGCGCACGAAGACTTGGATATTGAGCGCCTCGCCGCAATCGTGCGATCGCACATTCTCGCCTGATGGCCGGCTTGTTCATCACATCCACCGGTACCGGAATCGGCAAGACCTTCGTCACCGCCGGTCTGATCGAATATCTGCGCAGCCAGGGCCGCAAGGTGAACGCCTTCAAGCCGGTCATCAGCGGCTTCGATCCGAGGGCGGCAGACGACAGCGACACCGGCATTCTGCTGTCGGCGATGGGCCGTCCTTTGAATGACGCGGAGATCGAGCGGATCTCGCCCTGGCGTTTCGCCGCGCCGCTGTCGCCTGACATGGCCGCGGCGAGGGAGAAACGCGTCCTCGATTTCGACGCGCTGATCGCCTTCTCGCAATCCGCCATGGCCTCTCCCGGCGATTTCACGCTGATCGAGGGTGTCGGCGGCGTCATGGTTCCGCTCGACCGCACGCATACGATTCTGGACTGGATCAAGGCGCTGGACATTCCGGTGCTGCTGGTCGCGGGCAGCTATCTGGGCGCCATCAGCCACACCTTGAGCGCGGTCGCGGTCCTGCGCCAGAATGGATGCAGCCTCGAAACCATCGTGGTCAGTGAAACCGCCGGGTCCGGTGTCAGTCTGGACGACACCGCTGGCACGATCTCGCGCTTCGCCAGGAATGTCGGGATCGTGGCCGTGCCGCGCGCGACCAACACGACCACGAACGAATCCCCCTTCGGTCTGATCGCGGAAAGCTGCGGCCTGATCTAGCTGCGGTCGCGCAGGACGTCGGCGATCGTCCGCGTCAGGAAGCCCACGTCATCGGCCACCATGGTCAGCGCCGGCGCCAGATAGATCACCGAACTGATCGGCCGGATGAAGGCCCCTTTCGCGACAAAAGCGCCGCGCAGCGCATTCAGGTCCTCGATCTTGTCGAGCTCGACCACCCCGATGGCGCCGCGCACGCGGACATCGACCACGCCTGGCAAATCACGGCAGGCGGCCAGCCCTCGCGCCAGCGACGTCTCGATTTGCGCGACATTCTCCATGGGCGCGCCACCCTGGAACAGGTCAAGCGAGGCATTGGCGGCGGCGCAGGCCAGCGCATTGCCCATATAGGTCGGCCCATGCATCAGCGCCTGAAGCGGGTCGTCGGACCAGAACGCATCGAAGACCGCCTTGCGGGCGACGGTGGCGGCAAGCGGCAGCGTGCCGCCGGTCAGCGCCTTGGACAAGGTGACGATGTCGGGCACGACGCCCGCGCCCTCGCAGGCGAACATCGCACCGGTGCGGCCGAAACCGGTGAAGATTTCGTCGAAGATCAGCAGCGCGCTGAACTCGTCGGCGAGCCGGCGCAGCCGCTGCAACACCTCCGGCTCGTGAAAGCGCATGCCGCCGGCGCCCTGCACCGACGGCTCCACGATGATGCCGGCGATATCCTGCGCCCGCCGCTGCAGCAGCGTGCGCAGCGCCGCCTCGCTCTCCTCGTCCTCCGGCAACGCCGCCATGACGTGCTGATGCAGCAGCCCTTCGAACTTGCGATGGATGCCGGATTCGAAATCCGAAATCGCCATGGTCCCGAGCGTGTCGCCGTGATAGCCGCCGCGGAAATACACGAAGGTGTCGCGCTGGCGCTGGCCTTTGTTGAGCCAGTACTGGATTGCCATCTTGAGCGCGACCTCGACCGACACCGAACCTGATTCCGTAAAAAACACCCGCTCCAGGTCGCCGGGCAGCAGGTCCGCCAGACGCGCCGCAAGTTTCAACGGCTGCTCATGCACCATGCCGCCGAACATGACATGCGGCATGATCTCGAGCTGGCGCTGCACGGCCTCGCGGATATGCGGGTGATTGTAGCCGTGGCAGGCGGTCCACCAGGACGCGATCCCGTCCACCAGTTCGCGGCCGTCGTCGAGAATGATGCGGGTGCCCTGCGTGCGCGCGACCGGCAAAGGCGCCGGCGCGGTCTTCATCTGGGCATAGGGCAACCAGATGTGATCGAGCCCGAGATCGTACCAGCCGCGCTTGTCGAGCATCGCCGCTCCGCTTCAGGCCATCGGCCGCAAGCCGAGACGGTTCATCAGATGCTTGTCGTGGTCAGCGGCCGGATTCGGCGTGGTCAAAAGCTTGGGACCATAGAAAATAGAATTGGCGCCGGCGATGAAGCACAAGGCCTGCATCTCGTCGGTCATGTCCTCGCGGCCGGCCGAGAGCCGCACCATGGAGCGCGGCATGGTGATGCGCGCCGCCGCGATGGTGCGCACGAATTCGATGGCGTCGAATGTCTCGCCGGTGGAGAGCGGCGTGCCTTCCACCTGCACCAGCATGTTGATCGGCACGCTTTCCGGATGCACCGGCAGACTGGCCAATGTCGCGATCATGCCGACGCGGTCGTCAGCGCTTTCGCCCATGCCGACGATCCCGCCGCAACACACATTGATGCCGGCGCCGCGCACATGATCCAGCGTGTCGAGGCGATCCTGATAAGTGCGCGTGGTTATGATCCGGCCGTAATATTCCGGCGAGGTATCGAGATTGTGGTTGTAGTAATCGAGGCCCGACTGCTTCAGCCGCTGCGCCTGCGGGGCGGTCAGCATGCCGAGCGTCACGCAGGTCTCGAGTCCCATGGCGCGCACGCCCTCGATCATGGCGCAGACCTTGTCTAGGTCGCGATCCTTGGGCGAGCGCCAGGCCGCGCCCATGCAGAAGCGGCTGGCGCCGGCGTCCTTGGCCGCGCGCGCTTCCGACAGCACGGCCTCGACATCCATCAGCTTTTCGGCCTTCACGCCGGTATCGAATTGCGCGCTTTGCGGGCAATAGGCGCAATCTTCGGGGCAGCCGCCGGTCTTGATCGACAGCAGCGTGGACACCTGGATCTCGGCCGGATCGAAATAGGCGCGATGCACCGTCTGCGCCTGATAGATCAGATCGGGAAACGGAAGGTCGGACAGCGCCCGCACCTCAGCCCGGGTCCAGTCATGCCGCACGGCGCCGGCCAGCTTGGTGCTCGAAAAACGGCCATTTTCGGCTGTTCCGATGGTCATCGGGCTTTCCTCTCAACCTCGTCCATTGCTTAATGTCATAGAGAGACGACCCTGCCAAGGCGGCGGCCGGAACAGGCCGCGTTCGGCGGGGTTCATACGGCAGACCGCCGAAGGAGCTGAATGATGATGTCCCGCCGGACTTTCGTGGCCGCCCTCGCTACCAGCGCCGCCGCCCCCGCCTTAGCGCAGCATGCCGGACATGATCCGGTTTATTCCCACCTGACCGATCCCAAGATCAAGACCGCGCCCGAAGACGTGATGAAGATGCAGCACGTGTTCGATTCGCCGGCGCCGAAGGCGGCAAGCCAAGGCAAATGGGTGGCGAAAGCGCAGCTCCCGCTGCCGCGCAGCGAGATGGCCTGGGCGACGGTGCTCAACAACCGCATGCACATCGTCGGCGGTTACGGCGAACAGCGCGTCGATCGACCCTATCATCACGTTTACGACCCCGCCGCCGACAAATGGTTCGACGCGCCGCAATTGCCGCGCGGCGCCAATCATGTCGGTGTCGCCGTGGTGGGCGGAAAGCTCTACGCCATCGCCGGCTTTGTCGAGCAGAACCGCAAGCCGGACAATCTCTGCTATGTGTTGGACGGCGAAAGCTGGCGCGCCATCGCGCCATTGCCGAAGCCGTTCGCCGCCATCGCCTGCGTGGAATTGAACGGAATGCTGCACGCCATCGGCGGCGCTGTCGGCGACACGTTCCCGACCAAGAAATCCGTCGACTGGCATCTGATCTACGATCCGCGCATCGACCAGTGGAACGCGCGCGCGCCGATGCCGACCGGACGGGATCACACCGGCACGCTGACGGTGAACGGACTGATCCACGTGATCGGCGGGCGTGTGGATTCCTTCCACACCAACTCGAACCTGCATCACGTCTATGACGCCAAGGATGACAAATGGGCCCCGCGCGCCCCGTTGCCGACGGCCCGCTCGGGGCACGGCGCAGTGCTCTATCGCGGCAAGATTTTCATCATGGGCGGAGAAGGCACCAACCGGGTCTATGGCCAGAACGAAGCCTATGACCCGGCCAGGGATTCCTGGGAATCCTACGCGCCGATGACCACGCCGCGCCACGGACTCGGCGCGGTGGCCATCGGCGACTATATCCATGTCGCCGGCGGCGGGCCGATCATGGGCGGGAACATTCAGAGCGCCGTGCATGAGGCCTTCACGCTCGCATGAGCGGCGATGTCCCCGTCTTTCTTCAATTCCGTTAAACCTTGCGAAACCAAGAGACCGACGATCTGTTGAACATCATCAGAATGCCGGCTTCGCGCGGCACACTGCCGGTCCGGATGTATTAAAAGACCGCTCGATGGATCGGGGGCGGGGATGACCTATCGCATCACACAACAGGGCGAGCGCTGGCTCATCTATGCGGAGGGCCTCTGCATTCTCGATTGCGAGGATCAGGCCACCGCCCTCGCGACCGTGGCCGCGGCCAGAACCTTGTTGCAGCAGCCCCCGCGCGCCAGCAAAGCCCCGGCCTTCACTTCCCTTTCGCGCCCGGCTCACGAACCAGAGGCCATCACAATTGCCGCGCGCTGCGGATGAAGGGCCGTTTCAGCCGGCGACAGCCTCCTAAATCCCAAAAGATCAGGCTTTCACCAACGTCCGCCCGGTCCAGCGCCGGTAGAGCCATTCGGCCACAAAAGAAGCCGCAGCGATGACGGCCAAAACCACCATCGCGGCCGGCTGCTGCTGCCAGGTATAGACGCTCAGCACCGCGAACATCGCGAGACAGGTCAGCAGCGACAGCCAGACAATGACGGCGTTCGCGCCGGTCTGTTTCAGCACCCGCAGATGCCCGGCATTGACGGCGGCATAGACCAGAAGAAATGCGGCGCTGCCCATCATGGCGATGCCGGACAGGTCGAACAGCAATGTCACGAGAATAACGAGGCCCGCGGTCAGCAGCAGGCCGCCGGTGGCCTGCTTCCATTCGGTTCGCGACAGACCGGCCGGCAACTCGCCGTCGCGCGCGATCATGTAGCAGACATTGGCGGAGCCGAAGAGCGTGGCATTGATCGCCGACGCCGTCGAGAACAGGGCTGCAACCGCGATCAGCCGGAAACCGAATTCGCCGAGGAACGGTTTTGCCGCTTCCGCCAGCGCATAATCGCGCGCCTGCTCGATCTGGGCGTTCGACAGATTGCCGGTCACGGTCACCGACACCGCGAGATAGATCGCGATCACCATCAACACGCTGACGTAAAGCGCGCGCGGCAGCATGCGGCTCGGATTCTTCATGTCGGCGGCCGCGTTGGTGACAAGCCCGAAACCTTCATAGCCGATGAACAGCACACCGGCGCCGAACAGGATCGACTTTGTCTCGGGCCACAATTCCGGCGACAGATTTCCCGGCTTGATGAACCACAGACCGGCGGCGGCGAACAGGACGAGGATCGCGACTTTCACCGCCACGATAAAGGTCTCGCCGCGTCCCATGACTTTCGCGCCGAACGCATTGACCAGGGTCAGCGCCAGCACCGCGCCGACGGCGAGCGATTTCAGCAGCAGCGGCGAAGGCGATGCAGTGATGAAGGTCGCGGCGTAGCTTCCGAACGCGGTCGCGTAAAGTGCAAGTGAGATGATGTAGCCCGCCCACATGAACAGGTTGAGCCCACCGGACAAGACGCCGTCGCCGAAACCCTTCACCAGGAAATGCACCGCACCGCCGGCGGATGGAAAAACGGCGCCGAGCTTTGCGTAGGAATAGGTCGACAGCAGCGCGACGACGCCCCCGATCAGGAATGCGATCCACATCGCGTTGCCGGCCGCCTGCGCCACCACGCCGAGAATCGAGAAGATGCCCGCTCCCACCATGCCGCCGATCCCGATCGACACGGCGGCCGCCATGCCGATCTGGCCGGAGCCTGTATTCGCGTTCGATGCGGTGATGGGAGAAGAAGCGGGGGACGTCATGATGCGAGTCTAGACTTCGATTCGCGCGGCGTCCTGTCTGCCGCGCAGACCCGGACCTCTTCTCCCCATCCATGCAGCAGAGCACGCCCGCATCACGGATTCGCCGAATCCTCGCCACGATGAAGTCGCTGATCAGGCGATGAAATCGGCGCTTTTTCCGGAACGCATCCGGGCGCCGGACGTTCACAGCCATGGGCGGAGGCAATCACTGATCGAGGAGCATCGCATGCATAAAACTTTACTCATTCTGTCCGCCGCCATCGCCGTCGGATTCGCTGCGCCGGCTGCGGCGCAGGATCGCTATGCCTATAATCCCACGCCGTGGGTCGCGGGCGCCGCGGTCGGTACGACCGTCGGTCTCGGCCTCTATCACGGCTGGTTTGGCAGCGGCGCATTGGCGTCCAGCCTTCCGGCCTCCGCGGCTGGCGCAGCTGTCGCCGGCGGCGTCGCCGGTGTTGGCACGGTGGCGCTGATCGACGCCGCGACACAGCCCTGCGCCGGCTTCCGTGCGCTGTTCGCTCCATTCGCGGCCGGGCCTTCGGGCTGCGTGAACGGGCAATATGTCGGCTATCGCGTGTCAGAGCGGCCGGCGCCGCGCCGCCGCTACTGACGGCTGAAAGACCAACAAGGTAAAGGGCCTCGCGCATGCGCGAGGCCTTTTCTGCTGCGAATAGCCGTCCGCGCGCCCCTTCACGGCGGCCCGATTAACGATGCGCGAGGGTTAACCTGCGCGGCGGCTGGCGCGGTGGCGTTGTTTCTGTTTTGACACCGGCCTGCGCCTCCACGGCCATCCGGCCATGGAGGCGATGTTGCGTATGGAGAAACGACAGAATGCGTAAAATTGTAATGATTCTTTCCGCCGTTGCGGCCCTCGCCGTGACCACGCCCGCTTCCGCCAAGACCAAGTACGCGCCGGCCTATCCGTGGCTCGCGGGCGCGACGGTCGGCACCCTGGTCGGCGTCGGTCTCTACAACAGCTGGTTCTCCGGCTCGTTCGCGGCCAGCCTTCCGGCTTCGGCTGCCGGCGCTGCGACGGTCGGTTTCGTGGCGGGCGTTGGCACGATTGCCATGATCGATGCCGCGACCCAGCCCTGCAAGGGCTTCCGCGCGTTGTTCAGCCCGTTCTACGCCAAGCCGTCGGGCTGCGTGAACGGCAAGTATGTCGGGTACGCACCGCGCAAAGCGAAGAAGAAGTATCGCGGCTGATTGCTGTTCGTCAGCAAAAAGGCTCCTGCATATCGTGCAGGGGCCTTTTTTGTTTCCGAAGCGGCACTGCGGCGTCGCAGTTGCCAGCCCATCATCGTCGCCGTAAAAGGCCGCACCGACCCGTGCCTTCTCCGGAGACTCCTTGCGATGAGCGACGCCCTGCCCGACCGTTTGTCGAACGATCCCAAGAGTCCCTATTACGACGCCGACATCCTGGCGCGCGATATCGGCATCCGCTTCGCCGGCAAGGAAAAAACCAATGTCGAGGAATATTGCGTGAGCGAGGGCTGGATTCGCGTCGCCGCCGGTACCGCCAAGGACCGTTTTGGCAATCCGCTGACCATCAAGCTCAAGGGGCCGGTGGAGCCCTATTTCAAGGACAAAAAACCCGGCTGAACGGTCGGGCTTTCCGTTTGCGACCTGGTTTGCGGCTTACTCCGCCGCTTCCCGTACCGGAATGGCTTCCAGCTTGGCCGCGCAATATTTGAATTCCGGAATCTTGCCGTACGGATCGAGCGCCGGATTGGTGAGCAGGTTCGCCGCCGCTTCCACATAGGCGAACGGAATGAACACTACGCCATCCGGCACCGCGTCGTCCTGCCGGCACTGCAACTCTACTTCGCCGCGGCGCGTGGTCACGCGGATCATGTCGCCCGCCTTGACGCCGAGCCTGGCGATGGTGCCGCGCGAGACGGCAGCGATCGCGGTCGGCTCGATGGCATCGAGCACCGTGGCGCGACGGGTCATCGAGCCGGTGTGCCAGTGTTCGAGCTGGCGGCCGGTTGTGAGGATGAACGGGTATTCGTGATCCGGCGTCTCGTCCGGCGGCGTGAGCTTTGCCGCGACCAGCTTGCCGAAGCCGCCCGGACGCGGAAACCCCTTGTCGAACACCACGTCGCGGCCCGGCGTGTCGGGCGCGTCGGACGGATAGGTCACTGCGTTCTCGCGCTCGACGCGCTCCCACGAGATGTTATCCAGCGCCGGCATCATCGACGCCATTTCCGGATAGACATCGCGCGGATGGGTGTAGGTCCAGTTCAGGCCCATACGCTTTGCGATTTCGACGGTGATCCACCAGTCCTGGCGCGCATCGCCCGGCAGCGGCAGCGCGGCGCGGCCCATCTGCACCTGCCGGTTGGTGTTGGTGACGGTGCCGTCCTTTTCCGGCCAGGCCGAGGACGGCAGGATCACGTCGGCATATACCGCCGTTTCGGTGACGAAGATATCCTGAACCACCAGATGCTCGAGATGCGCCAGCGCCTCGCGCGCATGGTTGAGGTCGGGATCGGACATCGCGGGATTCTCGCCCATGATGTACATGCCCTTGATGACATCGGCATGGATCGCGTCCATGATCTCGACCACCGTCAGACCGCGCTTGGGATCGAGCTGGATGCCCCATTTCTTCTCGTAGGCGCCGCGGATATCGACATTCTCCACCGACTTGTAATCGGGGAAGAACATCGGGATCAGGCCGGCGTCGGAGGCGCCCTGCACGTTGTTCTGGCCCCGCAGCGGATGCAGGCCGGTACCGGGACGGCCGATCTGGCCGGTGATCAGCGACAGCGCGATCAGGCACCGCGCATTGTCGGTGCCGTGGGTGTGCTGCGAGACGCCCATGCCCCAGAAGATGATGGCATTCTCGGCGCGAGCGAAGGTGCGCGCCACTTCGCGCAACACATCCGCCTCGATTCCGCAGATCGGCGCCATCTCTTCCGGCGTGAACTGCTTCACATGCTCGGCGAGTTCGGCAAAACCTTCGGTGTAGGTCTGCACATATTGCTTGTCGTAAAGGTCCTCGCCGATGATGACGTTCAGCATCGCGTTCAGCATCGCGACATCGGTGCCGTTCTTGAACTGCATCATCTTCCAGGCGTGGCGCTTCAGGGCGTGCCCGCGCGGATCCATGACCACGAGCTTGGCGCCGCGCTTGGCGGCCTGCTTGAAGAAGGTCGCGGCGACCGGATGGTTCTCGGTCGGGTTGGCGCCGATCACCACGATCACGTCGGAATTCTTCACCTCGTTGAAGGTGGCCGACACCGCCGCCGAGCCGACGCCTTCCAGCAACGCAGCAACCGACGAGGCATGGCACAGTCGGGTGCAGTGATCGACATTGTTGGTGCCGAAGCCGGTGCGCACCAGTTTCTGGAACAGATAGGCCTCTTCGTTCGAGCATTTCGCAGAGCCGAATCCGGCGAGCCCCTTTGGCCCCTGCTCTTTCCGGATCTTCAAAAAGCCCTGCGCCGCCTTGTCGAGCGCCTCGTCCCAGGTGGCTTCGCGGAAATGCGTCCAGGGATTCATCGGATCGATGAATTCATGCGGGACTTTCGGCACGCCTTCCTTGCGGATCATCGGCTTGGTGATGCGCTGGGGATTGTGCACGTAATCGAAGCCGAAGCGGCCCTTCACGCACAGCCGGCTCTCGTTGGCCGGGCCGTTCTTGCCTTCGACGAAGAGCAGCTTGTCGTCCTTGACGTTGTAGGTGAGCTGGCAGCCGACGCCGCAATAGGGGCAGACCGAATCGACCTGCTTGTCGGCATAGGCGACGCGCTTGTTGCTGTCGTCGACCAGCGTCGCCGGCATCAGCGCGCCGGTCGGACAGGCCTGCACGCATTCACCGCAGGCAACGCAGGTGCTGTTGCCCATCGGATCGTCGAAATCGAACACGATCTTCTCGTGATGGCCGCGGCCGGCCATGCCGATCACGTCGTTGACCTGCACCTCGCGGCAAGCCCGGACACAGAGATTGCAATGGATGCAGGCGTCGAGATTGACCGCCATCGCCGGATGGCTGCGGTCGGTGCCGGGCCTCTCGCGCTCCGGAAAACGGCCGGTCTCAACGCCCATCCTGTCGGCCCAGCCCCAAAATTTGGAGACCGGGTCGTGCGCGTCTTCGTCGCGCTTGGGCTGGTCGGAGACCAGCAGATCGAACACCATCTTGCGTGCGGTCTCGGCGCGATGGTTCGACACATTCACCTTCATGCCCTGGGCCGGCTTGCGGATGCAGCTCGCAGCCAGCACGCGCTCACCCTCGATCTCCACCATGCAGGCGCGGCAATTGCCGTCGGCGCGATAGCCGGGCTCGGGCGAATAGCACAGATGCGGAATCTCGAGGCCTTCGCGTTTGGCAACCTGCCAGATGGTCTCGCCCTCATGCGCGTGCACTTCGCGACCGTCCAACAGGAACGTGACGCATTTCTCGCCATGCTTGATGTTGCTGTGGTCGTTCATGGTGTCACCAGGCCTGCAGCGGCTTTTTGAGATCATCCGGGAAGCGTTTCAGCACGCTCACCAGCGGGTTCGGCGCGGCCTGCCCCAGTCCGCAAATCGAGGCGTCGCGCATGGCATTGGACAGTTCGTCCAGCAGCGCTTCGTTCCAGGGCCCCTGCTCCATGAGCCTGGCGGCCTTTTCGGTGCCGACGCGGCAGGGCGTGCATTGCCCGCAGGATTCATCCTCGAAGAACTTCATCAAATTCAACGCCACAGCCTTCATGTCGTCCTGGTCGGACAGGATCACAACCGCGTGCGACCCGATGAAACAGCCGTGTTTCTCCAGCGTGCCGAAATCGAGCGGGATGTCGGCCATCGTCGCAGGCAGTATGCCGCCCGAGGCGCCGCCCGGCAGATAGGCCTTGAAGGTGTGGCCCTCGGCCATGCCACCACAGAACTCGTCGATCAATTGCTGCATGGTGATGCCGGCCGGCGCGACCTTCACGCCGGGATTCTTCACGCGGCCCGACACCGAGAATGAGCGAAAACCCTTGCGCTCGTTGCGGCCCTGCGAGGTGAACCATTCCGCGCCGCGCTCCACGATGTCGCGGATCCAGTACAACGTCTCGATATTCTGGACGAGCGTCGGGCGGCCAAATACGCCGACCTGCGCGACATAGGGCGGGCGATGGCGCGGCAGGCCGCGCTTGCCCTCGATCGATTCGATCATCGCGGATTCTTCACCGCAGATATAGGCCCCGGCGCCACGCCGCAGATGCACGGTGGTGTGTGGCGACAGGCCGGCGGATTCCGCCTTGGCGATCTCGTCCAGCAGCATCAGCCGCAATTCAGGATATTCGTCACGCAGGTAAAGATAAATCTGCTTGGCTTCCACCACCCAAGCGGCCAGCAGCATGCCTTCGATGAAGCGGTGCGGATCGAGCGCCAGATAATGCCGGTCCTTGAAGGTGCCGGGCTCGCCCTCGTCGCCGTTCACCGCCATCAGGCGCGGGCCGGGCTCGGCGCGCACCAGCGTCCATTTGCGTCCCGTGGGAAATCCGGCGCCGCCCAGACCGCGCAGGCCGGCATCGTCGACCGCCTTGATGGTGTCTTCGCGCGTGCGCTTGCCCGAAAGGCACTCGCTCAAAAGCTTGTAGCCGCCATTCGCGCGGTACTGCTCGAACGAGACGTCCGGCGTCGCGGCATGGGCGTGCGTGTCGCTCTTCACTGCCTTTGTAACGCTGTCCGTGGTCGCCTTGAAGGTCTGCACATGGCCGACCGCTGCGACCGGCGCGCGCTCGCACGCGCCCATGCACGGGGCCCGGATCACGCGCACATCTTTTCCAAGCCTGGTCGGCAATTCGGCGAGCAGCTTCTCGGCGCCCGCCATCGCGCATGACAGCGAGTCACACACCCGCACGGTGATAGCCGGCGGCGGCGTCTCGCCTTCCTTCACGACATCGAAATGCGCATAGAAGGTCGCGACCTCGTAAACCTCGGCCATCGCCATCTTCATCTCGGCGGCGAGCGCCGTCAGATGCGCGGCGGACAGATGCCCGTATTTGTCCTGGATCAGATGCAGATGTTCGATCAGCAGATCGCGGCGGCGCGGCCGGTCGGTCAGCAGCGCCTGAATTTCGTCCAGCGCCGGCAGGTCGACCTGGCGGCCTTTGGGGGTCTGGCGCGCACGTTTGCGCCCGCCTTTGCCACGCGGACCTGAGGATGGTTTCATCGGGACATGAGTGTTCATGCCGCAACATCGCGGCCTCACCACTTTAGAACAATCCCCAACTCCCGATACAACGATTGAAAAAATCTATCAAAGGGACTAGGCTTTTTTCAAGGAGCTAACCCATTGATCCAACAGCTTGAATACCTGATCGCCTTGGCGCGGGAGCGACATTTTGGCCGCGCCGCAGAGGCTTCCGGCGTCACCCAGCCGACTCTGTCGGCCGGCATCAAGCAGCTCGAGGAAATGCTTGGCGTGCTGCTGGTGCAGCGGGGATCGCGCTTCATCGGGCTCACCCCAGAGGGCGAGCGCACGCTCGACTGGGCGCGCCGCATCGTCGGCGACAGCCGCGCCATGCGGCAGGAAATCACCGCGCTCCAGCATGGCCTGACCGGCCGCCTGCGCATCGCCGCGATCCCGACCGCGCTGGCGATGGTCGCCGCCATCACCACGCCCTATCGCGCCAGGCATCCCGATGTGCGGTTCACCATCCTGTCGCAGAATTCGATCCAGGTGCTGACGCTACTGGAAAATCTCGAGATCGACGCCGGCATCACCTATCTCGACAACGAACCGCTCGGGCGCGTGAACACCGTGCCGCTCTATCAGGAACGCTACCAGCTGCTAACCGCGCCCGACGCGCCGCTCGGCGACCGCGACAGCGTCACCTGGGCGGAAGTGGCACAGGTTCCGCTCTGCCTGCTGACGCCCGACATGCAGAACCGCCGCATCATTGAGGGGCTGCTGCGCGATGCCGGCGGAGATCCGCAGCCAACGCTGGAATCGAATTCGGTGATCGTGCTGTTCGCACATATCCGCACCGGCCGCTGGGCCAGCGTGATGCCGGCCAAGCTCGCAGAGACGCTCGGCCTGACCGACACGATCCGCGCGATTCCGATCGTCGAGCCGGAAGCCGTGCACACCATCGGGCTGGTGGTGCCGGTGCGCGAGCCGATGACGCCGCAGACCGCGGCACTGGTCGCGGAAGCGCGGCGCGTGGCGGCGGTGATGCAAAGCTAGCTGGCCCTCCTTCCGTCAACGCAAAAGCGCCGGTGCAGGGCACCGGCGCCGAGTGAAGCGATCCTCCTCTCGCGAGAAAGACCTGGAATTCTCAAAACAACCCGACGATCCTGCCGTCCTTGACGTCGATCGAGTCGGCCGACGGGACTTTCGGCAGACCCGGCATGGTCATGATCTCACCGCAGATCGCCACGATGAATTCCGCGCCGGCCGAGAGCCGCACTTCGCGCACCGGGATGTTGAATCCCGTGGGCGCGCCCTTGGCGTCCGGATTGGTCGAGAACGAATACTGGGTCTTGGCGATGCAGACCGGCAGCTTGCCGAAGCCCATCTCTTCCCATTGCTTGAGTTGATCCTTCACCGACTTGTCGGCCGTCGCGTCGTCGGCGCGGTAGATTTCCTTCGCGATGGTACGGACCTTCTCGAACAACGGCATGTCGTCGGCATAGAGCAGCTTCAGGTTGGCCTTGCCTTCGTCGCAGATCTTGACGACGGCCTTCGCCACATCGGCCGCGCCCTCGCCACCCATCGCCCAGTGGTCGGCCATCAGCGCCTCGACGCCGAGCGCCTTGCACTTCTCCTTCACCAGCGCGATCTCGGCATCGGTATCGGCCGAGAAGCGATTGATCGAGACTACCGCGGGCAGGCCGAACTTCTTGATGTTCTCGATGTGGCGCTGCAGGTTGGACATGCCGGCCTCGAGGGCCTTGAGATCTTCCTTTTTCAGGTCGGCCTTGGCGACGCCGCCATGCATCTTGAGCGCGCGGATGGTGGCGACGATGACCACGCAATCCGGCTTCAGGCCGGCCTTGCGGCACTTGATGTCGAGGAACTTTTCCGCGCCGAGATCGGCGCCGAATCCGGCTTCGGTCACTACGTAATCGGCAAGCTTGAGCGCCGTCGTCGTCGCCGACACCGAGTTGCAGCCATGCGCGATGTTGGCGAAGGGTCCGCCATGGATGAAGGCGGGCGTGCCTTCCAGCGTCTGCACCATGTTCGGTGCAATCGCGTCCTTGAGCAAGGCGGTCATCGCGCCATGCGCGTTCAGTTCGCGGGCGCGCACCGGCTTGCGCTCGCGCGTATAGCCCACGATGATGTTGCCCAGACGCTCCTTGAGATCTTCGAGATCCTTGGCGAGGCAGAAGATCGCCATGACTTCAGACGCCACGGTGATGTCGAAGCCGGCTTCGCGCGGATAGCCGTTGGCGACGCCGCCGAGCGAACAGACGATCTCACGCAGCGCACGGTCGTTCATGTCGAGCACGCGGCGCCAGGCGACGCGGCGGGAATCGATGCCGAGCGAATTGCCCCAGTAGATGTGGTTGTCGATCAGCGCCGACAGCAGGTTGTGCGCCGAGGTGATGGCGTGGAAATCGCCGGTGAAATGCAGATTGATGTCTTCCATCGGCACGACTTGGGCGTAACCGCCGCCGGCCGCACCACCCTTCACGCCAAAGCACGGACCGAGCGAGGGCTCGCGCAGCGCGCACATCGCCTTCTTGCCGATGAAGTTGAGCGCGTCGGTGAGTCCGACCGTCGTTGTAGTCTTGCCTTCGCCGGCCGGCGTCGGGGAAATCGCAGTGACAAGAATGAGCTTGCCGTCCTTCTTGTCCTTCAGCGACTTCACATAGTCCATCGACACCTTGGCCTTGTAGTGGCCGTAGGGATCGAGGTTCTTCGCGTCGATGCCGAGCCGTTCCCTGGCGATGTCGACGATAGGCCGCATCTTGGCGGCCTGGGCGATCTCAATATCGGATTTCGGGCTCTGATGTTGTGAGGCGGGCATGGCGAGCGTTCCAGTTCGGTTGTGTTTATGAATTCATGTTGAAAGCGGGCGCGTCAGGAGAACCGCGCGCCCTTCTCGATCTTGGTGGCCGCGGCCCATTCGCCGGCACCGACCTTTGGGCCGTCGGCCTGCACGCGGGTGACCTTGAAGCGACCATCAGCGCAAACCACCGTGATGCTGTCGGCGTCGACCGCGGCGATCTCGCCGGTCTTGCCGGCGATGCCCTTGGGATCTTTCGCGGGCAACGGCGTGGCGTCGAAAATCTTGACCTTCGCGCCGTTGAGCGTGGCCCAGGCGCCGGGCGCGGGATTGCAGCCGCGGATCAGACGGTCGATCTGTTCCCACGGCTTGCCCCAGTCGATATGGGCATTGTCGGGACCGCAGCGGCCTTCATAGGTGGCCTTGGATTCGTCCTGCTTGATGCGGGGCGCCTTGCCGGCCTTCACCAAATCGACCGATTCCAGCATCGCTTCCACCCCGAGCGGGAACAGCCGGTCGAAATAGACGGTGCCGAGCGTATCGGTGTTGCTGATTGGGGTTTTCTTCTGGATCAGCACGTCGCCGGTATCCAGGCCGTTGTCGGGCCAGAAGATCGACAGACCCGTTTCCTTTTCACCCTTGATGATCGGCCAGTTGATCGCGCTGGCGCCGCGATAGGCCGGCAGCAGCGAGGGATGGTACTGGATCGAGCCATGGGTCGGGATGTTGAGAAATTCTTCCGGCACGAACAGCGTGACGAAGGCCATGACCTGCAGGTCGGGCTTGAGCGCCCTGAACTGCTCCCACACCTCCGGCTTCTTGTAGGAATCCGGCTGGTGCACCGGCAGGCCCGCCGCCAGCGCCGCTTCCTTCAGCGGATCGGCTTTCTGGCCCGGCTTTTCCGGCGCGACATACACCGCAACGACATTGTCGCCGCGCTTAAGCAAGGCCTCGAGCACAGCTTTTCCAAACGCCTGCTGACCGTGAACGACGATACGCATAGGGGATCCCCCGCTTCTTATTCTTGCGAATTGCAAAACCGATTTGAATGGGCGCGCGCCCGCTTGCGCGGGCGATCGCAATCCTGGTCAGGCCGCCTTGTCTTCCTTGGCGGGCGCGGACAGCGCGCCGGACGTCTTGATCTTGGCGGCTTCCTTCTTGTCGAATCCGAGCACCTTGGTCAGGATCTCGTCCGTATGCTCGCCGAGCAGCGGCGAACGCTTCACCTCGGAAATCGAGTCCGACATCTTGATCGGATTGCCGACGGTTAGGTACTTGCCGCGCACCGGGTGATCGACTTCGACCACCGTGCCGGTGTCGCGAAGAGATTTCTCTTCGGCGATTTCCTTCATCGACAGGATCGGGCCGACCGGAATATCGACCGCGTTGCAGAGATTCATGACCTCGAATTTGGTCTTGGTCATGGTCCACTGCTCGATGCGGGCGAAGATCTGATTGAGCTTCGGCAACCGCGCACGCGGCGAGGCGTATTCCGGATCGGTCTTCCAGCTCGGTTCGCCGATCAGGTCGCAGATCGGACCCCAGACCGGCGCCTGGGTAATAAAGTAGATATAGGCATTCGGATCTTCCGGTGCGCCCTTGCACTTGAGAATGCGGCCCGGCTGACCGCCGCCTGAGTCGTTGCCAGCGCGCGGTACCGAATCTCCGAACGGAATGCCTTCGCCATACTGGCTGTATTCTGTCAATGGGCCGTGCTTGAGGCGCTGCTGGTCGCGCAGCTTGACGCGGGCGAGGTTCAGCACGCCGTCCTGCATGGCGCACAGCACCTTCTGGCCGCGGCCGGTGCGGGTGCGCTGATAGAGCGCCGACACGATGCCGAGCGCAAGATGCAGCCCGGTGCCTGAGTCGCCGATCTGCGCGCCGGTCACCAGCGGCGGACCGTCGCGGAACCCGGTGGTCGAGGCCGAGCCGCCGGCGCACTGCGCTACGTTCTCGTAGACCTTGCAATCTTCGTACGGTCCCGGGCCGAAGCCTTTCACCGACGCGACGATCATGCGCGGGTTGAGCTTGTGGATGTGCTCCCAGGTCAGGCCCATGCGGTCGAGCGCGCCCGGGGCGAAATTCTCCACCAGCACGTCGCACTTCTTGATCAGCTCGTTCAGCACCCGCTTGCCTTCCGGATGCTTGGAGTCGATCGTGATCGAACGCTTGTTGTGGTTGAGCATGGTGAAGTAGAGCGAATCCGCGCCCTTCATATCCACCAGTTGGCCGCGCGTGATATCGCCGACGCCCGGGCGCTCGACCTTGATCACGTCGGCGCCGAACCAGGCCAGCAGCTGCGTGCAGGTCGGACCCGACTGCACATGTGTGAAATCGAGAATGCGGACGCCATCGAGCGCCTTGCCGGCCTGCCCGAAGGGCTTGCGCGAGGGCGGCGGCAGCGTCGACTTCACCGTCTTGCCGTTCTTCTTGGCAGCCTTCAGCTTGACGACCTTGGCGGAGGAGCGCTTGGACGCCGACCTCGACCGCGCTTTCGCCGGCTTTTTCGCTTTTGACTTCTTCGCGACCTTCTTGGCCATCGGAACCTTCTCCTGAATCTCTCTGTCGTACCGAGCCCGGCGCAGCGCCGGGCAGATTATTTCTTCTTCACCACGCTTTGCGGGTTGAGATTGCCGATGCGACCGCTCTCGCTGCCGGCGGCCGGATCGATGACCGCGTTGATCAGCGTCGGCTTGCCGGAATCCATCGCTTCATTGACGGCGCGGCGCAGCTCGTCGGGGCTCGTCGCGTTGATGCCAGTGCCGCCAAAGGCCTCGATCATCTTGTCGTAGCGTGCGCCCTTGACGAACACGGTCGTCGCAGGATCGGAGCCCGCGGTGTTGACGTCGGTGCCGCGATAGATGCCGTCATTGTTGAAGATGACCACGCAGACCGGCAGGTTGTAGCGGCAGATCGTCTCGATCTCCATGCCGCTGAAGCCAAACGCCGAGTCGCCTTCGACGGCCAGCACGGGCTTTCCGGTCTCGATGGCCGCGGCGATGGAGTAACCCATGCCAATGCCCATGATGCCCCAGGTGCCGACGTCGATGCGCTTGCGCGGCTTGTACATGTCGATGACACCGCGGGCGAGGTCGAGCGTGTTCGCGCCTTCGTTGACGAGAATCGCGTCCGGCCGCTCCTTGATCACCTGACGCAGCACGCCCAGCGCGCCGTGATAGTCCATCGGCGAATTGTTGTTCATCAGACGCGGCGCCATCTTGGCGATGTTGTCGTCCTTCTTCGTCTTGACTGCGTTCACCCAGTCGGACGGAGCCGGAGTCCACTTGTCGCCCATCGCATTGAGGAATGCGGCGACGCAGGAGCCGATATCGCCGACGACGGGAGCCGCGATCTCGACGTTCGAATCCATTTCCTTCGGCTCGATGTCGATCTGGATGAACTTCTTCGGCGCATCGCCCCAGGCCTTGCCCTTGCCGTGACTCAAGAGCCAGTTGAGGCGGGCGCCGAGCATCACAACGACGTCGGAATCCTTCAGCACGGTGGAGCGGGCGGCGCCTGCGCATTGCGGATGCAGGTCGGACAGAAGGCCCTTCGCCATGCTCATCGGCAGGAACGGAGCGCCGGTCTTTTCGACGAATGCCTTGATCGCGTCATCGGCCTGCGCATAAGCGGCGCCCTTGCCAAGAATGATAAGCGGCTTTTTCGCGCCCTTCAGCACGTTGAGCGCACGCTTCACCGCCTCCGGCGCCGGAATCTGCGCCGGTGCCGCATCGATCACCTTCACGAGCGACTTTTCGCCCGCGCTCGCGTTCATCACTTGTGAGAACAGCTTGGCCGGCAGATCGAGATAGACGCCGCCCGGACGGCCGGAGACCGCGGCGCGGATCGCGCGCGCGAGGCCGATGCCGATGTCCTGCGCATGCAGAACGCGATAGGCCGCCTTGCACATGGTCTTGGCGACGGCGAGTTGATCCATCTCCTCATAATCGCCCTGCTGCAGATCCACGATCTCGCGCTCCGAGGAGCCCGACATCAGGATCATCGGAAAGCAGTTGGTGGTGGCGTGCGCGAGCGCGGTGAGGCCGTTCAGGAATCCTGGTGCCGACACGGTGAGGCAGATGCCCGGCTGCTTGGTGAGAAAGCCCGCGATCGAAGCGGCGTAGCCCGCGTTCTGCTCGTGGCGGAAGGAGATGACGCGGATGCCTTCGGCCTGCGCCATGCGGCCGAAATCCGTAATCGGAATACCCGGAACGCCGTAGATGGTCTTGACGCCGTTCAACTTCAGCGCGTCGATCAGGAGATGAAAGCCGTCAGTCAGCTCCTGCTCGGCTTCATGCTTTTTTACCGCGGCCTCGGCCATGGCGAATCCTCCCTTATAACTTTTCAATCGAGATAGTCGGCATAGCGCGCGACGTGGTCGGCGAGGCCGAGCGCATGGTCGCGCACCAGAACCTCGGCGCGCGCCGTGTCACGCGCTTCCAGCGATTCGATGATGTTCATGTGATCGCGGATCGATTTGTCGGCGCGGTTCTTCTCGCCGATGGTCTTGCGCCGGATCATGCGCATATGCGTGAACAGGTTTTCGGCCAGATGGATCAGCACCTGGTTTCCGCTCATGCGGATGATCGCTTGATGGAATTCGATGTTGACGTCGGAATACTCGTCGAGATGCGCGCGCACCTCCCCGCCTTCGAAGGTGGCAAACATGCGGCGCAGCGAGGCGATGTCCTCGTTGGTCGAGGTCTGGGTGATGAGGCGGGCGGCCATGCTTTCCAGCGCGGCCCAGGCGGTGATGAGCTGGATCACTTCTTCCTTGGTCTTGCGGACCACATAGACGCCGCGCCGCGGCACCGAGCGCACAAAGCCTTCGCGTTCGAGCTGCGCCATCGCCTCGCGCACCGGCGTGCGGCTGACGCCGAAATCCTGCGCCAGTTGCCGCTCGTCAAGGCGGATGTCGCTGCGGCTGCGATAGATGTCCATCGAGATGATGACGTTCTTCAGCGCCGCATAGGCCTTGTTCTTGAAGCTGAACGAGGTGTCGATCGGTTGGATCACCAGCCGCGGCGTATCGTCATTGGCGGGATCGCTCGCCTTGCGACGCGGACTCGCACCTTGAGATTTTGTATCGTTTTGACTCATCGCCGGTACCGTTCGGATTCTGGTATACAATATACCAGAGCTCGTCCCGCCGCAATCACCCCCTGTTCAGAGGTTTCAGGCCCGCCGCCGGTGAACGGCAGCGGGCCGTGTCCTGATCAGGCAGGTTTCGCCATCATCGCCATCAGCCGGGTCAGCACGTTCTGGATGACCGTCCAGAACAGCGCGATCAGGCCGAGCGCCATGATCGAGCCGACCAGTCCGTTGGAGAAGAACACGCCCAGACCGCCCTGCGAGCCGAGCAGCGCCTGCCGGAAGGATTCTTCGGCCATTTTTCCGAGTACGATCGCGAGCACCAGCGGCGCCAGGGGATAGTTGGTCTTCTTCAGGATGTAGCCCAGCACGCCGAACACCAGCATCATCACCACGTCGAAGGTGGAGTTGTTCACGGTGTAGGCGCCGATCGCGCACAGCACGAGAATGATCGGTGCGATGATGCTGAACGGTATCCGTAGGATCGCGGCCAGCATCGGCACGCAGGTCAGGACAATCAGAAGTCCGACGAAATTGCCGAGATACATCGAGGCGATCAGGCCCCAGACGAACTCTTTCTGCTCGACGAACAGCATCGGTCCGGGCTGCAGACCCCAGATCAGCAGGCCGCCGAGAAGAACCGCGGCGGTCGGCGAACCCGGCACGCCGAGCGACAGCATCGGCAACAAGGCCGCAGTGCCGGCGGCGTGCGCGGCCGTCTCCGGCGCCACCACGCCCTCGATCTCGCCATGACCGAAATTCTTGCCGCGCTTCGACATGCGCTTGGCGATGCCATAGCTCATGAACGAAGCAGGTGTCGCACCCGCGGGAGTGACGCCCATCCAGCAACCGATCACGCAGGAGCGCAAAGAGGTCATCCAGTATTTTGGCAATTCCTTCCAGGTCTGCAGCACGACGCGCAGGTTGATCTTCGCGGATTTGCCGCGGAAGCTCAGGCCTTCCTCCATCGTCAGCAGGATTTCGCCGATGCCAAAGAGACCGATCACCGCGATCAGGAAGTCGAAGCCGGTCAGCAGGTGAGTGAAGCCGAAGGTCAGACGAAGCTGACCAGTGACCGCATCGAGACCGACCGACGCCAGAGCGAAGCCGATCATCATCGACACAATGGTCTTGAACGGCGGCTCCTTGCTCAAGCCGACGAAACTGCAGAAGGCAAGGAAGTAGACCGCGAATTTTTCAGCCGGCCCGAATTGCAGGGCGAATCTCGCCACCAGCGGAGCGACCAGCGTGATCATGATGACCGCGAACAGCGCGCCCACGAAGGACGACGTGAAGGCCGCCGTCAATGCCTCGCCCGCCTTGCCCTGCTGCGACATCGGATGGCCGTCGAAGGTCGTGGCCACCGCCCATGGTTCGCCGGGGATGTTGAACAGGATCGAGGTGATGGCGCCGCCGAACAGCGCGCCCCAGTAGATGCAGGACAGCATGATGATCGCCGAGGTCGGCGACATGCTGAAGGTCAGCGGCAGCAGGATAGCCACGCCGTTGGCGCCGCCCAGCCCGGGGAGCACGCCGATGACGATACCGAGCACGATGCCGACCACCATCACAAGAATGTTGAACGGCTGCAGAACCGTCGCAAAGCCGTGAAAAAGATTGACAATCTCGTCCATACCCAGCTCCCCAGAGCGAAACTTGTGACGCGCGTTTCTTGAGGCTTAAAAGCCCAGCCATTCCTCGATCGGCCCCTTGGGAAGCGGCACGAGAAACCATCTTTCGAATACAACGAAACAGACAAGCGGGACGCTGACCGAGAGCGCGGCCACCATTTTCCAGCCATAGCCTCCGATCCAGCGCATGAAGACCGCGATCAGCACGATCGATGCCAGATAAATTCCGGTATAGGGAATGATGGCCACATAGATCGCCGTCGGCACCACCACCATCAGCACCTGATAGAGCTGGCCCCATTCCGCGAACGGCGTCTTGTAATCCGCTTCGCGAAAGGCGTTCCAGAGGTTCACCAGGCTGCTGCCGACGATGAAGAGGCCCATATAGAAGGGGAGGAATCCGGCGCGCGGACCATCGGAACCCCAGCCGATCCCGACCTGCACGCTGCCGATGATCACGATCAGGCCGAACACCACCATCGCGATGGCGACGCCGATTTCGACCGCGTCATGCGCCGGTCCGCCGATATCACCCTTTGCCTTTGCCATTGTATCCTCGAATGCATGTGATCGCCGGCCGGCGAACGCGATTGTCCGCCGGCCGTAACATCCGTGATGTATTTATTGGCCGGCGAGGAAGCCGGCTTCTTTCATCAGTGTCTGGTGACGCGCTTCCTCAGTGGCGACCCACTTCGCGTACTGGTCGCCGGTCATGAAGGTGGTGTTGAACGCGCCATTCTTCATGAGATCTTTCCATTCCGGCGTCTCGCGCACCTTCTGGAGCAGATCGACATAATACTGCACCTGGTCCTTGGTCGCGCCCGGCACCGTGAAGATGCCGCGCAGCATCAGGTATTCCATGTCCACGCCCTGCGACTTGCAGGTCGGGATATCCGCCCAGGTCTTGCCGTCAGCCACCACGTCCTTGTATTCGAGCTGCTTGCCGTCGAACACGCAGAGCGGACGCACCTTGCCGCCGCGCCATTGCGCCACTGCCTCGATCGGATTGTTCACAGTCGAATCGACGTGACCGCCGACCAGCTGCACGGCGACTTCGCCGCCGCCGCGATAGGGGATGTAGGTGAACTTCGTGCCGGTCGCCTTTTCCAGCGCGACGGTGATGATCTGGTCTTCCTGCTTCGAGCCGGTGCCGCCCATCTTCATGGAACCGGGCGGCGCCTTCTTCACGGCATCAACGTATTCTTTCACGGTCTTGTAGGGCTTTTCGGCATTCACCCAGAGTACGAATTCGTCGAGCGCAAGCATCGCAACCGGAGTCAGATCCTTCCAGCTGAAGGGAATGCCGGTGGCGAGCGGCGTGGTGAACAGGTTGGACAGCGTGATGATGATCTTGTGCGGGTTTCCGCGCGAGGCCTTGACGTCGAGGAAGCCTTCGCCGCCGGCGCCGCCCGCCTTGTTGATGACGACCATCGGCTGCTTCATCAGGTTGTGCTTGGTGACGATGCCCTGGATGGCGCGCGCCATCTGGTCGGCGCCACCGCCGGTGCCAGCTGGAATAATGAATTCAACAGGCCGGGTCGGTTCCCATGCCGCCTGAGCGGCCACCGGTGCGAATACGCACGCAGCCCCCATCAGGGTCGCAGCGCCGAATCCGAACTTCAGAAATGATCGTTTCATAAGCGTTTCTCCCTTGAGACGTTTTGGCCGCGCCAGTCTTGTGCCGGCTTTGGGACTGAACGTGATTGGCTGACGGTATTCAACGTGGTGATTGGACGCCCTCGTCCCCCGGGGCGAACCGAAGCCTAGAACAGATCGAGCGTGAAACGGAAGTGGGGTAATGCATAATAATGGATTAGACAAACACCGGACTCTGTGCCGCGATGTATTGCTGCAATGCAATAAAAAGGCGCGAACCATATTAACGCTCGCTGCTCAAAAACGCAGAAGAATGAGTGCACTACAGCGATCCCGACACCGTCGTGCTGCATTGGCGAAGTCCGTCCGCAGATGGCAGCGAGATTGCGGCTTCCAGGTTGAATCTTCCCAAATTTTTTCACTGGGACTGACCCGCGCCAGCGCCCAAGCCACAGCGGCCTCAGCGCCGCGGTATCCGCAAAAGCATGTCTATGCCGCCGCCAACTCGGCAGCCATGAAGGCTGCGAGGTGATGCTTCCATTGCACGGCCTGCAAGGCCGTATAGTGTCCGCGTGATTGCGGACCTGCCGGGATCAGAACATTGCGACCGTTGCGCAGGCGCGGCATTGCACGCTCGAAAACGCCAAGCTCCGGCGGATTGAGTTCATCATCCGTGAAATTGATGGCGAGCAGCGGCGCGGTGATCAGCTCCAGCTCCGGCGAAGGGTCGTAGTCCATCGACGCCTCAAGCTGATAAAGCCGGTCATTCGCGTCACCTTTGCGCGCGCGCTCGACCATCTGGCGATAGAGCGCGTCAGCCGCTTCACGCGTCGGCGCCAGTTCTTGAATACGCACGACGCTCTGGGTCAGCAGGGCTCCGAACGGTGTCAGCGCATAGCGCGAAGGCTGCGCGTCGTAATCGCCACCTTTCCAGTCGGGATCACTCCGGATCGACTCGATCTGCATGCGGCGCTGAATCCAGTTCCGTCCGCTCATCGGGCCCGGCTGGCTGGCAAGCGGCACCAGTGCATCCATGCTGTCGGGATACATCTGTCCCCACAGCCAGGTGAGCATTCCACCCATCGACAATCCCAGCACAAGACGCAGACGGTCGACATCTAACTCCTCTGTCAGCAAACGATGCTGCGCCACGACCATGTCGCGATAGCGATAGTGCGGAAACCGCGCACGCAAACCGTTGCTTGGTTTGCTCGACCCGCCAAAGCCGATCGCATCCGGCATGACGAGAAAGAAACGACTCGCATCGAGCGGCTGTTCCGGCCCGAACAACTCACTCGCCAGCTCCGGTGCCAGCCAGCCCTTGCTGCTTCCCGTGGTGTTGTGGAGCAGCAGGACGGCGTTGGTGATTCTCCCCTGTCCCTCGCGGCGCGGGGTACCAAGCGTCAGGTAATGCTGGCGCAGTTCCGGTAACGTCTCGCCGCTCTCAAAAACAAAATCCTTGATGACGAAATCATGCTCACTGGGATCGGGTGAAAACATCAGGGTCATGGCCTCTACGTGACATCTTGCAACGCCTCGCGCCATGTATACGACTTTTGCGCCGCGGTGCCAGTAGGCCGCAGATCGATTGCATGCTTTAGCGCTTGCCAATCTCCGAAACTCCCGCCAGAACACCGGCCTTATCAGCCCGGGCTGGAGGAAACGTTGAATCAAGCACGCGTAAAGGTGGTTCGCAGTGTCGATCTTGCGGTGACGAACCTGGGTGCGGCGCAAAACTTCTTCACGAAAGTCTGGAATCTGGATGCCGTCACGGAAGACCGAGGGATCGTCTATCTGCGCGCCAGCGGGCCCTTTTTTCACGTCCTGAGCTTGCGTGCCGCACCAAAGTCCGGACTGATACGTGTCACATTTCATGCCGACAGCCGTGCGGCTACCGATCGCATCTACGAGCAGATATCCCGCGAGGGCGCACCAACCGACGGAGCGCCACGACCACTGCACAGCGCGGGCGGCGGTTACGGATTCGGTTTCCGGGATCCGGAAGGCCGCAATTTTGCCGTGGTATGCGAGGTAGCCGATCACGCCGATCGTGGGGCACAGCCGGATCGCCCGACCAAGATCTCACACGTCAACCTGAATTGCCGCGACAATGACGTGACATTCAATTTCATGGTCAGAGCGCTCGGCTTCGCGCTGTCGGATCAGACGCGTCAATTCCGTTTCATCCGATGCAATTCCGATCACCATAGCCTTGTGCTTGGCTTCAGCAACGATGTCCTGCTCAACCACATTGCTTTCGAGATGCCCGATCTCGAATCGGTCATGCGCGGCATCGGCCGCATGCGCGACCACGGTCATGCCGTCGAATGGGGCCCGGGTCGCCATGGGCCCGGCAACAACGCGTTTGCCTATTTCTGCGGGCCAGAGGAACTGCCGCTCGAATACACAGCGGAGATGCAGCAGGTTGACGACAGTTATCGCGTGCGCGCACCGGAGGAATGGACATGGCCGGCCGGGCGGCTCGACCAGTGGGGCATCACGGCAGGTCCGAGCGCCCGCGTGAAGAGCGCTCAGGCCTTTTTCGGATTTCTGAACGACGGCTACCGGCTCGACGGCTGATCTCCGGGCTAGTTCGCCTGGATGTTGGCCGACTTGATGATGTCGCCCCACTTCTTCCGCTCGTCGCGAATGAGCTTGGCAAACTCATCCGATGAGTTGCCCACCAGCTTGATGCCCGATTCCGTGACGAAGCGCTGCATCGAGGGCTGACGGACAGCTTTCGCCGTCTCCGCCTGCAGGCGCTTGACGATATCGGACGGCGTGCCGGCCGGCGCCATCAGGCCGAACCAGGACGACGCTTGCCAGTCCGGCAGGCCGGCTTCGACCGAGGTCGGTAAATCGGGCAGCACGGACAGCCGCTCCTTCGCTGCAACCGCAAGCGGCGTGACCGCGCCAGACTTGATATGCGCCATCACGATCGGGGGATTGTCCACGACGCCGTCGATGTGGCCGGCGATCAAATCGTTCACCGCAGGCGCGGCGCCGCGATAGGGCACATGCGCGATCTTGATATCCGCGACATGGACGAGCAGGGCCTGGCCGAGATGACCGGTGGTGCCAACGCCGGCGGAGCCAAAATTGAGCTTGCCCGGATTGTCTTTCGCGGCCGCGATAAGCTCCTTCAAGGTTTTGATGTTGGTTTTGGGATGCACCAGAACCAACATCGGCATGTCGGCAACCAGCGAAATCGGGACGAATGCCGCATCGGGATCAAACGGCATGGTCTTGTAGAGGAACTGGTTGATGGCCTGGATGCCGGGGGAGGTCATCAGCAGGGTGTAGCCATCGGGTGCCGCCTTCGCGACCAGTTCGGCCCCGAGATTGCCGCCGGCGCCCGGCTTGTTTTCGACGATGACCGGCTGCCCAAGCGCTTTTGAAATTTCCTCACCGACCGCGCGCGCGAGCACGTCAACCAGACCGCCAGCCGGGAAAGGCGCGATGATGGTGATGGCGCGATTGGGATAGGTCTGCGCCGCAGCGTGCCCCGTCACGCAGGCTAGAAAAAGAGCCGCGATGGCGACGAGCGATTTGGACTTTGCCACAATGAACCTCCCATATCGGCGCTTTGGCGCTCTTCGATAACGGGAAGGCAATCATGCAGCGCTGCCACGGTCAAGGCGACCGGTCACCCGCTTGGACAATAGTTGTCCGAATGCGACGCGGGATTTGTTCGGAAGCGACCTGACGGCATGACACAAAGCGGCTTCCCGGGCTTGCTCCCCGGCTCCCGGGAAGAAAAAGAACCCTGCGAAGGTGAATCTCAGCATCCGCGCAAAAACGACTTGGGCCCGGTTCTCTTGAACCGGGCCCAAGTCGTTCGCTGAATTTGGTTGCGGGGGTAGGATTTGAACCTACGACCTTCAGGTTATGAGCCTGACGAGCTACCGGGCTGCTCCACCCCGCGTCAATTCGCTTGCGTTGTATATCAGCCCGGACCTTCTGGTCGACGGCCTCGCTTCCGCTCGGCCTTTGGCTGCTCCACCCCGCGTCAATTTATCGTTCTTGTCGTCTGTTCTCTTAGCAGACCGGCGCGTCCGTGAATATCGCACCCGCCGGTCATGAAAAAAGCCGCCGCGGAATACGCGGCGGCTTTTCTTTTCAGTGCGAGGCTCGCGCTTCGCGCATTCGATCATCGTGATGAGGGATATTCCGTCCTTTGCAGGCCTGGCAGCGACCTACTCTTCCAAGTCTTGAGACTTAGTACCATTGGCGCGGGAAAGTTTAACGGCCGAGTTCGAAATGGGATCGGGTTCAGGCTCTCCGCAAAAACCACCAGGCCGGCGAAAGACGGAATGAGAAGCAAAGCTGTTTGTAGTCATTCGCGTCACGCGAATGGACATTGGTAATGAGAGCAATCAAGCCGATCGAGCAATTAGTACCGGTAAGCTCAACGCATTACTGCGCTTACACACCCGGCCTATCAACGTGATGGTCTATCACGGCTCTGTTTAGGGAGTTCTCGTTTTGAGGTGGGTTTCCCGCTTAGATGCTTTCAGCGGTTATCCCGTCCATACGTAGCTACGCTGCACTGCGGCTGGCGCCACAACAGCTCCACCAGAGGTATGTTCACCCCGGTCCTCTCGTACTAGGGGCAAATCCTCTCAAAACTCCGACACCCACGGCAGATAGGGACCGAACTGTCTCACGACGTTCTGAACCCAGCTCACGTACCACTTTAATCGGCGAACAGCCGAACCCTTGGGACC
>LNFM01002158.1_pt1 | contig 41877 bp, 34 predicted proteins | sample 596031 | NCBI WGS metagenome assembly LNFM01 (sample SAMN04254537, study PRJNA301005) | activated carbon metagenome | isolation source: dual media filters at the Ann Arbor, Michigan drinking water treatment plant | place: USA: Ann Arbor
TCGCCATGCCGAGCTTGTGGCGCAGTTCCTTGACCAGTTCGAGGATCTGGGCCTGAATGGTCACGTCAAGCGCGGTGGTGGGCTCATCCGCGATGAGCACGTCGGGATCGCAGGCAAGCGCGATGGCGATCATGACGCGCTGGCGCATGCCGCCGGAAAACTGGTGCGGATAGGCCGAAAGGCGGTTGCGCGCGTCGGGGATGCCGACAAGCTCCAGAAGTTCGACCGCGCGCTGCTCGGCCTCTTTCTTCGACATCTTCATGTGCTTGATCAGCGGTTCCATGATCTGATTGCCGAGCGTGAACACCGGGTTCAGCGAGGTCATCGGATCCTGGAACACGAAGCCGACCTTGGCACCGCGCACGGCGCGCAGGTCATCCGCGCTCATCTTCAGAAGGTCGCGGCCGTTCAGCATCACGGTGCCACCGCGCACATCGGCGGGGGGCGAGGGCAGCAGTCCGATCAGCGACATCATCGTCACCGATTTGCCAGAGCCACTTTCCCCGACGACGCCGAGAAGCTCCCCCTTGTTCAGGTGGAAGCTTACGTCGTTCACCGCGTGGATTTCCCCGCCACGGGTGCGGAAAACGGTCTTGAGGCCCTTGACGTCAAGGACGGGCACGGCCCGATCGGGCATTCAACACTCCCCGTGTCGTTTCTTAGTTATTGTTTTATTTGGCATTTCCGGAATTTGCTGTACGGCGTCCCCCGGTGCCTGCCAACTCTTCCCGATTTTTCATCGCCTATCAATCCTGTTTCGGTGCTGCATTCCATTGCGGATCGTCGGCAGATTGCATGGTTGACCAATCAAACTGCCAGATATTGACTCATCCGGCCTGCGACGCGAGGCTGCCCACAACATCTTGATCGAAAGGCGCCTTAGCAATGAATACCCTGACGCCACGTCAGATCCTAGAAAAGCTGGTGAGTTTTCCGACCGTCAGCCGGGTCTCGAACCTTGACCTGGTTGAGTGGCTGGAAGGCTATCTTGCGGGGCACGGAATCGAGTCTCACCGGGTCTACAACGACGACAACACGAAGGCGGCGCTGTTCGCGCATGTGGGCCCTTGGGAAGAGGGCGCGGTTGTGCTGTCGGGCCATTCCGACGTGGTGCCGGTCGATGGGCAGGACTGGAAGAGTGATCCCTGGACGGTGACGGAGCGTGACGGGCGGCTTTACGGGCGCGGCACCTGCGACATGAAGGGATTCGATGCGCTGGCGGTCTGGGCTTTGGTCGAGGCGCATCGGCGCGGGGTGAAGCGGCCGCTGCAACTGGCGCTTTCCTATGACGAGGAGGTGGGCTGCACCGGCGCTCCCCCGATGATCGCGGCGATGCAGGGCGTGGTGCCGAAGGGCGAAGCGGTGGTGGTGGGCGAGCCGAGCCGGATGGCGCTGATTACCGGGCACAAGGGCGGCACGGGGTTTCATGTCCATGTGAAGGGATTCGAGGTGCATTCGTCGCTGCTGCCCTACGGGGTCAGCGCGATCATGGAAGGGGCGAGGCTGATCAACTGGGTCAACGACCAGAACGCGGCGATCCAGACGCCGGTGCCGTCGGCGGTGGCGGCAATGTTCGATCCGCCGTTCACGACCATGCATGTCGGGATGATCGAGGGCGGCACGGCGCATAACATCACGGCAGGGGATTGCCGGTTTGCAATCGAGATGCGGGTGGTGCCGGACGATGACGAGGCGGCACGCGCGGCCTCGGTGGTGGCGGAAGCCGCGCGGCTGGATGCAAGCCTGAAGGCGAAGCGGCCCGAGGCGGGGGTGAATCTGGAAAAGTTCTTTGGTGTGCCTGCGTTGCGGCCCGAAGTTGATGGAGCGGCGGAGGCTTTGGTGCGGCGGTTGACCGGCAACAACGCGACGGGCGCGGTCAGCTATGGCACGGAAGCGGGGCAATTTCAGGAGGCGGGCTATTCGGCAGTTGTCTGCGGTCCGGGCGATATTGCGCAGGCGCATCAGGTGGATGAGTTCATAGAGATCAGCGAGTTTCAGGCCGGACATGCCTTCATGGAACGGCTGCTGGAGCATCTGGGGTGACATTCCCGATTTCGGAGGCGTCTGCGGTCCGGTTTCATGGGCCGCTGCCTGAGGCGTGCGATGTGGTGGTGATCGGCGGCGGTGTCATCGGCGTGATGACGGCGTGGTTTCTGGCGGCGCGCGGACAGAAAGTGGTGCTCTGCGAAAAGGGCCGGATCGCGGGCGAGCAGTCGAGCCGGAACTGGGGCTGGATCCGGCAGCAGGGGCGTGACCCTGACGAATTGCCGATCATGGTGGAAAGCCTGTCGATCTGGAAGGCGCTGGCGGCGGAACTTGGCGATGGTCTGGGGTTTCGGCAGACCGGGGTGACGTATCTGGCGAACGGTCAGAAGGATCTGGCGGGGTTCGAGGCGTGGTTGCCGCATGCGCGGGCGCATCAGCTTGATACGCGGATGCTTGGACGCGGTGAGGTGCAGGCGATGGTCGGCACTGCGGCCGATTGGCCCGGCGCGATCTTCACGCCATCGGACGGGCGGGCGGAGCCTTGGGTGGCGGTGCCGATGCTGGCGGAAGCGGCGGTCGCGAAGGGCGTGACGGTGCGGGAGGCCTGCGCGGTGCGGTCGCTGGACGTGGCGGCGGGCCGGGTGGCGGGAGTGGTCACCGAACATGGGCGGATCGCTTGCGACCGGGTGGTTGTGGCGGCGGGGGCGTGGTCGCGGCTGTTTCTCGGTGCGCATGGGGTGAAGATACCGCAACTGGCGGTGCTGGCCTCGGTCGCGGCGACGGAGCCGATGGCGGAGGTCTTTGCAGGCGGGGCGTGTGACAACCACTTTGCGTTCCGGCGGCGCGCGGATGGCGGGTATTCGATTGCGCCGGGGGCGGAGCATGATTTCTTTGTCGGGCGCGATGCCTTTGCGAGCTTTGGGGTGTATCTTCCGGTTCTGAAAAAGGATTTCCGGTCGACGCACTTTCGTCCCGTGGCTCCGGCCGGGTATCCGGACGCGTGGGGCACGCCGCGGCGGTGGGTGGATGAGAGCCCGTTCGAGCGGGTGCGGGTGCTGAACCCGAAGCCGAACATGGCGACGCTGGGCCGGGTGCAGGATGCCTTTGGGGCTGCGCTTCCGAATCTTGGTAGGCCAAAGCTGAGGTTGGCATGGGCCGGGATGATCGACACGATGCCGGATGTGGTGCCGGTGGTCGATCACGCGCCGATTGCGGGGCTGACGATTGCCACGGGGATGAGCGGGCACGGTTTTGGCATCGGGCCGGGCATGGGGCGGGTGATCGCCGATCTGGTGATGGGGCGGGCGGTCGGGCATGACCTGTCGCGGTTCCGGTTGTCGCGCTTCAGCGATGGCAGCCGGATTGCACCAGGCCCGAGCCTTTAGTTTCGCGAGCCTGTAGCTTTACTTCGCCTGAGTGTCGGGCTACCCGTGCCGCCCCTTTGCGGAGCGCATCATGACTTTTGCCTGCGGTATCGACTTTGGCACTTCCAACTCCACGGTCGGGCTGGCGGATGCTGGAGGGGCACGGTTGTTGCCCTTGGAAGACGGGTCGGTGACGCTGCCTTCGGCGGTGTTCTGGCAGACGGAGGGTGCGCCGCCTCTGTATGGCCGCGCGGCGGTGGCGGCTTACCTTGAGGGCGACGAGGGGCGGCTGATGCGGGGGCTGAAATCCACGCTCGGGTCGGGGCTCATTCACGACAAGACCGCCGTTGGCGGCAGGGCTGTATCGTTCCGCGAGGTGCTGGGGCGGTTTATCGGGCATCTGCGTGCGGCGCAGGTGGCGGTGGTGCCGGATCTGACCTCGGTCGTGCTGGGGCGGCCGGTGCATTTCGTCGATGACGACGCGGCGGCGGATGCTGCGGCAGAGGCGGTGCTGGCCGAGATCGCGCGCGAGTGCGGTTGGCGCGAGGTGGCGTTTCAGTTTGAGCCGATCGCGGCGGCGCTGCATTACGAGCAGACGGCGACGCGCGAGGAACTGGTGCTGATCGTCGATATCGGCGGTGGCACGTCGGACGTTTCGGTGGTGCGGGTGGGGCCAGGGCGGGCAGGGTTGCCGGACCGCAGCGGCGATATTCTTGGCAATGACGGCATCCGGGCGGGCGGCACGGATTTCGACCGGCTCTTGAGCCTTGCCGATGCGATGCCGCATCTTGGGTATCTCGCTCCGACCGCTGGTGGCGGGACGATGCCGCGGCATTACTATCTGGACCTTGCCACATGGCACCGGATCAACGCGCTATATACGGCGCGTACGGCGAGCGACCTGAAGGCACTGCGGCTGGTGGCGGAGCGGCCGGAACTGGTGGACCGGATGATGCGGGTGGTTGATGGCCGGCACGGCCATGCGCTGGCGATGCGGGTCGAGACGGCGAAGATCGCGCTGTCGGATGCCGAAGTGGCGCGGTTGCAGATGGCCGACCTGACCGGTGGGCCGAACCCGATGCTGCGGCGCGAGGGGTTCGAGGCGGCGGTGGAAGCGCCGATTGCGCGGATCGGGACGCTGTTGGCGCGGGTCTTGGCGGATGCCGGGGTGGCGGCTGGCGACATCGGCACGGCGTTCCTGACCGGCGGGTCGAGCCAGTTGCCGATTTTGCGCGCGACGGTGCAGGCGGTGCTGCCGGGGGCTGCGATCGCAACGGGGGACATGCTGGGTTCGGTCGGGACCGGGCTTGCCTTGGAGGCGCGGCGGCGGTTCGGGTAAGTGGCCCGTTGCGCGGTCGTGCGAGGGGTTGCAGAGGCTCGGATTTCGGATCAGGCTTGCCTGCAAAAGGAGACCTGCCATGCCACCGAAGAACCGCTTTGCCGAACTGCTGCCCGAAATCACTGCCTGGCGCCGTGATTTTCACGAGCACCCGGAACTGTTGTTCGACGTGCAAAGGACGGCTGGCAAGGTAGCGGAATTGCTTCGTTCTTTCGGTTGTGACGAGGTTGTCGAGGGCATCGGGCGGACCGGCGTCGTGGGGGTGATCCACGGCAAGACGGATACTGCCGGGCGTGTCATTGGCTTGCGCGCCGACATGGACGCGCTGCCGATCATCGAGCAGACCGGGGTGCCATACGCCTCGAAAACCCACGGCAAGATGCATGCCTGCGGGCATGACGGGCATACCGCGATGTTGCTGGGGGCGGCGAAGTATCTTGCCGAGACGCGGAATTTCGACGGCAAGGTCGTGCTGATCTTTCAACCCGCCGAGGAGGGCGGCGGCGGCGGGCGCGAGATGGTGCAGGACGGGATGATCACCCGATGGGGCATTCAGGAGGTCTACGGGATGCACAATATGCCGGGCATTCCGGTCGGGCATTTCGCGATCCGGCCCGGCGCGATTATGGCGGCGGCGGACCAGTTCGAGATCACGGTGACGGGGAAGGGCGGCCATGCGGCGAAACCGCATGACTGCGTTGATACGACGGTGGTGGCCGCGCATATCATCGTGGCGTTGCAGACCATCGCCAGCCGTAATGTTGACCCGTTGAAGCAGGTGGTGGTCAGCGTCTGCACGGTGCAGACCGACAGCACCGCGCATAACGTGATCCCGCAGGTGGTAAAGCTGAAGGGCACGGTGCGCACGATGGACGCCAAGGTGCAGGATTTCGTCGAGTCGCGGATCGGGCAGATCGTCGAGGGCACGGCTCTGGCATTGGGCGCGCGGGCCGATGTTGCTTATCAGCGCGGCTATCCGGTGACGGTGAATGCCGCCGAAAACACAGCCTATGCCGCCGAGGTGGCGAAGTCGGTGTCAGGCGCGGTCGATACCGATACGCCGCCGCTGATGGGGGCGGAAGACTTCAGCTTCATGCTGAACGAGCGGCCGGGGGCTTATATCTTTCTTGGCAACGGCGACACGGCGATGGTGCACCACCCGGCCTATAACTTCGATGACAACGCGATTCCGTTCGGGTCAAGCTGGTATGCCGGGATGGCAGAAGCGCGGATGCCCAGCGCATGATAGGCTTCTGGCTGGTGGCCGCGATTGCGGCGCTGCATGTCTGGATACTCGTGCTGGAGATGTTCCTGTGGGAAAGCGCCATGGCGCGGCGGGCGTTTGGCACGTCGGAGGTGTTCGCGGCGAACACCAAGGTAATGGCGGCCAATCAGGGGCTTTATAACGGGTTTCTGGCGGCGGGGCTGGTCTGGGCCTTGATTCTTGGCCTGCCGGGCGAAGGTTGGCAGGAGGCGGTGTTCTTTCTGGTCTGCGTGCTGGTGGCCGGGGTCTATGGCGGGCAGACCGCCTCGCGGAAAATCCTTTATGTGCAGGCTTTGCCGGCTGCGCTGGCGCTGGTCGCGGTGCTGATGGGGTTTTGAGAAAAGCCCTTGGTGAGGGGCCGGGGCGTGTTAGCCTTGCCGGAAACCGGGGGGATCAACGATGCACAAAAGCCCGCTAAAGGATGTGGCGCTTCGCGATATCAGCGTGACGGAGCGGTTTTTCGAAGGGCTGGCGCGGGGGGCTGACCGTCCGCTGATGATCGACGGGCCAACGGGACGGTCCTGGACCGGGGCGGGCTTGCGCGAGCGGATCGAGGCGCTGGCGGGAGGGCTTGCCGAGCGCGGGGGCGGGCCGGGTTCGGTGATTGCGCTGATGGCGCCGAACATGCCCGATTACGCGGTGGTGTTTCACGCCGTGGCCTATGTCGGGGCCACGCTGACCACGATCAACCCGACTTACACCGCGCCGGAAGTGGCGCATCAGCTGAAGGATTCGGGCGCGCGCCTGCTGATCACCATCCCGGCGTTCCTGCCGGTGGCCGAGGCGGCGGCCGAGGGCAGTGCCGTGACGGAAATCGTGGTGATCGGCGGGGCCGAGGGGCGTGAAAGCCTCGACGATCTGATGGGGCCACCGCTTCGGGCGCAGGTTGCGGTCGATCTGGATACCCATGTGCAGGTCTTGCCCTATTCATCCGGCACCACGGGTCTGCCGAAGGGCGTGATGCTGAGCCATCGCAACATGGTGGTTAACATCGATCAGGCGCTGGCGCTTTTGGATGTGCGGGAGGGGGAAACCTCGGTCGCGTTCCTGCCGTTCTTCCATATCTACGGAATGAACGTGCTGATGAACACGTTTGTGGCGCACGGGGCGTGTCTGGTGACCATGCCGCGCTTCGACCTTGAGGCGCTGTTGACCCATATCCAGACGCACCGGGTGGAGAAGCTGCTGATCGCGCCACCGGTGGCGATTGCGCTGGCCAAGCATCCAATGGTGGACCAGTTCGACCTGTCGTCGTTGCAGACCGTGGTGTCTGCGGCAGCGCCGCTGGGGGCCGAGGTGGCGGATATGCTGGGCGCGCGGATAGGGGCGAACATCATTCAGGGCTATGGGATGACCGAGTTGAGCCCGATCACCCATCTGGTGCCGCACCGGACACCGCGGGCAGGGTCGGTGGGCGTTACCGCGCCGAACACCGCGACGCGGATCGTTAATCCGGAGACGGGGCGGGATTGCCTGCCCGACGAGGAGGGCGAGGTCTGGGTGAAGGGGCCGCAGGTGATGATCGGTTACCTGAACCGCCCAGAGGCCACGGCGGCGATGATCGAGGATGGCTGGTTGAAGACCGGCGATCTGGGTGTAGTGGACGCGGACGGTTATCTTTTCATCCGTGACCGGCTCAAGGAACTGATCAAGGTCAAGGGGTTCCAGGTCGCCCCTGCCGAAGTCGAGACGCAGCTTCTGGGGGTTTCGGGGGTTGCCGATGCGGCGGTGATCGGGGTGCCGGATGATGAGGCGGGTGAGGTTCCGATGGCCTTCGTGGTGCGCAGCCCGGGCTCGGCGGTAACCGAGGCCGACATCGTTGCGGCGCTGACGGGCAAGCTGGTCAGCTACAAGGTGCCGCGTCGGTTCGAGTTCATCGAAGCGGTGCCGAAATCGGCGTCGGGCAAGATCTTGCGGCGGCTGTTGCGCGACTGGGTCAAGGCGGCCTGATTTCGGGCGTCGATCCGCCGCACCGACGGAAGGCCGCATATCGCCGGAAGCGGAGCCGTGCTAAGGTATGCTCCAAAGGCTCGCCCGAACGACCGGGCGGGTATCGGGGGCTTTGATGCTGACACGTCGCATGTTTCACACACGTCTGGTGGCGAGCCTGGCTCTGACTGCGGCGCCGCGGTTTGCAGGGGCGGCTACGCAAACCGGGGGGGAGATATCGGTTGACGATATCTGGCTGAACCGGCTGACGTTCGGCGCGTCGCCCGCCGCGCGGGCCGAGATCGCGGCGAAGGGGCGGCTGGCATGGCTGGAGGAGCAGCTTGCCGTCGATGCACCCGACCCGGAGCTTGACGCGGCGCTTGCGGCGGCGCGTCTGCGCATCTCGTATGACGCCGGCGAGGAGAACGGCATCAGCTGGCCTGCGGTCGATGAGTTGCGCCCGCTGGAGCTGTTGCAGGCACCACCGGCTGCGCTGACGCGGCTTGCAACCTATCAGGCCGATGTGAGCGTGAACTGGATGGAACGGGTCCGACCCTCGCATGAGGTGATAGCGGCCAGCCTGATCCGGGCCGTGCATGCCAAGGCGCAACTGCGCGAGATGATGACGCAGTTCTGGCACGAGCATTTCACGGTGAACGCCGGGAAGGGGATGGAGACGGCAGCCTACTTCGGGCTTTATGACGCGGTTATGCGGCGTCATGCCTTGGGCAATTTCCGTGCGTTTCTGGGAGACGTTGCCCGCTCGCCGGCGATGCTGCATTTCCTCGACAACGCCAGCAACCGGGCCACCCCCGCGAACGAGAATTTCGCCCGCGAACTGATGGAATTGCACACGCTCGGAGCCGAGAATTATCTGAACGACAGGTATAGTCGCTGGGATGAGGTGCCGGGGGCCACCGAAGGCTTGGCGGTCGGCTATCTGGATCTTGACGTCTACGAGGTGGCGCGGGCATTTACCGGGTGGTCGGTGGGAGATGGCCGTGACCAATATGACGGGTCCAGCGCGCCCTTGACCGGCGAGGTGCATTTCGTCACCTCATGGCACGATCCCTATCAAAAGCGCGTGCTTGGCCATGACTTCGCGCCCAATCGTGGGCCGATGGCCGATGGTGACGCGGTACTTGATTTGCTGGCCCGCCATCCGGGAACCGCCCGCCATGTCTGCCGCAAGATCGCCCGCCGGTTTCTCGCGGACGAGCCGGAGGACGGTCTGGTGGGGCGGCTTGCCGAGGTGTTCCTTGCAGCGTCCGAGGCACCGGACCAGATCGCGCAGGTTGTGCGTGCGCTGGTGATGGCGCCGGAGTTCGAGGCGCCCCCGGCGAAGGTGCGGCGGCCGTTCGAGTATTTGGCGGGGTTGTACCGGGCGACCGGCGCAAAAGTGGACGCCACCGAACGCGGTTTTGCCGGGCTTCTGGCGCGGGCAGGGTGGCGCCAGCATCAATATGCGCTGCCGACCGGTCACCCGGACCGCAATGCGCCTTGGACCGGGGCTGGCACGCTGAACCGGATCATCGAGTTGACGCTAGATGCGCATGAGGACTGGTTCGATGGGGCAAGCGCGGATCTGGCGGCTGTCGCGCCGGATGAAACCGTCGCAGCTTTCCTGACCCGCCATGCCGGCGCGCTGGTGCCGGCTCGTGGCGGAGAGGTGGCGGACGAGATACTGCAACTGGAAAGGCTGGCGCCGGGGACGATCGCCGCCCGGCTGGACGGCGAGCAGCGGCACGATCTGGCGCGGCAAGCGATTGCCTTTGCAGCGCTGACCCCAGACTTTCTGTTGCGATAGGAGCTGCCGATGGCGCGTGATCCGGTTCTTGTGGTGGTATTCCTGCGCGGCGGGGCGGACGGGCTTGCGCTGGTATCGCCGACGAGCGACCCGGATTTCATCGCGGCGCGGCCGTCGGACCTCCGGGTGGCTCGGACGGGCGACGAGGCGGGAAGGGCGATCCGGCATGATCTGGCCGATGTCGATTTTCGCTTTCATCCCGAGGCCGGGTTCTTGTCCGATCTGTACGACGCGGGCGATCTGTCGTTGATCCACGCCGCAGGTCTGGTCGAAGCTACGCGGAGCCATTTCGACGCCGAAGCGCGGATGGAGCGCGGGCTGTTCGGGCCGGTGCCCGGTGATCCGTCGGGCTGGATCGGGCGCTGGTTGCAGGCGGCGGCCCCCGACGGGCCGATGCCGGCGCTGGCGGTGGGGGTGACATCGCCCACTAGCCTTCTTGGTGCCGGGGCGGCGGTGGCCGAGACGCTGGGTGATCTGGTGCTGGCCGAAGGTGGCGCTTTGGCGCCTGCGCTGCGGGCGCGACTGCTGGCGGGCTTTGGCGATCACGGGCCGTTGCACCGCCCGGTGGCCGAACTGGTCGGATTGTCGGACATGGTGGCGGGCCGCTTGTGGTCGGAGGCGGATGGCGGGCTGCGGCCCTATGCCTTTGCCACGGCCTACCCGGAGGGCAACCCGCTGTCGCAGCCGCTCATGACCGTGGCGCAGTCGATCAAGGAAAACCTCGGGTTGCGGGTGGCAACGGTCGATGTGCCGGGCTGGGATACCCATGCCGACCAGCGGGGCACCTTCAACGCGCTGACGCGCCAGTTGTCCGAAGGGCTGATGGCGTTCTGGCGTGATCTGGGCGAGTTGCAGCAGGATGTCTCAGTGGTGGTGATGAGCGAGTTCGGCCGACGGCTGCGGTCCAATACGGCTGGCGGCACCGATCACGGACGGGGCAATGTGATGATGGTGCTGGGTCCGCAGGCGCGTGGCGGGCGGATGCTGGGGCGCTGGCCCGGGCTGTCGCATGAAACCCTGGAAGAGGGTGCCGATCTTGCGGTCGTGACCGATTACCGGACGGTTCTGGCCGAACTTCTGACCGGTCACATGGGCATGGCCGACACAGCGTCGGTGTTTCCGGGATTTTCTGCGGCGCCGGTCGGGCTGTGGCGTTGATCGGCGGACTTGTGCGGGGCGGCTGATCGGCGCTAGCTTGCCTGCGAACCGCCAGCACGGACTCGGTGTGCGCAATGTCGGGGCGCGGCAGGGGCAGATGGGCAGCAACGGACCGTCGGAGCATGGTCGGGCACAGTCGGGGCAGATCGCCCTGCTGGTGGTCGACCTGATGAACGAACTTCTGGCCCTGCAACCCGATACCATCGAGGCCGGGGTTCAGGCGGTTATCGAACGGTTGAGCAGGGCCTGCGGTTTTGACCGAACGTTCCTGTTCCGGGTGCGGCAGGATGGCAGCCATTACAACAGCCACGAATGGGTGGCGCCGGGCGTCGCGCCGCTGAAGGCGTCGATGCAGCACATCCAGCCGGGACAGCGCGCAAGCTGGCGCGCGGCCTTTTCGGCTGGGGACGCGGTCTGGGTCAAGGACCGTGGCGACCTGCCGAAAGGGCAGCCGGAGCGGGCGTTTCTTGAAGAGATCGGGGTGACAGCGACGCTGATGGTGCCGCTGCGCGATGGTGATCGGCTGGTTGGCGTGATCGGATACGACAGCGTGTCGGGGCAGCGCGTGCTGACGGACGAAGAGGTCGTGCTGCTGACGTCGATCGGCCGGGCGATCGTGTCGATCCTGTTGCGGGCCGAGGCGGAAGCGGCCAGCCGAACCGCGCAACAGCATCTGGTCGCCACCTTGCGCGCCTTGCCGGACCTGGTGCTGGAACTGGACGCCAATGGCACGCTGGTAGCCTGCCACAGCCCGAATGCCACCTGGCTTTCGGTGTTGATCGAAGCTGGACTTGGCCGACCGATGACGGACCTACTGCCGCGCCCCTTGGCCGCGGCATTGGTCGCAATGATGGCGGCACCCGACCATGCCGCAGCAAGCGCGCCCGAGAGGATCGGGTTCCTGATTGCCAGCCGAATGCAATGGGCGGAGGTCTCGCTTGCGCCCTTGGAAACGGCGGCAGGCGGTTTTGTGGCGGTGATCCGCGATGTGTCGGCAGCGGTTACCGCGAGCGAAATGGCGACTTACCGCGAAGGGCAGTTCGCCGCGTTTTTCGAGATGTGCCCGCATCCCATCTTGCTGAACGATTTTGATACCGGCGAGGTTCTGGATGCAAACCTCGCCTTCAAGCAGGTTTTCGGGCTGGACCCTGCGTCGCCGCCCGGACTTAACGTGCGACAGTTGATGCCACCGGACGAAGCCGAGGTGATCTCGAAGGCGATTGTCGATCTGAAGGCGCAGGGGTCTTATGGCCCGGTCGGCACCACCTTGCAGCGTCACAATGGCGCGCGCTTTCCGGCGGTGCTGCGTGGTTTCATGAACATCGAGCCGGGCGGTCGGCGGCTGGCATGGGCGCTGATCGAGGATGTCAGCGAGATCCACGCCAAGGAAGCGGCCTTGCGGGCAGAGCAGGAGGCGCTGGAGGCCGCGCGCGCGCGGCTTGTCGCTGCGATCGAGGCGTTGGACGAAGGATTTGCGATCTTCGACGCCGAAGATCGGCTGGTGCTGTGGAACAGCCATTACAGCCGGGTCTTCGCCGGAATATCCGACCTTATCCAGGTCGGCGCGCTTTATGACGATCTGCTGCGCGCCGCTATCGAGCGCGGGGTCTTTGGCGAGAGCGACGAGAGGGTCGCAGAAGATCTTCAGCGTCGTCTGGACCGCCAATTGACGGACGACTGGGATGGCGAGGACCGACTTGCCGATGGACGCATCATCTGGGTCCGTGAACGCGCCACTCCGTCGCGTGAGACGGTGGGGTTCTATCAGGACGTGACCGAGCGGCGAAAGGCGGACCGGCGGCTGCAACAGGTAATCGAAGGTTCCCGGGTCGGCACCTGGGAATACCGGGGCAACGGCGGCAATATCGTGAATGACCGCTGGGCCGAGATCGTCGGCTATACTGCGGATGAGATCAGCCCGATTTCGCAGGAAGATTGGATGGCGATGGTCCATCCCGAGGATGCAGCCGCGATGTTGGCCAGAGAGGCCGAGCTATTCGGTCGCGGCGAAGGCACCATCGAACACGAAATGCGGTTGAAGCACCGCGACGGGCATTGGGTCTAGGCCCTGTCGCGCGGGCAGGTGCTGGAATGGGATGCACAAGGACGCCCCTTGACGATTATCGGGGTGCATCTGGACATATCGACAGCCAAGGCGCTGGAGGCGACCCTGGCGCGGGAACGCGATCTGTTGGCGCGGATCATGGAAAGCTCGGTCTCGGGCATCATGGTGGTTGATGCCGCAGGCAGTGTGATCTTTGCCAATTCCGAGGCCGAGCATTTTGTCGGTGTGGCAGCGCATCCCGGTTCGATGGTCGGGCCTGCTGGTCTTGGCATCACCGATCTTGAAGGCCGCCCGATCGAGGCCGAAAACCTGCCGGTGCAACGTGTGCTGGCCGGAGCGGGGATAGTACGCGATTTCCGCCACGTGATCCGCCGCGCTGACGGACAAAGCCGTGTCGTTTCGGTGAATGCGTTGCCTTTGTCGGCGCCGGGCACCGGCGCGGCCGTGGTCTGCTCATGGACCGACATCACGGACGCAGTGGAATCCGAGGCGCGGTTGCGTACCGCGATGACGGCAGCGGAAGCCGCCAACCGGGCCAAATCCGAGTTCCTTGCCACCATGAGTCACGAGATCCGCACGCCACTGAACGGGGTCTTGGGGATGGCCTATGTGCTGGAAGGCAAGCTCGACGATCCGGAGCAGATGGACATGGTGCGGGTGATCCGCGAGTCGGGCGAGCATCTGCTGGGGGTGATCAACGATGTGCTTGATCTTGCCAAGATCGAGGCCGGCCGGTTGGCGCTGGACAGCCGCCCGTTTCGTCCCGCCGATCTTGCCGGGGCAATCCAGGCGGCGCATGGCCTGACCGCGCGCGAAAAGGGCATCGCGTTCGATCTTCACTGCGAAGGCGATTGCCACGCCGTGCGGTTGGGTGACATGCAGCGCATCCGCCAGATCCTGCACAACCTTGTCGGCAATGCGGTCAAGTTCACCGAAGCGGGCTCGGTCAGGGTGCGGGTCGATTTCACTTCGCCCGAGCGGCTGGGGATCGAGGTTGCTGATACCGGTATCGGGATGTCAGCCACCGAGCTTGCCCGTGTATTCGAGGAATTCACCCAAGGCGACGGTGGGGTCACCCGGCGTTACGGCGGTACCGGGTTGGGGTTGCCGATCGTGCGCAGACTGGCGCAGATGATGGACGGCGACGTGACACTGGAAGCGGAACCCGGGCTGGGCCTGACCGCGCGGGTCGATATCGCGTTGCCACTGGTGGCAGAAGATCCCGTCCTGACCGAGCCGCCCTCAATGCCGGTGGTGCCTGCGATGAAGGTTCTGGTGGCGGAGGACAATGCCACCAACCGGCTGATCCAGCAGACCATGCTCAGGGCGCTTGGGGTTGAATGCCGGATCGTGGCCGATGGTGGTGAGGCCCTGCGTCTGTGCGCGACCGAGGCATTCGACGCGCTGCTGCTGGACATCGCAATGCCGGGCATGGACGGGGTGTCGACGCTGCATGCCTTGCAGGCGCAGGCGCGCGAGGCTGGACGGCGCTGTTCGCCAGCAATCGCGGTGACCGCCAATGCAATGACGCATCAGGTGGAGGAATACCTCGCGGCCGGTTTTGCCGGCTTTGTGGCCAAGCCGATCCGCCTCGACCGGCTGGCGGAGGCCCTGATCGCCTGCCAGCGCGCATGACCGGGATCGTCAGGCCAGGGTTACCTCGACGCCAGCGCGGGCAAGCAGGTCTGCCAGCGCGCCCGTCGGGGGTGCGTCGGTCACAAGGCGGCTGATCCGTTCGGGGTCGGTGATCCGGATCGGGGCAGGGCGATCAAACTTGGTGGCATCCGCGACGATGATAGCGGCCTTGGCGCAGTCGATGATGGCGCGGCTGAATTCGGCTTCGGGAAGGTCTTGCAGCATGAAGCCGGTCTGTCCGTCTATGGCGGCCGCGGACAAGAAGGCATGATCGACGCGGAACTGGCGCACGAAGGCCAGCGCTTCGACACCGAAGGCGCCACCGTCATGCGGCCTGAGTTCGCCACCCGCCATGAAGACCCGGTTGCCGCCGCGACCCGTGAGGGTCTGGGCGACGGCCAGTGAGTTCGTGACCACCAGAAGGTCGCGGTGGTCGCGCAGCGCCTGTGCCACATAGGCGGTGGTCGACCCGACATCGAGAAACAGCGAGGCACCGTCCGGGATCAGCGTGGCTGCCCGTGCGGCGAGGGCGCGCTTGCGTTCGGGATTGATGCCGAAACGCAGTGCAAAGCTGGGTTCGGGACCCCAGTCCTTGAGGTGAACGCCACCATGCACCCGGGTCACACTGCCAAGCGCCTCTAGCCGTTTGATCGCGCGGCGGATGGTTTCCTCGCTCACCTGAAGCTGCTGGGCAAGGTCAGTGATTCGCGCCGCGCCAGTGGCGTTCAGATGCTCAAGGATTGTGCGCTCTCGGTGGGTTTTGGACATGGGTGTTGGCCTGCGCTGTGGGTATCAACGTAAGTGGCTTGGAAGAAATGTTGATAACAACGCAATATCCACACGAACGGGCAAAAGACCACAAAACTTTTGACAGGCTGCCCCCACGGTCGCAGCATGAAATCGGCAGCATCGCGGCCCGCCTCAGGGGTGCGGTGATGCGCAGGACGGCGGCCGACCGGTGCCTGGACACACCGTCGGCCGGCGGGCAGGCCCAGTCCCCTCTGGCCTGCCCGCAGTCATGAAATGAGCCAGCCGAACGGAGGGAATGGTGTCGTTTTTCTGCCTGATGCACAGCGCGTTCGCCGCACACCGGCGGGGCCGATCGGCTATGCTGGAGCAATGACACGCCCGTTGCCCCCGATTGAACGCGCCCTTGCCCTGCCGATCTGGCACGGCACGGCCAGCGCAACCGTGCTGGGCGGAGGGATCACCAACATGAACGTGCTGGTCAGCGATGAGCGGCGCCGCGCGGTGGTGCGGATCGGTGATGACATTCCGGTGCATCAGATCATGCGGTTCAACGAACTGGCGGCAAGTCGCGCAGCCCATGCCGCCGGGATATCACCAGCCGTGCTGCATCACGAACCGGGCGCGCTGGTGATCGAGTTCATCGCAAGTCGCACGATGACCGCCGAGGACCTGCGCCAGCCCGACCTGCTGCATCAGGCGTTGGCGTTGGTGCGGCGCGCGCATCACGAAATTCCGCGCCATCTGCGCGGCCCGGCCCTGATGTTCTGGGTGTTTCAGGTGCTGCGGGACTATGCAGCAACGCTGGTTGAGGGCCGCTCGCCGCACCGCCCGGTGCTGCCCGGGATAATGGAAGAGGCCACCGAACTGGAAGCTGCGGTCGGACGCATCGAGCTTGTTTTCGGGCACAATGACCTGTTGCCCGCGAATTTTCTGCATGACGGCAGCCGGATGTGGCTGATCGATTGGGATTACGCCGGCTGGAATTCGCCGCTGTTCGATCTGGGCGGGCTGGCGGCAAACGCCGGGCTGGACCCTGCCGCCGAGGCGCATCTGCTGACGACCTATTTCGGTGCCGCGCCGGATGCCGATCTATGGCGACGCTACCGTGCGATGAAGGCAGCGGCGGCGCTGCGTGAGGCGATGTGGTCGATGGTGCAGGAAATCCATTCGGCGCTGGACTTCAACTATGGCGCGTATACTGCTGAATACATGCAAACTTACAGAAGTGCTTTGGCCGAATACAGGACCCTGCGATGACCGAACTGCCCAGCACCGCCCGCGTCGTAATCATCGGTGGGGGAATTGTCGGCTGTTCGGTGGCCTATCATCTGGGCAAGTTGGGCTGGTCCGACACCGTGCTTCTGGAACGCAAGAAGCTGACATCCGGAACGACCTTCCATGCTGCGGGCCTAGTCGGGCAATTGCGCACGTCGGCCAACATCACGCAGCTTCTTGGCCACTCGGTCGCGCTTTACCAAAGGCTTGAAGCCGAGACCGGGCTGCAAACGGGATGGAAGATGAACGGCGGCCTGCGGCTGGCCTGTAATGCCGACCGCTGGACCGAGGTCAAGCGTCAGGCGACCACGGCGCATTCCTTCGGGCTGGAAATGCATCTTCTGACCCCGAAGGAGGCGCAGGACCTTTGGCCGCTGATGACGATTGATGATTTGGTGGGTGCCGCCTATCTGCCGACCGACGGACAGGCCAATCCATCGGACATCACGCAATCCCTGGCGCGCGGGGCGCGCATGGCGGGGGTCGGCATTTTCGAGGATACCGCCGTCACCCGCGTGATCGTCGAGGACGGGCGCATCCGGGGGGTCGAGACCGAATTCGGGACGATCGAATGCGAAAAGGTGGTGTGCTGCGCCGGGCAGTGGACGCGAAGCGTAGCCGCGCAGGTCGGCGTCAATGTGCCGCTGGTGTCGGTCGAGCATCAGTACATGGTGACCGAGAAAATCGAAGGAGTGACGCCCCGCCTGCCGACGCTGCGCGACCCTGACCGGCGCACCTACTGGAAGGAGGAGGTCGGCGGGCTGGTCTGGGGCGGCTATGAGCCGAACCCAAAGCCCTGGGCGGTGGAGGGTATTCCAGAGGGCTTTCACTTCGAGCTGCTAACCTCTGATTTCGAACACTATTCCCAGTTCATGGAAGATGCGATTGCGCGGGTGCCTGCATTGGCTGCGGCGGGGGTGAAACAACTGATCAACGGCCCGGAAAGCTTTACGCCGGATGGCAATTTCATTCTTGGCGAGGCGCCGGAGTTGCGGAATTTCTTTGTCGGGGCCGGGTTCAATGCCTTTGGCATCGCGTCGGGCGGCGGGGCGGGAATGGCACTTGCGGAATGGGTCGCCACCGGGTCTGCGCCCTACGATCTGTGGCCGGTCGACATTCGACGTTTCGGCATGGCGCAGCAGTCGACCGGCTGGGTCAGGCGGCGGACGCTGGAAGCCTATGGCAAGCATTACAGCATCGCCTGGCCGTCCGAGGAGATGCAGTCTGCGCGCCCGACGCGCCGGTCGCCGCTTTATGCGCATCTGAAGGCGGCGGGGGCGGTGTTTGGGGAAAAGCTGGGCTGGGAGCGGCCGAACTGGTTTGCCGGACCGGGCGAGGAGCCGCAGGACCGCTATTCCTTTCAGCGCCCCGGTTGGTGGGAGGCCGTTGCGCGCGAACATCGCGCTGCGCGGGAAGCTTGCGTGTTGATCGACCAGACCTCGTTCGCGAAGTTCGCTCTGAAAGGGCCGGATGCGGCACGGGCGCTGAACCGGATCGCGGCGGGCAATGTGGACCGTGGCATCGGGTCGCTGACCTACACCCAGATGTTGAACCCCAAGGGCGGCATCGAGTGTGACCTTACTGTGGTCCGGCGAGCGGCGGATGAGTTCTACATCACCACCGGAACCGGCTTTGCCACCCGCGATTTCAACTGGATCTCGCGTAATCTGGCCGGTGACGCGACGCTGGTCGATGTCACCTCGAGTTCTGCGGTGCTGTCCTTGATGGGGCCAGAGGCGCGGAAGGTGCTGCAGGCGCTGACCCCGGATGATCTGTCGGCCACCGCATTTCCGTTCGGGACGGCGCGGGTCATCTCGGTGGCGGACTGTCAGGTATTGGCACTGCGCGTCACCTATGTGGGCGAGCTTGGCTGGGAGTTGCACCTGCCGACAGAGGTGGCCGCGACGGTCTATGAGGCGCTGATGGCGGGCGGTGAGGTGCGGAATGCAGGCTACCGGGCGATCGAGACGCTGCGGCTGGAAAAGGGCTATCGGGCCTGGGGCGCAGACATCGGCCCGGACCACACGCCGGTCGAAGCGGGCCTTGGCTGGGCGGTGAAGATGCGGTCGGGCATCGATTTTATCGGCCGCGACGCAATTGCGGCGCAACTGGCCGGGGGCGTGGGCAAGCGTCTGGCGACGGTCACGGCCGCGCCTGATGTCGTGTTGCTGGGACGCGAGACGATTTACCGCAACGGCGAGCGGGTAGGGTGGCTGTCATCGGGCGGGTATGGTCACACGATCGGCAAGAGCATCGGGTTGGGCTATGTGCGCAACCCTGCCGGAGTGACGGAGGCGTTCGTGCTCTCTGGAACATACGAGCTTGAGGTGGCGTCGGAGCGGGTGCCGGCCGTGGTAAGCCTTGCTCCGCTTTACGATCCGGAGGGTCTGCGGGTGAGGGCGTGATCACCCGTCAAAGCGCGTCGCGCCGCGGCGTTTTTCGTCGATCGGCTGGGTCAGGATGGTGGCCTGATGCGCGCGCTGGTCGCAGTTGGCCCGTGGGCAGATGCGGCAGTTGATGCCGATCGGCACCATTCGCGCGCCGGCGACCGAGAACGCCTCGGCATAGCCGATCTCGGCGGCATGATCGATGGTGCAGCCCATCGCCACGGCCAGTCGATTGTCCTGCGCGTGCCTGATCCAGGTTGGACGGTCCACCGTGCGTGAGAACACGAAGTATTGTGATTTATCAGGCATTTCAACGAATTGCGGGACGATCTTTCCGGGGGTTCGGAATGAGGTATGCACATCCAGCCGGGGGCAGGCACCGCCGTATTCGGCGAGGTGAAAGTCGGTCGCATTGAACCGCTTGGTGACGTTGCCGCCTTTGTCGATGCGCATGAAGAAGAACGGCACGCCCTGCGCGCCTTCGCGTTGCAGGGTGGTGGCGCGGTGGCAGGCCTGTTCGAAGCTGACCCCGAAACGGGTGGCGATGTGATCGAGGTCGTATTTCGTGGCGCGGGCTTCGGCGAGGAAGGCTGAATAGGGCATCAGCACGGCGGCTGCGAAGTAGTTGGCAAGCTCCACCCGCAGCCTTGCGATCCCGCGCGGATCGGCGATACCGGCGCGGGTGATCAGCGTGTCCAAAAGCTCGCGCTGTTCGAGAAGGCCGCACATGTGAACCAGCTGGAAGGTGCGGTTGGTGTGATCGAGCGCCTCGGACAAGAGGATCTCGCGCCGCGCTTCGTCATACTGGCGCAGAGTGCCGGGCAGGTCTTCGACACGGGCGAGCCGCACCGAAATGCCAAGCCCGTCCCGCAGGCGGCGTTTCAGCGCGACATAGACCTCGTCGCGTTCAACGGGGGCGGGCCAGAATGCCTCGGCGGCGTCCTCCAGATCGCGGAAGTGGTTGCGCTGGCGGCGAAACACGTTGTGGACTGCGGTTTCGGGGGTGGCGTTGATCGCGCGGACGTCGCCTTCCCCCAGAGCCAGAAGCTGGTCGGTTGCGGCCTGCCAACTGCGATGCAGGCGCAGGAAGGCGGCGGCAAGGTCCGGCGCATGAACGAGCGCAGCGCGCAGTTGCGTAAGGTCAGGGCGCGCATCGGCAAAGAGCGGGTCTTGCAGCGAGGCGCGCAGGTCGGCGAGCTGTCCTGAGCCGTCCTCTTCGGCGATTTCGCGCCAATCGACGCCGTAAGCCTCGAACAGTTTGAGGAGAACCTGAACCGAAACCGAGCGCTCGTTGTTTTCAAGAAGGTTGACGTAGGAGGGGCTGATCCCTAGCGCACGGGCCATCGCGCCCTGGGTCTCGCTGCGTTCCAGCCGCAGCCGCCGCAGGTGCGGCCCAATAAAGGTTTTTTGCATACCGATGCACACAATCCTGCTTTGTCAACATTACAATATTACAAAAGTGAGCGGTTGTAAATTCTCGCATTTACAGCGCGACGCGGATTGCTTTTGCACAATGTCGGATTGGTGAGAGGAGAAGCCAACGAACAAGGGAGACATCAGATGCGCACCGGCACCAACCACCTTTTCATCCCCGGCCCGACCAATGTGCCGGAAGATGTCCGCATGGCGATGAACGTCGCGATGCAGGATCAGCGTGGGCCTGAGTTCGGGGCGCTGACTATGTCGATCCTGACCGACCTGCGCCGCGTGTTTCGGACAACGACGGGGCAGGTGATGCTGTTTCCGGGGTCGGGCACCGGTGCTTGGGAAGCGGCAATCACCAACACGCTGAACCCCGGTGACCGGGTGCTGATGGCGCGGCATGGCCAGTTTTCCACGCTGTGGGCGGAAATGGCGACGCGCCTGGGGCTGGTCGTCGACGTTGTAGACGTGGCTTGGGGTGCGGGCGCGCCGATCAGCGAGTTCATGCGCCGGCTTGCCGCCGACCGGAAGGGTGAGATCAAGGCCGTTTTCGTCACCCACAACGAGACCGCGACTGGCGTCACCAGCGATGTGGCGGCCGTGCGCCGCGTGCTGGACGACTGCTTTCATGACGCGCTTTTGTTCGTCGATGGGGTTTCTTCGGTTGGCTCCATCGATTTCCGGATGGATGACTGGGGCGTCGACCTTGCCGTTACCGGCAGCCAGAAAGGGCTGATGTGCCCGGCGGGCCTTGGCATCCTCGGTGTCAGCGAGAAGGCGATGATGGCATCGGAGAAGTCGACGATGCGCCGCGCCTATTTCGAGTTCCGGGACATGGGGGCGACTGGAAAGACTGGTTACTTCCCCTACACCCCGCCGACACAGATTTTGCACGGCTTGCGCCGGGCGCTGGATCGGATCAATGCCGAAGGCCTCGACAACGTGATTGCCCGCCATGCCCGCCTGGCCGAAGGAGTGCGGCGCGCGGTGGCGGCTTGGGGTCTGGTGACCTGCGCCGAGCATCCGTCGCTTGCGTCGAACACGGTGACCGCCATTCGGGTGCCGGAAGGTGTTGATGCGCGCGAAGTGATCCGGATCGGATATGAGCGTTACAACGCCTCGTTCGGGTCAGGTCTGGCACGGCTGGCGGGTAAGGTGTTCCGCATCGGCCATCTTGGTGATCTGAACGAAGGCATGTGCCTGACCGCCATTTCAGTCGCCGAAATGGCGCTGGTCGAGGCTGGCGCGGATATCGAGTTCGGCTCGGGCGTGGCGGCGGCTCAAGCGTGGTACGCGCAGGGCCGGATGGGCCAGGCCACGCTGCGTATGGCTGCCGAATAACCGTTCAGGAACAGATAGATGAGCCACACACTTCACCCGTTGCGCCGGCAACGGCTTCAGCGGTCTGAACTTGCGGTTCCGGCATCCAACCCGTCAATGATCGACAAGGCGGCGGACGGTCCGGCGGATTACGTCTTTCTTGATCTGGAGGACGCGGTTGCGCCGCCGGAAAAGGAACAGGCACGGAAGAATTGCATTCAGGCGCTGAATGACATCGACTGGGCAGCCAAAGGCAAGACCGTGTCGGTGCGGATCAATGGTCTTGATACGCATTACATGTACCGCGACGTGGTGGACGTGATGGAGCAGGCGGGCTCCCGGGTTCACACCCTGTTGGTGCCGAAGGTGGGCGTCCCCGACGACCTTTACATGGTCGAGGCGATGGTCAACCAGATCGAGCAAGCCAAGGGATATGCGACGAGGGTGGGCCTCGAGGCGCTGATCGAAACCGCGCTTGGCATGGCAAATGTGGAAACCATCGCGCAGTTCGGCGGGCGGTTGGAGGCGTTGCATTTCGGCGTGGCCGATTACGCGGCTTCGATGCGCGCCCGCACGGTGAATATCGGTGGGTTGAACCCGATGTATCCCGGCGACCAATGGCATGCCGCGATTTCCCGCATGGTCATCGCCTGCCGGGCTTATGGTTTGCGGGCCATCGACGGGCCGTTCGGCGACTTCTCCGATCCCGAGGGCTACCGTGACGGCGCCCGCCGCGCCGCCGCGCTTGGCTGCGAGGGCAAGTGGGCGATCCACCCGTCGCAGGTGGCGTTGGCGAACGAGGTGTTCAGCCCGACCGAGGCGGAGGTCACCAAGGCCCGCCGCATCATCGAAGAACTGAAGCTGGCCGAGGCGCAGGGCAAGGGTGCCGCCAGCCTTGACGGCAAGATGATCGATGCGGCTTCGGAAAAGATGGCGCGAAATCTGCTGGCCGTGGCTGATGCGATTGGCGCCCGCTGAAAGATCAAAGTGGTCAATAATGACTGCTTGCCATAAGGTTACGGGAGGAACCTGATGGATATCCACGAGTATCAAGCCAAGGAAATTCTGGCTCGTTTTGGCGTGCCGGTGCCGCGTGGCGGCTTGGCCTACAGCCCGGAACAGGCCGGTTACCGTGCCCGTGAACTTGGCGGCAATGCCTGGGTGGTAAAGGCGCAGATCCATTCCGGGGGTCGGGGTGCGGCTGGTGGTGTGAAGCTTTGTCGCGACGAGCACGAGGTGGCAAGTTTCGCGGCGACGCTCTTTGGCAAGCAACTGGTCACCAAGCAGACCGACGCCAATGGCAAGGGGGTTTATCGCCTGTGGGTCGAGGCGGCCTCGGACATTGCCCGCGAGATGTATCTGGGCTTCGTTCTTGACCGGAAATCCGAGCGCATCATGATCGTCGCTTCGGCACATGGCGGGATGGAGATCGAGGACCTGGCGGAGACCGACCCGGAGTCGCTGCGGCGCATGACGATCGACCCTGCGGTCGGACTGTCAGAGTTTCAGGCGAGAGAGCTTGCGTTTCAGCTTGGCCTCAAGGGCGGGCAGATCGCGCAGATGGTCACGATCCTGAAGGCCTGCTACCGCGCCTACCGTGATCTTGACGCTGTGATGGTTGAGATCAACCCGCTGGTCATCACCGGCGCTGGCGATCTGGTGGCTCTGGATGCCAAGATGTCTTTTGATACCAATGCCTTGTTCCGCCGTCCTCAAGTGGCGGAACTGCGCGACCGCAGCCAGGAAGACCCGCGCGAATCCACTGCCGGCGACCATGGTCTCGCCTATGTGGGGCTTGAGGGCGATATCGGCTGCATCATCAACGGGGCGGGCCTTGCGATGGCCACGATGGACATGATCAAGCTGGCGGGGGGCGAGCCTGCAAACTTCCTCGACATCGGTGGCGGAGCTTCGCCCGAGCGGGTGGTTCGGGCCTTCCGTACCGTGCTGGCAGACCGCAATGTCAGCGTGATCCTGATCAACATCTTCGCCGGCATCAACCGCTGCGACTGGGTCGCCGAGGGCGTTGTGAAGGCGTATCAAGAGGTTGGCCTGACCATTCCGGTTGTTGTTCGCCTTGCCGGTACCAATGTCGAGGAGGGCAAGCGGATCATCGAAACCTCCGGCCTGCCGCTGATTTCCGCCGATACCCTTGCCGAGGCCGCTGTCAAAGCGGTCGCCGCCAAAGCCGCTTAAGGAGCACGGAATGGCCATCCTCATCACCGAAGCCACCCGCGTCATCGTGCAGGGCATGTCCGGCCGGATCGGGGCCTTTCATGCGGCGGATATGATAAAGCACGGGACCAATGTGGTCGGCGGCGTGACACCAGGACGTGGCGGCGAAAGCCATCTTGACCGCCCGCTGTTCAACACGGTCCGTGAGGCGGTTGAGGCGACGGGGGCAGAGGCCTCGCTGGTGTTCGTGCCACCGCCCTTTGCTGCGGACGCGATCATGGAAGCGGCGGACGCGGGTATCCGGACAGCCGTCTGCGTTACTGATGGTATCCCGTCGCAGGACATGATGAAGGTGAAGCGCTTTTTGAAGCGCTACCCGGAAGAGCGGAAGATGCGGCTGATCGGGCCGAACTGTGCGGGCATCATCTCGCCCGGCCGAGGATTCATGGGGATCATGCCGCCGCACATCTACATGCCGGGTCGGGTCGGTATCGTCGGTCGTTCCGGCACGCTGGGCTACGAGGCGGCCAGCCAGATGAAGGCACTTGGAATCGGTGTCTCTACTTCGGTCGGTATCGGCGGCGATCCTATAAACGGAAGCAGCTTCAAGGACATACTGGCGCTTTTTGAGGCCGATCCAGACACCGACGCGGTGATGATGATCGGCGAGATCGGTGGGCCGCAAGAGGCGGAGGCGGCAGCGTTCGCCCGCGATCACATGACCAAGCCGGTGGTTGCCTATATCGCGGGTCTGTCAGCGCCGAAGGGACGCAAGATGGGTCACGCCGGCGCGATCATCTCGGCGTTCGGCGAGTCGGCGCAGGAGAAGGTGGAAATTCTCGAAGCCGCCGGTATCACCGTCGCGCCAAACCCCTCGGCGATGGGCGAAACGATGAAACAGGTGCTGACCCGGCGTCAGGCCGCCTGAACCGCGCGCGCAAGGGCGCAGAACTGTTCCAGCCCGATCTCTTCGGCCCGCGCGGTCGGGGGGATGCCGACGCCGTCAAGGACACCCTCAATACCTGGGCGCAACCCTTTCAGCGAGGACCGCAGCATCTTGCGCCGCTGATTGAAGGCCATTGCAGTTACCCGCTGCAAGACCCCGAAATCACAAGGGAAACGCGGCTCGGGCAGGGCGGTCAGGTGGACCACCGCGGAATGCACCTTGGGGGCTGGGGTGAAGGCTTCGGGCGGCAAGGTCAGCACGATTCCTACGTTGCAGCGCCATTGTGCCAGAAGGGCAAGCCGTCCGTAATGGTCGGTCCGCGGTTTGGCTACGATGCGCTCGGCAACTTCTTTCTGGAACATCAGCGTCAGCGACGACCAGACCGGCGGCCAGACCGGCGGCGACAGCCAGCGGATCAGAAGTTCGGTGCCGACATTATAGGGCAGGTTCGCCACCACCTTGATCGGTGGCGTCAGGTGGGACAGGACGTCGACGTCGAGGGCATCGCCAAGCAGTACTTCGAGCCGTCCGGGATAGGCTGCGGCGATCTCTTCCAGAGCGGGCAGGCAGCGGGCGTCCTTTTCGACGGCCAGCACGCGCCGTGCGCCTTCGGCCAGAAGGCCGCGGGTCAGCCCGCCAGGGCCGGGACCGACCTCAAGCACATCGCAGGCGGACAGATCACCCGCCGAACGTGCGATCTTTGCTGTAAGGTTAAGATCCAGAAGGAAATTCTGACCCAACTGCCGCTTGGCCACCAGGTCATGCGTGCGGATCACGTCGCGCAGGGGCGGAAGTCCGTCAATCGTTCCCAAAGCAACCTCAGCTTTCTTCAATTCCCAAATCGGACCGGAGCCATAACGCCCCGCGTCCGCAGATCAGCGCTGGCGCGACGCCGCCATGTCGCGCGCCATTCGCAGCGCTGCAATGAGGCTGGTTGCGTCGGCCAGACCTCGGCCGGCGATGTCGTAGGCAGTGCCATGATCGGGCGAGGTGCGCACGAAGGGAAGGCCCAGCGTCACGTTCACCCCCCCGGCGAAATCGATGGTCTTGATCGGAATCAGCGCCTGGTCGTGGTACATGCAGATTGCCGCGTCATAGCCCTGTCGTGCGACAGAGTGGAACATCGTGTCCGCCGACATCGGCCCGCGAATCCGCAATCCCTCTGCCGCCAGCCGGGCGACTATGGGGCCGATCCAGTCGCGTTCTTCGTGCCCCATCGCGCCGCCTTCGCCCGCATGTGGGTTCAGGCCCGCGACAGCCAACCGCGGCTCGGCGAGCCCGAAATCGCGCTGCAGGCCAGCGTGGGTGATGCGGATGGTTTCTTCCAGCAGCTCTTGTGTCAGCGCGGAGGCCACCTCGGACAGGGCGATGTGAATGGTGGCTGGCACCACGCGCAGTTCCGGGCAGGCCAGCATCATCACGACCCGCTGCACGCCTGCCAGATGCGCGAGGAACTCGGTATGGCCGGGAAAGGCAAAGCCAGCGCCGTCCTTCAGTGCCTTCTTGTTGATCGGCGCGGTGCAGATTGCCGAAGCCTCGCCCGACGCGACCAAAGCCACGGCCCGCTCGATGACCGCGATGGTGCCGGCGGCATTGGCCGGGTTCGGCTGGCCGGGCAGGGCGGGGGCGGCGAAATCATGACGCAGCACCGGAAGCACACGGGTTGGGCCGATGTCGGACAGGTCCGCCACCTCGCGCCAAGCCGCGCCCGAGGGCAGATGGCGCGGGTCGCCAAGCCAGACGAAGCGTTCGCCGGCTAGGCAGGCCTTGACGGCGATCTCAGGGCCAATGCCGGACGGATCGCCCGATGTCAGAAGGACAGGTCTGTTGCTCACGGTTCGCGGATGATGGCGGCGGAGCGCAGCTCTTGCAGGTAGCCCTCGGCCAGACCTTCGAGCTTCTGGTTGATCACCTGCTCACGCACCTGATCGCGGGTCGGCGGCTCTTCCAGCGTCGGCTCTCGGCCACAGAGCATCAGAAAGCGCCGGAAACCGGCACGCGTCAGCGCGACCGAGGTTTCGCCGGGGTCAAGCTGCGCCAACTCCAACGCGACGTCGGTGGGAACCGATGCCAGCGGCCCCTTGGTGACAGTCAGGCGGTCTTCGGGCAGGCCGTTGGCCTCGCCATAAAGATCCTTGCATGTATCAGTCTCGGCGCGCAGGCGGGCGATTTCTGCGGCATCGTCGGGGATCAGAAAGTCGGCATATTCGACAGTCACCGCGATGGGTTCGGCACCTTCGTCGCGCGCCACGTCCCGCAGCTGGAACAGCACCACTGCGCCCGGAACCTGAACCGGGTCGGAGACTTCGCCCGGGCCGAGGGCAAGGATGGCCTGACCGATGGCGGGGGGCAGGTTGGCCAAAGGCACCCAGTCAAGCCTGCCGCCGCGTCCTGCGGTTGGTGAGGCTGAATAGCGGCTTGCCGCTGCTGAGAAGGCGCCTTCGCTGGTGATTTCCTGTGACAGGCGGTTTGCCAGATCCAGCGCGGCTGCCTCGTTGCCCGGTTCCAGCGGAATGACGAGTTCAGAGGCGAGCACCCGCAGGGCGCGCGGCCGCGTCGCGGCTTCGAGCGCGCGGTCGACATCTGCTTCGCTGACAGGAACCTGACCGAGGAACCGCGCCCGCACCGCTTCGCGCCACAAAAGGCCAGCTGAAACGAAATCGCGGTAGGTTTCGGCGGAAATTCCGACCTTGGCGAGTTCGCCCACCAGCCCTTCGGCTGTGAGGTTTGCCCGCGAAGCGAACTCCTCCATGCCGGTCTTGACCTGATCTTCGGTCAGCGTCAGGCCCAGCCGCTCGGCCTCGGTCTGGCGCAGGCGGTCCTCGATCAGGGCCTTCAACGCTTCTTCCTCGGGGTTGCCGGGTGCGCGCAGCACTTGCAGGAACTTCGCCCGCTGGTCCACCTCATAGGCGGTGATGACTCTGTCGTTGACGTAAAGGCGGGGGGCGAAGTCCTGCGCCACGCCGGGCAGCGCCAGCGCCGTGCTCAGGGCGAGCCCTGCCAGCTGTCGTTTCAGAAAGGTGAATGCCATTGCCTCAGCCGCTCTTGCCTTCGTTCTGCGCGCGCGCCGGGGGTTTTCCCATCCGTGCGCCCGACCCGTTGTCATCGCCGGCAACTGCGCGCCGGGCCTGCCGTCGCACCGCCACCAAAGCCTACCAGATCGACCGACAGGTCGAAATTGGTCGTCGGGCTTACACTAGTCGAGGACGTGAAGCGACGCGAGAGGGAAACATCAAGCCGCACGCATTCGTTCAAGAACTCCAGCCCCATGCCCGCCACGGTGCCCCGGTCGGCGACGAAATCGTAGCGACCGGAGACTTTGGCCGTCCAGTTTGCGCCCAGTTTCTGGCGGGCGTCAAAGGTGAATTCCTCGGTCGGGTCCGGCCGGTTCTCCAGCGGGTCAGCCACTGCGTAGACGAGGCTTGACGCAAGTGTCGTACGGGCGCGCGCCAAAGACAGGCGCGCCTCGGCCTTGGTCAGATCGAGGCCATCGTCCAGCACCAGCCGACCGGTCATCGCAAAACCGTCGGCCATTTCGAAGTTGACGGCGGCAAGCCAGTCCGACCGGCTGCCGTCTAGGCCAGAGCCGGCGCTGAACTGGCCAAGGTCATCGGCACGGTAGATCCGCCCCACGGTGGCACCGATCGACCAGCCGTCCGGGTCGTGGCGGGTCCAGCTGATGCCGAGGTTGGCGCGCGGGCCGCGTTCGACCGCGTCCGATCCGGGAAAGCGGTTCAGTGCAAAGAGGTTGCCTTCATCGAATTCCACCAGCGCGGAATCCTCGTTGGGCAAGGTTTCCGCGTTGGACGACGCCCAAATCAACTGGACGACAGGCTCCACCACATGCGAGGCACCGGCGCGCCCGACCTTCACCCAAGGCCAGCGCAGTTCGACGCCTGCATTGCCATGGGTGCGGGTCGTCGAGCCGGCAAAGGTAGAATCCTGACCAATTCGGTAGATATCGGCGGTGAGGTCGCCCAGCACGGTTGCCTCGATCCCCATCGGCATGAAGAAACTGCGCCGCCAATCGACCCTGAGGGAAGCCCGCCCGACATCGCGGCCATCAGGAATATCGTCGCCGTCAGCGCCATCGACCGGGCTTGTCGAGGTGCGCATGTGGTTGTGGGTCTGGAACCGCAGACCGCCTTCGCCGCCAAGCGGGCCCAATGAGAAGCGGCGGTGGAACGTCAGATCGCCGACAACCGAGGGCAGGGTGGTGTTGTCCTCGTCGTCGCGCAGGGTCTGGAAGCTGATGATCCGGGCCGAGACATGCTCGTTGCGGCGGGTGCGCTGAATCTCGACACGGCTGTCCAAACGGTCGGCGTTGGCGATACCGTAGTCAAGGAGATAGGCCGGGTCGGTTACCGTTTGGCCCTTCAGGGTTAGCCCGAAGCCGGCGGGCAGGGCGAAATCGCCCTTGGCAAAGAGATAACCACGCGTATCGCCGGGCCTGATCTCGTCACGTGCGACGGCACCGTTCAGTTCCAGCGTCCCGGTTGAAAAGGCCTGGCGATAGCGAAACTCCAGCGCCCGACCGCCCTTGGTCGAGGCGAAGGGAGTGAGGGTAAGGTCGGCCGACCGGCCAAGCGTCACGAAATACGGGAACTTCAAGCCCGAGCCGAGATCGGATGTGGTGCGCAGCGAGGGGGCCAGAAAGCCGGACGTCCGTTTCAGGGTCGGGTCGGGCATCCGCAACCGCGGGATATAGAACACCGGCATGCCGCCAACCCTGATCTGAGCGTGATCAAAGTAGATCTGCCGCTCAACCTCGTCATGGACTACGCGGCGGGCGCGGATCTCCCACAGGGGGGTCGGATCGCCCTTGCAGACCTTGCAGGATGAGGCGACCACGTTGTCGAGCGCGGTATAGCGCCCCGCCACCCGCAGCATCCGGTTGGCCGCCATCTGCAACTGGCGGTCAAGTACAAGCCGTGCGCTGGTCAGGATGCCTTCGGTCAGGTCTGCCGAAAGGTCGGCTGCCGAGGCGAGGATGAGGGTATCGCCGGTAGCGTCCGTCAGGACAATCGGGCCAACGATTTCCAGCCGGTCGCCGATCCGGTCATAGACGATACGTTCGGCCCGCAACCGTCTGCCCTTGAACAGAATTTCGACATTTCCGTCGGCAATCAGACGAGTGTCTGCCGCGATTTCCAGGCTGTCGGAAACAAGGGTCGCCTGATCCTGCGCCATTGCTGACATAGGCATTGCCAATGCGGCCGCAATGACGAAGGCAAAAGCCCATCCGCGCATCAACCGTCCTCCAGATGCAGGATCAGCCCGAGCGACATCAGGATTGCCGCCACAGGCGGGCTCCATGCGGCGACCAGAATGGGGATTTGGCCACTGTCACCAAGGGCTTGTGCGAAGTTTCTGAGGAAGAAAATGGCGAACCCCGTCAGCATGGCGTAAAGCACCATCTGGCCGGTGCCACCAAACCGCGTATGGCGCATCGTGAAGCCCGCCGCAACAAGCACCATCGCCACCATCAACAGCGGTTGAGCCAATTCCATCTGGAACCAGAGCCGGTATGCCCGGGCGGAAAAGCCAGCGCGCTCCAACCCGGCGATGTAATCTGGCAGCGCCCAGAATGCGATGGCCGACGGCGTGCCAAAGCTGTCGCGGATGCTGTCTGCGGTCAGGTCAGAGGGCAGGGTAACATCATCCGGCAGCCGCCTCGCCGCTTGTTCGGGGTTCGTTGCGGTCAGGTCCCAGGTCTTGGCCCCCGACAACACCCAAGCCCCTGCATCCAGCCGGGCGGAGGCGGCTTCGATGCGGGCAATTGGCAGGCCGGCGCTGTCAAACTGCTGAAAGGTAACGCCAAACAGTTCGGTTCCATCCAGGTTCGACCGTGCCGCCTGGATGACCGTCTGGCCCGTCTCAGCACCCTGGCGCAGCCAAAGGCCGGTGTCTGCGACCGACAGAACCGACCCACCGCCGCGCGACAGGTTGGATCGAGCTACGTCATACTGTTTCGAAGTTGCCGCCACGATCGGGTTGAACACCGCCACCGTCACTAGCCCAAGCGCAACGGCCACTGCCAGCGGAGTGACAAGAAATCGCAAGCCGGATCGACCCGCAGCACGAACCACAACCAATTCGGACGACCGTGCCAGTCCGAGGAACATGGTGATCGACCCGATGATCAGAATGAGCGGCAGCACGCGGTACAGCGTTTCAGGCACATTCATCAGCGACAGACTCATCGCCTGTGTCAGCCCAACGCCCGCGTCGGAAAAACGGCGCAGTTGCTCGACCATGTCGATCAGCATCAGGATGCCGAAAAAGATCATGAAAACGCGCGCGACGGTCCAAAAGAAGCGTTTTGCGATGTATATACTAAGTGTCATTACAGCGCCTTGCCCCGTCGCCGTGGACGTTGCGCCTGCCACAGCAGGATAACGGCCACCAGGATGCCGGAAATCGGCGCAAGATAGGTCAGGCTCCACGCGCTGGCGGATTGCATGGCGACGCCCCCAGCCCAGGTGTTGACCATCTGCACGAGGATCAAGAGCACGACCGCAAGCGCCATCTGGCGCCACAGGCCGAAGCGCGAGAAGCCGCCGAGCAAAAGCGCGGCGATTCCGATCAGGGGCGCCGCCACGGCCAGCAAGGGGCCGGAGAAACGGTTATGGCCTTCCTGCAGGAATTGCGCTTCGTTTCGGCCAGTTGCGACCATTGCCTCATCTGTCGGGCGCAGCAGTTCCGGCGTCGAAAGTTCGTCGAGGGTCAGGCCGCTTCGGCCCTTTGCCTTGATCAGCTCGGCCAGATCGAGGGTGAAATCGGCAAAGCGCGTCATCGACATGCGCTGATCCTCGCGCGACAGTGATTGCGCCGCGCCGTCGAACATCACGAGCTTTGGCGCCGCGTCGCCTCGGACAAGAAGCGCGCGGCGAGCGGTGTAGGTCAGGCGGTCTGCCCCGCGTTCGTCGGCCAGAAACAGATCCACAAGCTCGCCGGTCGGGGTGATTTCGCGTATATACAGCGTGATTCCGGCCGAGGGATGCATGAACTGTCCTGCGGTCAGGAAACGCGCGGTGACGTTTTGCGAAATTTCGGCGCTGCGCTCGCTTAGTATGCGCTGGCTGGCCGGCACCAGCACATGCACCAGCACAAGCTGCGCCAGCATCACGACCAGACCGAAGAACAGCACGGGGCGCGCCAGACGGAAGGCGGAAAAGCCTGTGGCCTGCATCACGACCAGCTCGCTTTCCTGCATCAGGCGGTTGATCACATAGACCGTTGCCGCAAAGGCCGATACCGGCAGCACCAACCGGATCACGTTCGGCAGGGTAAGCACTGAAAACTCAAGGAAAACCAGCGCTGACTGGCCATCGCCGATCAGCTGGTCGAACAGGCCGACAGCCCGGTTCACCCAGTAGACGGCGACCAGCACCAGCGAGAAGAAGCCGAAAAGCTGCAACAGCTGTGACAGCAGATATCTGTCGAATCTGGACAAGCGCCGCTACTTTCCCACTACATGTTGCGGTGAGCCTACCGGAATTAGCTGGCGGCGAAAACTCATATCTGGCCAATCGCGAGCGGGGATTGTAGCGTCCCGGCAGTGCTTCGCCGACCCCGAACCCGAAGGTGAGAAACCAATGTCCCAGCCCCTGCCGATTCAATTCCGCCCGACCGACCTTGAGGCGCTGGCAACCCAGACCGGCCGCATTGCGGTGTTCGCCGAACCGGGAGCAGCGCTTTCAGCCGGTATTCGCAAGCTGGACCGGCAGATGAAGGGTGCTTTGGCTCGCGCGGTGGCATCGGACAGCTTTTCCAAGGCAAAGCCGGGGGATGCGATGGATCTTGCTTATCCGGCGGGGTTGGCGGCCGATGCGGTGCAACTGATCCGGCTGCCGAAGCGCACCGATGCTGCCACTGCCCGCAAGGCAGGCGCTGCCGCAGGTCGCAGCCACGGCACGACCGAGACCTTGATCCTGGCCGAAAGCCACCCGCGCGCCGCAGACATCGCCTTTGGCTTTGCGATGCGCGCTTATGACTTCACGGCCCACAAGAGCGGCGAACAGAAGATCCCTGGTGCCGTTGCGATGATGACCGCCGACCCCGAGGCGACGGCGCGCGAGGCAGGCCCGATGGCCGCGGTGGCAGAGGGCGTATTCTTTACCCGCGATCTGGTAAATGAGCCGGCCAACGTGCTGACAACACATGATTTTGCGGCACGGCTGGCTGCAATGCAGGAGCTTGGCCTTGATGTCGAGATTCTTGAGGAGCCGGACCTGATCAAGCTGGGGATGAACGCGCTTCTTGGTGTGGGCATGGGGTCCGAAAGCCCGTCCAAGGTTGTGGTGATGCAATGGAACGGTGGTCGCAAGGGCGATGCGCCGTTTGCCCTCGTCGGGAAGGGCGTGGTGTTCGATACTGGCGGCATTTCGATCAAACCCGCTGCCGGCATGGAAGACATGACGATGGACATGGGCGGGGCCGGGGTGGTCGCCGGCGTGATGCGGACACTGGCGATGCGCAAGGCCAAGGCGAATGTCGTCGGTCTGGTCGGTCTCGTGGAAAACATGCCTGACGGACGCGCGCAGCGGCCCGGCGATGTGGTGCGTTCGATGAAGGGCGACACCATCGAGGTGATCAACACCGATGCCGAGGGGCGGTTGGTTCTGGCCGACGTGCTTTGGTATGCGCAGGAACGATTCAAGCCGACCGGCATGATCAACCTCGCCACCCTGACCGGTGCGATCATCGTCGCGTTGGGCCATGAAAACACTGGCGTTTTTTCGAACAACGACGATCTTTGCAACGCCTTCCTGAAGGCCTGTGCGGCCGAGGGCGAAGGTGCCTGGCGGATGCCGATGGGCGATGCCTATGACGCCAAGCTGAAGTCGCGGATCGCCGACATGGTCAACTCTTGCGGCCGTGACGGGGGCGCGGTGACGGCGGCGCAGTTCCTTGGACGTTTCGTCAAGCCCGAGACACCGTGGTGCCATCTCGACATTGCCGGGACGGCACTGGTGAAGGCGGATACCATGCTGGCGCCGAAGGGTGCGACCGGCTGGGGTGTAATGGCGCTGGACCGGCTGATCCGCGACCGGTACGAAAAGGGATGAACGGGGCAGGCGGAACCGGGCAGGGCGGGGCGCCATGGCGCTGGTGATGTTCTACCAGCTTAGCGTTTCGACCGCCGAGGACGCGCTGTCCCTGATCTTGCCCCGCGCGCTGCAACAAGGCTGGCGGGTCATGGTGCGCGGCACCGATGCGGCTCGACTGGACCGGCTGGACGCGAAACTCTGGTTGGGCGCGGACTTTTTACCGCATGGCCGCGAGGGTGGTCCGCACGACGCTGACCAACCGGTGCTGATCGGGCAGGGGGCGGCCGCGAACAATGCCGACGCGCTGGCGTTGATTGACGGGGCGGAGGCGACCGAAGCCGAGATTTTGCAGATGCAGCGTGTCTGGCTACTCTTTGAAAAGACTGACGATGCCCGCCTAGCAGCCGCCCGCGCCCGCTGGAAGGCACTAAGTGCGGCTGGGGTGGCGGCGCAATACTGGTCGGACGAGGCCGGGCGTTGGGAGAAAAAAGCTGAAAATCAACCTGTTGCGGGGTAATGCTGCGGGCGCTATTGCCGCAGCACCATCCGGTTTTCGGCAATCTCGACACGGAACTGGCCAAGATAATCCATGCCGAGCAGGGACCCCTTCATGTCGCCATCGGTGACAAAGGCGGTAAAGCTTTCATTGCGGAACGGTCCCAGTTCAACCATCGGCAGGTCGACGCGCGCCGTCCGCACCACGCCGTTAGCGGTGGCTGCCTCTCCGGTGTAAAGCAGGCTTTCGGGCGTGATCCCCAGAGATTCCGCGTCATCCCGGCTGAGGACCATGTTGGTCGCGCCGGTATCGGCCATAAACAATACAGGCGTGCCGTTTATCTGCAGGGTGACGTAGTAGTGTCCGTCGGCGGCGCGCGGCACCTCGATCTCGCCACCGGCGCTGATCATCTGGCTGGGCATGATGTCGGTGCGGACGTCCGACCACAGCCCGTACCCCGCCATCATTGCAAGGAAGATCAAACCCCAGGCAGCAGCCATGCGCAGGGCCTGTCCCATGCGCTGGCGAAACTCCACCAGCGCCCAGCCGCCGAGGGCAACCAGAATAATCGCAAGATAGGCCACGCGGGCCAGAGTATCGCCGTCCATTTCGCCTCCGTTTCAGCAGATATGGGGCAGGGGCGTCAGCCGATCAATCCGGTTCCGCGCACACCGTCGATAACGAACTGCACCGACAGCGCCGCGAGCAGCATCCCAAGGAGGCGGGTGATCACGATGACCCCGGTCCGGCCCAGCATACGTTCGAGCGGCGGCGAGGCGAGGAGGAACGCATAGGTGACCGCCATCATCACGAGCATGAGGCCAAGCACCGCCGCCGTGCCGCCCCAGCTTGGACCGGCCTGCCCGACAAGCAGGATGACCGAGGCGATCGCTCCCGGCCCGGCAATGAGTGGCGTCGCCAGCGGAAACACGGAAGGGTCATGGTCCGGCTCTGCCTGCTGCCCCTCGCGTCGCTGGGTGCGGCGTTCGAACAGCATGTCGAGCGCGGTGAGGAACAGAAGAATGCCGCCAGCGATACGGAAGGCGGGCATTGAAATGCCGATGAACTCAAGGATCGCTTCACCGGCAAGCCCGAAAAGCATCAGAAGGCCCGACGCAATCAGGCAGGCGCGCAGGGCCATTGCCTTGCGGCGTTCGGCGCTCATCCCCCGTGTCAGCGCGATGAACAGCGGCACAAGGCCCGGTGGGTCGATCACGACGAAAAGGGTCGCGAAGGCAGTGATCAGGAAAGCGGTCTCTGGCATTGGTCCCTCGCGCGTTATCTCTTGCTATCGCGCGGGGGGCGGTTTGGAAAGCGCGCTGTCAGGCGGCGCTTTCCAGCTTTTCTTGCGCCGACAGCCACATTGCCTCGGCCTTGTCGAGCGCCTGCATCACCTCGGCATACTTGGCGTTCCAGGTTGCCAGTTCGCCCTTGCGCGCATCTTCATAAAGCTCGGGATCGGCAAGTTTCTTGGCCAGTTTGTCGCGCATGTCATTCAGCTTGGTCAGGCGGTCCTCGCATTTGCGGACTTCAGCCTTCAGCGCCAAGACCTCATCCCGGCTTGCTTTTTTCGGCTTCTCGATGGGTTTTGCGGGCTTAGCTTCCTCGTCGCCGGCCAGAAGCTGGCGACGGTAGGCATCGAGGTCTTCGGTGTAAGGCGTGACCGCGCCGCCCTTCACCAGCCAGAGCCGGTCCGCCACGAGGCTGAGAAGGTGCATGTCGTGACTGACGAGGATCACCGCGCCGGAATACTCGGTCAACGCCTCGACGAGGGCCTCGCGGCTTTCCATGTCGAGGTGGTTGGTCGGTTCGTCGAGGATGAGAAGGTGGGGTGCGTCGATCGTGGCCAGCAACAGCGACAGCCGCGCCTTCTGCCCGCCAGACAGCCGCCCGACCGCCGTTTCGGCCTGATCGGCCATCAAGCCAAAGCCTGCAAGCCTTGCGCGCAGCCGGGCCTGGCCCTCGGCGGGACGCAGGCGCATGATGTGCTGCAAAGGGGTTTCGTCGATGTGCAACTCGTCAACCTGATGCTGCGCAAAATAGCCGATGCGCAGCTTTGACGAGCGGGTGATCTTGCCCTCGGCTGATTGAAGTTTGCCAGCCAAAAGCTTGGAAAGAGTGGATTTTCCCTCGCCGTTTCGACCCAGAAGGGCGATCCGGTCATCCTGATCGATGCGGAGTGACAGCTTCTTCAAGACCGGCGGGCCGCCATAGCCGACTGCCGCGCCGTCCATGTTGATGATCGGCGGCGATAATTCTTCCGGGGCAGGGAAGGTGAACACGACCTTCTTGGCATCCTCGGGCGCGGTGATCGTCACCATCTTTTCCAGCATTTTCACGCGGCTCTGCGCCTGCACGGCCTTCGAGGCCTTGGCCTTGAACCGATCCACGAAGGATTGGAGATGCGCGCGCCGCGCTTCCTGCTTTTTCGCTTCGGCCTGCAGTACGGCACGACGCTCGGCCATCTGGCGGGCGAACTGGTCGTAGGGGCCGGTCCAGTAGGTCAGCTTTTTTTCATCCAGATGCAGGATGCCACTGACGGCGCGGTTCAAAAGGCCGCGGTCGTGGCTGATGATCAGCACGGTATGGGGATATTTTTGCAGGTAGCTTTCCAGCCACAAGGCACCTTCGAGATCAAGGTAGTTGGTCGGTTCGTCCAAAAGCAGATAGTCGGGCTGGGCGAAAAGCACGCCTGCCAGCGCCACCCGCATCCGCCAGCCACCGGAAAAGGCCGAACACGGCATCAATTGCTTGGCCGCGTCAAAGCCAAGACCCTTCAGGATCGCAGAGGCGCGCCCCTCGGCCGACCAGGCGTCGATGTCGGCCAGCCGGGCCTGAACTTCGGCAATCCGGTGCGGGTCGGTGGCGGTCTCGGCCTCCGACAGCAGAGCGGCACGTTCGGTATCGGCGGCAAGCACCGTTTCCAGAAGCGACGTTTCCGATGACGGCACCTCCTGCGCCACACCGCCGATACGGGCGCGCTGGGGCAGGGTGATCGTACCGCCCTCCAGCGCCAACTCGCCCCGGATCAGGCGAAAGAGCGTGGTCTTGCCCGCACCATTGCGGCCAACAAGGCCAACCTTGTGGCCCGTGGGAATGGTGGCCGACGCGCCTTCGAACAAAGGGCGGCCTTCGACGGAATAGGTGATGTCTTCTATCTTTAGCATGCCGCGGGGCTTGCCCGAAGCCGACGCCCGCGTCAATGCCGTGGCACCTTTTCAAGGCCGCTTGCGCATGTTAGCAGCCCGCCATCCCATTCGCGCAAAAGCGCAGTAACCAAACGGAGAGCCTCATGGCCATCGAACGTACCCTGTCGATCATCAAACCCGACGCGACCAAGCGCAACCTGACCGGCAAGATCAATGCCAAGTTCGAGGAAGCCGGTCTGCGGATCGTCGCGCAAAAGCGCATCCACCTGACGCCTGCCCAGGCCGGCCAGTTCTACGCAGAACACAAGGAGCGCGGCTTCTATGGCGAGCTTTGCGACTTCATGGCCTCCGAGCCGGTCGTCGTGCAGGTGCTGGAAGGCGAAGGCGCCATTCTGAAGAACCGTGAAGTGATGGGCGCGACCAACCCGGCCAACGCCGCTGACGGCACCATCCGCAAGGAGTTTGCGCTGTCGGTCGGTGAAAACTCGGTCCACGGTTCGGACAGCCCGGCTTCGGCAGAGCGCGAGATCTGCTTCTTCTTCTCGGGCCTCGAACTCGTCGGCTGATTTGTCTGCATGGCAGAAGAGGGCCCGGTCGGTTTACCGGGCTTTTTTCTTTGCCGATTGTGGGATTGGGGGTGCGGCTGATCGTGTACAGTAATGTCGCATAATCAGTATTATGTAATATACGGAAGGCTGGAAACTGCCACCGCGTAAGGATATGCAGCGGGAAAATCAGCAAAGGAAGCCCGTCGTGCCCTTCAATCGCTCGATCAAGATCGCCCCTTCCATCCTGGCCGCCGACTTTGCCACCTTTGGTGCCGAGTGCCGAGCCCTTGAGGCGCAAGGTGCGGACTGGGTGCATGTCGACGTGATGGATGGCCACTTTGTTCCGAACCTGACTTTCGGTCCGGCCATGTGCGCGGCGCTGCGCCCATATATTGCAGGCGTGATGGACGTGCATCTGATGATCGCACCGGTTGACCCCTATATCGACGCGTTTGCCAATGCCGGCGCCGACATCATAACGGTGCATCTGGAAGCTGGGCCGCACATTCACCGCACCTTGCAAGCTATCAAAGCCAAAGGGAAAATGGCGGGTCTGGCGATCAATCCGGGCACTGGTGTCGACGCGGTGCCGCAACTCCTGGATCTGGTTGATCTGATCTGCGTGATGACAGTGAACCCCGGCTTCGGAGGCCAGAGTTTCATCACCTCACAAGTGGAAAAGGTCCGTGCGCTGCGCCAGATGATCGGGGACCGACCGATCCATATCGAGATTGACGGTGGAGTGACGGTTGCCACCGCGCCACTGGTAGCTGCCGCCGGTGCTGATGTTCTTGTCGCCGGATCTGCCGTTTTCAAAGGTGGCTCGGTCAGCGAACCCGCCCCTTACGGCGCGAACATCCGCGCGATCCGGCAAGCGGCCGAGGCCGCGCGTGGTTGAACCCGTTGGTCTGATCTTCGACCTTGATGGGACGCTGATCGATTCAGCGCCGGACATTCACGCCACGGCCAACAAGGTCTTTACAGCACATGGCTTGCAACCCTTCGACTTCGCGACGGTTCGCGGGTTCATCGGCAATGGTGTTGGCGTGCTGATTGCGCGGCTTATGGCGCATCAATCGGTTGCGGATAGCGACGACCTCCAATCCCGAATGGTTTCAGATTTCATCGGTTTGTACGAAGAAGCTGTTGATATGACATTGCTCTATCCGAATGTTCGACGGACGTTGGAAGAGCTTGGTTGCCGTGGTCATCGCATGGCGATCTGTACCAACAAGCCGGCTGTGCCGACGCTGGCTGTCTTGCGGCACTTCGGCCTTGCCCACCATTTCGAAGTGATCGTTGGCGGCGACACCCTGCCCCAGCGCAAGCCCGACCCTGCCCCCCTGCTCACGGCATGTGCGCGCCTGGGGGCCGCGCGCGTGCTTTTCGTCGGCGACAGCGAAGTGGACGCGGAGACTGCGCGCGCCTCCGGGATTCCACTCGCCCTGTTCACCGAAGGCTATCGCAAGAGTGCGGTGGAAGCCCTTGGCGCAAAAGCCATTTTCAGTGACTTCGATGCGCTCCCTGGTTTGGTTTCGCACCTGTCGACCCGGCTCTGATTGCTCGACCCGAAGGTGAGTTTGTCGCACATATTGCGTCTTGCAGTTGCTGGGCGTCTCGACAATCCTGTGATCCGACCTTACGACAACGAAGCGAAGCATTGGCGCGGCCGGCAAGGGTTTGTCTGCAGCGGCAGGTTTCGGGGTTTAGAGGTACGTACCGTGACCGAGACGCGCGTTCTTGAGCTGCTCAACCGGATCGCCGCGACAGGATCCATCGACGAGGCTTGGGGTCTGGCGACCGGCCATTTCGCCCGCATGGGATTTTCGCGGGTGAATTACGGCTTCACCCGGTTTCGCCACGCCAAGACCATCGGTGACCCGGAGGATGCACTCTTTCTGTCAACCTGCGATTCCGATTATATAAAGCAGTACTTTCAGGGCGGCTTTTACGCGCGCACGCCGCTTTTTCGCTGGGCCGAACGCAATTCGGGCATTTGCACCTGGGCTTGGGTCAAGGAAGCATTCGAGGCCAACCGCTTGCCCCCTGACGAGATGGCCGCTGTGCGCCAGAACGCAACCATGGGTGTGACCGCCGGAATCTCAGTCAGCTTTCCGAATGCTTCAGCCCGTTCGAAGGGTGCTTTGGGTTTGATCGCGGATCCCGGCCTGACCACCGCCGACGTCGAGGCGATTTTCGCGTCGCGTGGGACCGAGGTTCTTGCGGTATCCAACATGATGCATCTGACCATCGTGCACCTGCCCCAGCTCAGCCGTCATCGCGTCCTTTCACCGCGCCAGCGCGAGGCGTTGGAATGGGTCGCTGACGGCAAGACCACGCAGGATGTGGCGCTTCTGATGGGGGTCTCTGCCGCGATGGTCGAAAAACACCTTCGGCTTGCACGAGAGGCGCTGGCCGTCGAGACCACCGCGCAGGCGGTTGCAAAGGCCGCGCTGCTGAACATGATCTTCCAGCGGTCGCCCGATGTGGCACAGGCGGCAAGATGACGTGTTGCAGGTAAGGCTTTCACTACTCGCCTGACGTTGGGTCATCTGCCAAAACTTAGGTGTCCTTGGCAGAGGTCGGGGGCGCGGCATGGCGTGTGGTATTGGCCATTGCCGGTTTGTTGGTGGTGCCCGAAGGGGCTTTTTGCAGTGACCTGATGTAGGTCGGCTTCGGTCTTGCTCGCTCTGTTCCCATCATCCCCAAGGGTCATGGGCAAGGCAGGGGGCGGTGCGGTCTCCCCAGGACCGCACCGTTTTCTTTTCTGGGGACCGCAATCTTGGCGCAAAGCAAAAGGGGCCGGCGCTGCGCACCGGCCCCCTGCCCTGTCTGACTGAAAGATCAGCCTTGAGCCATCTTGGCCACTTCGGCCGCAAAGTCTTCTTCCTTCTTCTCGATGCCTTCGCCAACGGCAACGCGGGCGTAACCGGTGATTTCGACGCCGGCTTCCTTGGCTGCCGCTTCGACAGTCAGGTCCGGGTTGATCACGAAAGCCTGGCCGAGAAGCGTGTTTTCCGACAAGAAGCGCTTCATCCGGCCCGGGATGATGTTGTTGTGGATAACCGCATCCGGCTTCGGTTTGGCTGAAGAGGCGTTTTCTTCCAATGCCTTGGCGGTCTGCACAGCCAGTTCCCGCTCCAGCACCGCCGGGTCGAGGTGGCCTTCAGACAGCGCCAGCGGCGAGGTGGCTGCGATGTGCATCGCAAACTGCTTGCCGATGGCCTGCGCCTTGTCGGCCGGGCCTTTCAGCGCAACCAGCACGCCAATCTTGCCCATGCCTTCGGTCGCGGCGTTGTGGACGTAAGACACCACGGTATCGCCTTCCAGCACGTGCAGGCGACGGAGCGTCATGTTCTCGCCGATGCGGGCGACGGCTTCCTGGATCACGGTTTCAACGGTCTTGCCGTTCAGGTCGGCGGCGCGGACGACTTCGACGCTGTCGCCGGTCTGCAGTGCAACCTTGGCCACTTCGCGGACCAGGGTCTGGAAGTCGGCGTTCTTGGCGACAAAGTCGGTTTCCGAGTTGATCTCGATCGCGACGCCGCGGCCGTCGCTGACGGCAACGCCAACCAGACCTTCAGCCGCCACGCGGTCAGCCTTCTTGGCAGCTTTCGCCAGACCCTTGGTGCGCAGCCAATCGACCGCTGCATCCATGTCGCCGTTGTTTTCAACGAGCGCCTTTTTTGCGTCCATCATGCCTGCGCCGGTGGTTTCGCGCAGTTCCTTCACCATCGCTGCGGTGACTGTCATCGTCTGATCTCCTGAAATTGGTGTCCCGGCGGGATGGACCCGCCGGGTGAAAGTTC